>PVBE011778714.1_pt1 | contig 43093 bp, 39 predicted proteins | sample 1631181 | NCBI WGS metagenome assembly PVBE01 (sample SAMN08397723, study PRJNA350692) | Marine metagenome, whole genome shotgun sequencing project. | isolation source: water | place: Pacific Ocean | collected 2012-04
GGCTCCTGAGGCGATCCAGCCATGTCCTCCAGACTCGGTTATACCTCGCCTTACGGACATGGCTGAAGGCAACGAATCCATGAGACTGTGAGTGGTACCGTTAATGGGGGGAGGTCAGCGACCGCCACCAGCACCCGCCAGTCGACGAACGAACCCTCTCCCAATCCGCGAGTCCGCGTTCCAGGTAGCACCAGAAACGCGATGAGCCATAGGGCAGCCAGCAGCACGGCGTGAGCGAGCACGATGAGAACTGAGTCGAGAGCTTGGGCGGCAAGCCGGCGAGACACTGGCGCTACTCGACGGTCGCCCCACATCACGCCGCCGCGAAGCCCGATGGATGCACCGCACACCTGGCAGGCAGTTAGCTTGGGATTGTTCGGCGCGTGGCATACTGCGCATTCAACATCAGGGAGTGGGGCTACGCGCGCGCAATGGGGGCACTCGCGATCCAGAGGGGTCAACTCGCGTCCGCACCTTGGGCACTCCACGTTCCACCTCACTCAAACCGGACTGTCGACGGTACTCCATCAATGGGGCGCCTATGAACGAGTTCAGCGTCGCGCAGAGACTGCAGCAAATGCGCCCAAAGGACGGTGTTTTATTCCAGCTCTGGGACTGACACACCTCCATGTCGCGGACAGTTGCTGTGTACGCACCTGATCGCGAGAGATAACCTCCGCAGTGTTGCGGGTGCCCGGTCGGTTCGTTCGACGAAGACAGCCCCGCACGATCCCCGAGGTTACACAGGGGGCGTGCCCAACGCAAAGATGCGGTCCTCGCAGTAGGCGCCCAAGCCCCCAGTGCCCGTTGCCGTGGCGCGGTGCCGTGGGGTGCCTGGCATAGGTATCTGGGCCTACAGGGGCGGGGTTGGTAGGTGGGGCTGCCGACAGCGCGAAACGGGTGCAGGCGGGTTCTGTGGGGCGGAAACGGCCAATACGGTATGCTACGGCCCGCGTAAGGTGCCAGAAATGCAATTATGCGTTTATGCTACTATCACTGTGCCGAGGGCCATCGCGAAGTAGGCCCCGACTCGCACGGTGGCCACCGACCCCATGTCCGGCATGGTGCCCCAATCCCAGATCCACGCGCGGTCGGTGATATCAAGCCAGATCGTGACGACACACGCGAACATCTGCAGAATCGCCCCCGAAGGAAGCAGCACCAACAGGCCAGACCACGCCCAACGTCTCAGCCGCCAGACTCCGATGCCGTTCGCGATATGCACCGCGCCCAGCAGTGCCGCACACGCGTTGCCGAGAAGCGTCCATCTCTCCGCCATGGTCCCGCCCGCAATCTCCGAGCCCGACACGGCCGAACGAAGCACGGGCAGAAGCACGAGCGCGCAGGCGAGCCCGCCCAGCGCCATCTCAACCGTTGCCGCGAACATCACGATCCGAGGGGGCCTTCGCCTGGGGAGCGCGCCTCGCTTGCCATTCATCTCACCACCACTTCGTCGCTGGGTGTAATGGGAGCGATCTTACCCAGACCGGGCCTATCTCCCTCCCCGTGCAAGCAGGACTCTCCGCCCGCCCGCACAATTACCTCACCACACCGCCGTACCATCGAGGGGATATTCATGGCCGAGCACATTGAGGGTCTCATCGCCGCGCCCTACACGCCGCTCAACGCCGACGGCGGCCTGAATCTCGACGCCATCGGCCCGATGGCCGAGCTGCTTCATCGTAGCGGCGTCGTGGGCGGGTTCATCTGCGGTTCGACGGGCGAGGGCGTGTCGCTCACCGTTGAGGAACGCAACGCTCTCACCACCCGCTGGACCGAGGTGGCGCCACAGGGCTTCAAGGTCATCGCGCACGTCGGCCACACCAGCATCGAGGCCTGCAAGACAATGGCGCGCCACGCCGAGGCCGCGGGCGTCGATGCCATCGGCGCGATGGCGCCGTATTTCCTGCGGCCAAGCAATGTCGAGCAACTCGTCGGCTTCTGCGCCGAGATCGCCGCGGTGCACGAGGCGCCATTCTACTTCTATCACATCCCCGTGCTCACCCATGTCGACCTGCCCGTGCATGAGTTCCTGGAGCAGGCTCAAGAGCGGATCCCAAACCTCGCGGGGATCAAGTTCACGCACTCAGACCTCATGGACCTGGGCCTCTGCCTCGCGCTCGATGGCGGCAAGTTCGACATTATCTACGGCTCCGACGAGACCCTCCTAGCGGGCTTGGCGCTCGGCTGCAAGGGAGCCGTCGGCAGCAGCTACAACTTCGCCGCGCCACTATACAACCAGCTCATTAAGGCATTCAACGCGGGAGATCTCGACGAGGCGCGCGCGCTCCAACAGAAGTCGCGCAAGCTGATCCAGTTCGTCGCGGGAGTGACCGGCTCATATCACACGGTCGGCAAGGCGATCATGGGCATGCTCGGCGTCCCATCCGGGCCCATGCGCCCGCCTCTACCGACGCTACTGCCGGAGCAAGAGCCGGTGATCCGCGAGGGTCTCGAGGCGCTGGGTTTCTTCGATTACTGCTGCAAGTAGAGGCCAACATTGGACACGCAAGAGGCTTGCATCGCTGAGACCAACGGCCGAGGCGCTCACATCCAACTCGACCTTGGTGGGCCGAAGATCATCGATCGCGTCCTCCTCGTGGAGGACACGCGTCGCGGGCAGAACGTCCGCGAATACGTCGTGGAGGGTCGCGGCTTCAGCGGATGGACAGAACTAGCGCGCGGCGCCGACATCGGCGACGAGAAGACCGACTGCTTTGACCCCGTCACAGTGCTGAAGATCCGCCTGCTGGTCAAACAGTCATCCGCTCGACCGATCATCCGCCGTCTGGCCGTCTTCGCGCCCCGCGCGGAGCAAGGCGACGCCTGACGACTGTGGGAGGCGCGTGATGCGCTATCGAAGCCTGGCGAGCGGGGCCGTTCTACTGGCCGTCATCTTGGGATCCCAGGGGGCAAGCCAAGTGAGCGAGACGAAGACAATCCACTACCATGGCATCCGCCCAACCGACCCCGACGGGCGCGACGGCCTTCGCAATCCGGAACGGGGCTTCCGGATCGAGACGCTCATCGCAGAGCCCCCAGGCGGCGCGTCGTGGGGGCCTGCGGCCCACCTCAAAGGCAAGGTCAGCGAGGGGTACAGCGACGGGTGGTGGCTGGCCGACATGGCCCGCTACGAGCAGCACGGGCTGACCATGGCCCAGACGTATTGCTACCTCGACGAGTACGTCGGCGGGCCCATCCCTCAAGAGAAACTCGACTGGCTGCGCTCATCCCTCTCGCTGCTGCGCCAGAACGGCTACAAGGCGCTTCTCCGCTTCGCCTACGAACGCACCATGTCACCTCCGACCGGGCCGACCATGGACGACATCCGCCGCCACGCCGCGCAACTCAGGCCGATCGTCCGCGAGTATGCCGACGTGGTCTTCGTCCTGCAAGCCGGGATGGTCGGCGCGTGGGGCGAGTGGCACAGTTCCGCTAACGCCCTGGAATCGGACCACGCAAACCTCGCCGAAATCGTGGCCACCATCCTCGACCTCGTTCCGCTCGACCGCATGACCCAGATCCGCGTCCCCAAGTACAAGCGCTGGGCGCTCGGGCACCACGAGGCGCTGTCAGCCGAGGCCGCCTACTCCGGGACGCCGGCCTCGCGAGTCGGGCACCACAACGACGGCTTCCTTGCCGGGACCACTGACGGCGGCACCTGGCCCGAGCCGCCGCACCACGCCAACCCCGGCAACCCCGAGTATGACATCATGACGGCCGAGAGCCCGTACGTTCCGATCGACGGCGAGCTGTTCTGGGGAGATCAGGGCGGGAAGATCGAGGGGCTGCGCGCGGCGGAGAGCCTCCGGCGGCATCACTACACGACATTCAGCCTCGCCCACAGCTACTCCGAGCGCGAGGGCAAGCCGTACTCCATCGATGACTGGATGGCGACCGAGATCACCGAGGAGCAGCTCCGCGAACGCCGGCTACCCGTGTCGGATGGCTACTTCGATGGCACCACGCGCGCGCAGTTCGAGTACATCCGCGATCACCTCGGCTACCGCATCGAGCTGCAGGAGGCGACGCTGCCGACCCGTCTCACGCCGGGATCAGAGGCGCCGGTCGCCGTCACGCTCATCAACCGCGGCTTCTCGACCATCCACAATCCGCGCCCCGTCGTCCTCGCGCTGATCGACAACGAGGACAATGTCGTCGCCCAGACCGTGACCGACGCCAACCCACGCACCTGGCAACCCTTCGAGCCCGGCGACGAGTCCTACATGCCTCTCACTCACGTCGCGTCCGGGACGTTGAGTGTCCCATCCGATCTCGCGGATGGCGAGTACCGCCTGGGCCTCTGGATGCCTGCCCCACGCGAGGCAATCCGCCTCGATCCCCGCTACGCGGTCCGCGTCGCGAATGGCGATGTCGCGTGGTCTGCCCGCCTCGGGATCAACATCCTCGGCACGATCCGCGTGGATCCGCATCGGCACCCAATGTAGCCTAACTGGACCGCCGGCTTTCAGCCGGCACAGCCGTTGGCGTCACCGCACAGGCATCGCCTCAGTCAACTCAATCTCACCCCTCAACGCCTTCCCCGCCTCACCAACGAGCCACAGATAGTGATCCGTCGGGAGATCCTCATATGTCAGGAACTCGCTCTCCCCAACGGGCGGGTCGTTCGTGCATTTGAAGATCGCGGTCCCCTCGTCGACCTCGTCAAACATGGCCTGGTAGATCATCGTCGCGCCCGCGCCGATTGCCGCCCGGTACTGGCTCCAGAGGAACTCCCCGCCTCGCCGCGGGATGTGCCCCAGCGGCGAGTTCTCGAACATGTTGTGCCAACTGAAGCCCGGGAAGACAACCGGCAGGTAGTCCTTCCCGCGCTCACTACACCACGCGATGTCGGGCTTGAAGACGATCTCCCCAAACCTCGCCGCATCGTTCGGGTGGCCGAATCGCCCCACCATCCACGGGCTCACGATATCCGCCTTGGCGATCACCTCGTGAAGGTACGGATCGCTCAGCGCGTCCCTCTCCAGCGTCCGCCAGAACGTCGGCACCCCGACCATTACCGTGCAGCCACCGTAGTCCGGATCGTCCTTCAGGAAGTCGATCAGCTTGGCGCAATCTTGCAGCGTGTATTTCCGGTTGTCGCTAAACCCAATGCCCCACACCGCGACGACCGGCTTGCCCTTGTGGTGGAGATACGCTCTGTCGGCGGCGTCGCGAGTCAGCTTCATGCCGTCGACGAGCAGCTTCCAGTCGTCGATGACGCGGTCGATCATGTTCTCCTGAAGCCCCGAGAGATCGTACATCGTCGCATACGCGCGCCCATGTTCATTCGCCGAGGCGCGACAGTTCATCAGCACCGTGTTGCAGTGGTTCAGCCCCTTCGGATGCATCGTCTCACCCGCGAACCGTTGCACGAACGCGCCGTCGATCCCGTATTCCCTCATCCAGCGGAAGTGCCGATCGACGGTCTTGGGGTGCATCGAGCTGAACACGCGCGCCACCGAGCCATCCGCGTGCCGGAACTCGGTATCGACCAGTTCGTCCTCGTCGAGTTCGCTCACGTCCGGCCACAGGTCGATGGAGCACGACCCCGGCTTGAAGCCGCCGCCCCCGCCCCAGTGGAACCACCCGCGCTCGGAGCCGTCGCCCGGGCACGTGAACCAGCCCTGGTACCCGCACATCACCTTGCCCGTCAGCGTCGACGTGTCGACGCCCGCGTTGCTGGATCCATCGAACCCGCTTAGCTCAATGGCGTGCACGGAGGCTCCCCCAATCATCATCGTCACGCTCAGTAGCATCCTCAGCATCTGCAACTCCTACTCGGCCGTCGCAAAACGTCGGAACTCCGTCCGCGTCGCGCCGCCGTGGGTGATCTCTACCTTCACCTCGTCGCTCGGTCCGTTCATATACGTGTGGTGCGCCCAGTGCCCGTCCGGCTGCAGATGCGCCCCGCCGCCGTTGACGTTCACCTCGGCACCCTCCTCCGCCCAGACCCGCGTCGCGACGACGTGGGGGTATCCGGCCGCCCGGTGCGACGTCGGCGGGTTGGTGGCAATCAGCGCGCGCGGCAGCGCCGACGCGCGACTGATCTCCCCGGCCAGCTCATCGCGCAATGCGCGCAGTCGCGACGGATCGCCCTCATGGTCCACCATCGTCCGCACGATCCGGTGGGCGTATTCGTCGCTGCGCTGCTCCGGGTCGTACAACGCCGCATCGGCGCCCAGTCGCTCCGCCATCTCCCGGTTCCGCTCTGCCAGCACCCACAGGTACTCGAAATCCTCGAACCCATCCCGCAACGCCTCAAACCGAATCGACGACAGCGGACCGTCCTCGCCGGGGTAGACGATCCAGCAGTCACCTGGCGGCAAGTTCTCATTGCCCGCGCTGTTGATCGGGTCATCCGTCCAGAAGTTCAGCCCCCAATGCAGGTAGCCCGTCAGACTGTATCGCCAGTTGTACCACTGCAGAACCCGCGTCTCGATCAGCGGGAAGTCCAGGAACCGGTTCGGGTACGAGGCCGTCGGATGGCAGCAGGTGTAGAACCACATCTCCGCTCCCGCGTCCTGCGCCCGCTTGTAGCCGTCCAGCCAATTGTAGAGATGGTTGAGCTTCGGCACCCACACCTCGAGGCTGTCGCCGAAGTCCGGCGCCTCAATCGCGTCCAACCGCCGGATGCCCGGCGCGAGCGAGCGGACCCAGTCCGACTTCTCCCGCCACGACGTCACGTGGTGCACCGCCGGCTCGTCGGCGATGTGAATCGTCGCGATATCGATCCAGCCACGCTCCCTCAGGTGCGCCTCGAGCGCCGGAAGCAGCTTTGGCAGGCACGCCGGCGCGGAGATGTCCTTGCGCTCGCCGTCGGCCGTCGTCACGCCATAGCCGTGAAACTCAATCTCCGTGCTCTCCCAGCCGTCCTTCCAGTGCCCCAGCGGCTGGATCTCGATCATTCGCCCGCAGCCGTTCGCGACGCACGTCTCGACCCACCGGTCGAAATGCGTGAAATCGAAGCCCAACTCCCCGACGGCATTCTCCGAGATGCCGATGGTGCCAAGGCTCACCCACAGCACGTTCTGGTGATGCTCGGCCACCATGGCCGCGTATTTGCCCAGCAGGTCGTAGAACGCGTCCGAGTTCATCTCCACATCGTGGTGCTTGGCGAGGTTGCTCGCGTTGACCCAATTCGTGAAGGTCAGATGGCGCTCTTCTGGGATCTCAAACGGCCACACCGTGAGTTGCAGCGAGAGCGAGATGTCGCCACCGTCCCACCTCACCGTCACCTCGCCCGCGTATTCCCCCGCATCCGCAGCGCGCGGCGCTCTGAGAGTGAGCCAAATGGGTTGCGTCTGGCCCCCGGCGACATCCGTCAACTCCGCCGGCAGAAGAGGATCCGGACAATCGAACGGCGCCTTCCGAATCAGCTCATCATCTGGCGTGTGGTAAGTGTTCCAGGTCACCGGCACGTACCCCACCGGATTCCACGAAATCGCGCTCGCCGGTATGGTCCCCGCATCGCCATTCAACTCGCCCACCACCACATCCAGCCCCGTGATCGCCTCCGCTGACCGCACGCAGATCTGCGCCGACTCGTATTCACCTCGGGCCGCCTTCATGACGATCTCGGCCAACGCCTCGTCCGGCATCTCGGTGTCTCTGAATACCTTAGCCAACGGGTCGACGACCCACACGTCCGCCCCCGCCGCGGATGCCGTCGCCGCCAGCGCAAGCACAGCCACGATGCACAGCACGCTCGTTCCAACACACATGAGATCACTCCTCGCGTGGCAACGGGTATCCTGACCCGTCGCATACCGTCACTGCAGGGAAATTCCGCCCGCCCACTGAACTCGCCTTCTTACCGATGACGAATGACCGTCAGCAAGAACGATCGCTCCTCAGCCGACGAACGTTCCTCAAGGCCGCCGGCGTCGCGGCAGCTGGGAGTTGCCTCGCGTCCGCGTATCCCGATACCGACATTATCCCCGAATCCGACGGAGGACCATCCATGAGCGTCTCCCCCGAGGTCCGCGAGCAGGCGATGAGCCTGCCGCGCGTGGACACCCACAGCCACTACAATCTGCCAACTATGGAGCTGAAGGCCGTTGCCCAAGGGCTGAGCAGCTTCATCGACAACCCCGGCATGACATTCAGCCGCCAGCTTGCGGCCGGAGTCAAGAAGCTGTACGGAATCGACCCCGGCATCTTCCTGCGCCCGGACTCGCCCGAAGAGATCTGGCAGAAAGCCGAGCAACTCCGCGCGGACGGCGACGGCAAATCGCTTGAGCGCGCGATGGATGGCGACAACATCACCACCCAGTTCTGCTTCTCGGGGCACTATCCCGAGCACGCGCCCCACACAAAGCTCACCCCACGCGTGAAGCTATTGGCCTACATCGACCAGGCTATCGCGGGGAATGACCATTTCTTCTGCCCGGATGGCATCGAGGGCGACTTCAACTACTACGACGCCATCGGCGGCCACTTCGGCGACCTCCCCGATCTCGACACGTATCTCTGCGCGCTCGACTCGGCCATCGACTCATGGCGCGAGCACAACGTGGTCGGCATGAAGACCGCCTTCGCCTACACAATCGGACTCGACTTCACCGATCCCACGCCCGAGGAAGCTCGCGCCGCGTTCAACAAGAAGCGCGACATGACGCCCGCCGAAATCGCCACCGTTCAGCACTACGCCTTCCGCCACGCGGTGCTGGCGTGCCGGCGCAACTCGCTGCCGGTGGTCGTGCATACGGGCTTTCAGATCTGGGGCCACTCCGATCTCAGGCAGTCCAACCCCATGCACATGCACAACCTCCTCATCGACCCGCGCTACAAGGACGTTACGTGGGTTCTGCTGCATGGCGGCAACCCTTACACCGGCGAGACCACCTACCTTGCCCGCATGTTCGACAACGTCTACATCGACTTCACCTGGGTCTCGTGGATGACCCGCGCGCGCTTCCGCATGGCCCTCGCCGAGTGGCTGGAGATCGTCCCTCACGGCAAGTTCGTCTGGGGCTCGGACTCGGGTCTGCCCGAGAACATCGTCGGCATCGGCCAGATCACGCGCGAAGCCATCGCGAACGTTCTCGAGGACCAGATTGAGCGCCGCATCATGGATGAACAGGTCGCGCTTGAGTGGCTTGAGCACGCCTACCAGAAGACGCCGACGCGCATCTTTCAGTTGTAGAAACCCCGGAGGCAGACGATGAGAATCGCCTTGTGCCTGCTGCTCCTTCCCTGCCTGGCCACGGCGGACGACACGCCCGCGCCCGTGCTGGAATACACGTTCGACGAGGGCGTTCCGGAGGGCGCCGAGGTCGTCGACTACGCGCTAGGCGAGGGCCTGGTATTGTTGCCCGGGCCGTGGCGCGACTGCCTCGATCTGACGGCGGCCTCGCGGTTCGGCGGCACCCTTGAGCAGACCGATCCCGCCGGAGGGGCGCTCTTCGTCCGCGATGAGCAAATCGACAACCTCACCGACTTCACCGTCACCTTCTGGGCGATGGGCCAAGGCGCCGATGAGGCGATCAACGCCCGGTTGCTCAACAGGATGGGCTCATGGGAACTCATCTACGCCTACGGACGCTTCGGCGCGCTGCTCGTGAACGGTGACCGCAAGACCAACCACGCCGTGCCGCCGGCCACCAACCCCAACGAGTGGGCATTTCACGCGGTCACCCTCGACGTAGGGGCGCTGAAACTCGCAACCTACACCGGCGACGCCGCCGGCGGCTTGGCCGCCTCGCGCGAGTACGACATCCCTGAGCCACCCGACAACACCGCCGGCGAACTCCAGATCGGCACATTCGGCGGGGTCAGACCCTTCCGTGGCAAGCTCGACAACCTCCGGATCTTCGGCAGCGCCCTCTCCCCGGAGCAAGTCGCTGGCGTCTTCGATGCCGATGTCGCCGCTCAAGGCGCGGGATGGGTCTACTCGACCGGGATGCCTGCCATGCCCGCGCGTCCGTTCATGCTCAAGCCCTCCGACATCGTCCTTTCCAGCCGATGGCAGACGCGCAAGAAGGCGGAGGCCTTCGACCTCATCAGGGCTTGCCACGTCGACCACCTGCTGTGGGTCTATGGCAATGACCCCGCCTACATCCGCGAGGCGAAAGCCCTCGGCGTCACCTACCAGGGCACGCTCAACGGACTGGCCGGGTGGGACAGAGCCACTCCCGATCTCAGCGCCGAAGGCGACACCACCGGGCGTCAGCAGGATTTCGATGGCAACAAGGTCGTCCTCGGCCACATGCGCAAGTGGACGCCCGAGCACCCCCGCTGGACCGGCAACCACAACAGCGATGCCTTCCGGGCCATCTTCTTCGAAGAGTGCGATAGGCTCATCGAGGCCGGCATCGACTCCCTGCACATCGACGACTGGGAGATGGCCGCCTCCACGGTGAGCTATGGCATCTCCGGCTTCAGTCCCGAGTCGCTCGCCAACTTCACTCAGTACCTCGATGACAACGTCAGCGCCGAGGGACTGGCCGCCCTTGGCATCGCCGACCTCGGCGACTTTGACTACCGCGAATACCTCCGAAACGAGCATGGCATTGCCAGCCAGGAGGAGTACCTAAAGGCGTTCCGCGATCTGCCCACGACGCCCCTGTTCATCGACGCTCAACGCGCGGGCCTTCGCGATTTCTACGCCGCGTTGAGGACGCATCTGGACGCGACTTCGCCCGACAGGTACATCCCCGTCTCGGTGAATAACCAGTTCTACCGCGCGGCGAGGGATGGCGGCCTGCGCGGCGTCTACTGCCTCGACCGACTTGATTTCTTCGAGGGCGAGGCCATGCGCGGGATGCAGAGCGCCCCCCAATACGTCATGGCCTGCAAGACGGCGGAGGCGCTGGGCGTCCCCCAGGTCATGATGTCCAAGCCCCACGTCCTCGGCCACTCCGAGGCCGCACTCGCCACGAGCTACGCCCTTGGCGCGCCGTTTCGCGTTCCGTGGGACCTCTACATGGACAATGGCCCCGACGGCCAGCCGGCTCCGCGTTACTTCGGCGAACTCGAGACCTGGCGGCCCTACTACGACTTCATCGAGGCGCGCTCGGACCTGCTCGACGGTCACGCTCCCGTCGCCGAGGTCGCGCTGGTGTTCAATGCCGACGAACCTTGCCACGAGGCGCTCAACGAGGCGTGTGGGCAGTTGCTGAGTCGGGGCGTGCAGTTCACCCTCATCGGCGCCGCGTCGCGTTTCAGCCGCGTCGCCCTCAGCAGCGAGCGCATCGAGTCGGCTCGCCACGCAATCCTCCTCAGCCCCGAGGAGAGCTTCGCTCCGGAGGACAGGGCAGCTCTGGCCGACGCCCGCGCGTCCCGGAGAGTGAGGGTCATCGATGGGTCGAACGGGTTGAGCCAGGCGGTTGAGCAGCTCGCGCCGTCGGTCGTGAGAATCGAAGGCCCTGAGAGCGTCCACGCCTTCCTCACCGTGGAGAGCGGCGACGACGCCTCCGCCGTGGTCCACGTGGTCAACTGGAACGCGTTCCCCTCAACTGACGTGCCGGCCGATGCAACGCGATCCGAGGCCTACGCCGATGTCACCATCTCGCTACGCGACCCAGGGCGCTGGGGCGATCCGGAAACGGTCACCTACCACCAGCCGGATGGGGAATCGACGATTCTCACCCCTGAGCACCACCCCAACGCGCTGCGCGTCACCTTGCCCCGACTCGCGACCTGGGGCATCCTGGAGATCCGCCCCACCAAGGAATAGCCATGAGCGACGAGCGCTTCGCATTCGGCGTGACCGATGGCTGGATCCGCGACCTCGCCTCCGAACCGACGCCCGAGGACCCCTGGCCATGCATCCGCTGGGACGACCAACTCGTGCGCGACCAGATCCGCTTCCTCGATGTCCAGGCCGAGGTCGGCGTGCTCCACAACGTCGTCTGGGGGTTGTTCGTCAACCGCCGATGGCCCGCGCCGCTGGAGAATGTCATCGACGCCGAGCGCGAGGAGCGCCTGCATCGGTTCGTCGGCGCGGCCCACGAGCGAGGCGTCAAGATCCTGTCGGGCGTCGGGATCTACTCCTGGGGCTTCAATGAGATCATCGAGAAGCACCCCTCCGTCGCCGCCGGCTCGGGTGCGGTCATGTGTCCGTTCCACGATGAGGCCTGGGATTGGCAGCGCCGCGTGCTGGACTTCCTCATGGATCCGAAATGGCGCCTCGATGGGGTCAGCATGCAGTCGGCGGATCTCGGTCGCTGCCAGTGCGATCGGTGCGGGAAGCTCTCGCCCGCCGAGCACCACGCGCTCATTCTCTGCCGGTCAGCCGATCACGTCCGCGCCAACCGCCCGGACTGGGTCATCGGCCAGGCATCGTGGGGTCTGCGCGTCGATGAAGAGAGCGAACTCGAGCATCTGCAGCGCATTTCCGGATCCGTTGACTACATGGTCGAGGTCCAGGAACGATCTGCGCGGGTCGGTCGCCGGCCGGAGATATCCCAGGCGCTCGACTGCGCCTTCGGGTCCGTCGGCGGCGTGTTCGTCGAGCCGCCCCAGCACTGGGATCGATTGCGGTGGTTCGTGCCATGCGGACTCGGCTCCGCGAGGGCGCTGAAGGAGCTGTGGGCCGACGGCGGGCGAGCGTGCGAGTACTTCTACCGCCCGTTCGAGAATCCGATCGAAGAGGTCTCCTGGCGCGCGGGCGCTCGCATCCTTGCCTCGCCCGAAACGACGCCCGAGGACGCCTTGAAGCAAGCAGTTGCGTCTGTGTATTCGGTGGATGGCGAGATGCTGGAGTGGCTCGCGGACCTCATTGCATGGGGCGAGGACGCCTACTTCTCCCGCGCGAAGTTCACTGTCGGCGATGGCCCGCTGTCGTTGGAGCCGCTCGTCTGGCGCGACAACCCAACGGCTCCCGGGCCGCCCGTCTACCTCTCCGAGCGCATGACGCCCCAGGCGCTCAAGACGTATGCCGCCGAGCTTGGGTCGCTACGCGATCAGTTCATGGACATGGCCGGCGGAATCGGCAACTCCGACGCCGCCGCCCGCACCAGCATGGCCATCAACGGCACCCTCGACGACCTCTATCAATTGACCTAACCCAGCCGCCCGCACAACCATCTCCCGAAGCTCCCACGCCTGTCCACGCACCCAAGGCAGCCTAACTGGATCGCCGGCTTTCAGCCGGCACGTGCCGTCAGCCGTCCCCCTCCGCCCCTTTCACGTGCTCCGCCATGAACTCGGAGAGTTCCCTCCGCGCCTCGTCGAGCGGGACCGTGTGCGCCGTGTCGTACCAGATGAGTTCCTTGGGCTCCTCGGCCGCCTCGAACAGCCGCTCCGTCCACGGCGGCTGCACGAGCGGGTCGTTCTTCCCATTCAGCATGAGCACCGGCCGCGGCGACATCAGGTGTATGAATGTCGCCCCATCGACGCCCGCCCACGCTTCATTGGCAACCGGTCCCATCGCCCCGCCGATGATCAACACCGCGCCGTCGACCCGCTCGTCGATCGAGCAGGTAATGCTTCCCATCATCGCGCCCATGCTCATGCCGACATAGCCGATGCGCTCCGCGTCGATGTCGTCTCGTGTCGCCGCGAAGTCCAGCGCCCGGCGCATGTCGACGATCGATTGGACATACCCTCCGCCGCCTACCAGATCGAAAAGCAACTCCATGAACTTGCCTTCGTCCGAGGCGCGGGCGCGCTCGCCATGGTATTGCGCATCGATCCGCAGCGTCGCGTAGCCTTCCATCGCCAGCTCAAGCGCCGGCAGACGCGCGTAATCGACATCCTTGTGCCCCGTCAGCCCGTGCTGGACCATCACCAACGGATACGGCGGCTCGCCAACCTTGGGAATCCCGAGCAGCGCGGGCACCCGCTCCTCATTCGTGCTGTCGAAGAACACGTGCGACACGGTCCAATCATCCGTGTCCTCGTGCTCTGTCAGCTCGGCGTTGAGCGGCTGCTCAGCATCGTAATCATAGAGCTTGAGCTGCAGCTCGACGTCCTGCGTCGCGGCCGGCACGACCAATAGCGCCAGCAGCAGTAGCACGACCGGGCAGCGGGCCTTCTGCATGGGGACACCTCCAGGTAGCCTTGTGACGTGGTGGTTCCTCGTCTGGTTCACCAAGCCTGCCTGGCAAGGGAAGCGCGCGCCCCTTCGGGAACAGCCCACGCAGCATGTCACCCGCGGGAGGGAGTCAGCCATGACCGGCAAGGTCCACTACGAAGAGCTGTTGCCGAGTGAATTCGAGGAGCGACTGGCCCATCGGGCGCTCGGCTATCTGCCGATCGGTACCCTTGAATGGCATGGAGTCCAGAACGCCCTCGGCGCGGACTTCATCCAGGCCCGCGGCGTCTTCGAGCGAGCGGCGACGCGTTTCGGCGGGATCGTCTTCCCGCCCGTCTGGCTGGGGCCGGATCGGACCACCGCCCAAGACGACGGCACCTCGCTCATAGGCATGGACACTGCCGACGTCACCACGCCCCACCGCCAACTCCCCGGAAGCTGCTACTGGTCGCCGAAGGGCCTCTTCCTGCAGACCGTCGAGAACATCCTCACCCAGGCCAAACGCTCCGGCTTTGCGTGCATCATCGCCGACGGCCACGGGCCCTCTCGCGGAGCCTGGGGAGAGATGGTCGACTCCTGGGAGAAGCAGTTCGGCATCAAGCTGCTCGCCGCGACCCGCGACTTCAAAGGCGAGTGGATGACGCAGAACGACCACGCCGGCCGAAACGAGACATCCATCATGATGGCCGTCCGGCCTGGGTTGGTCGACCTGACTCAACTCCCCGAGGACCGCGACACATGGCCCCAGGGCGTCGGCGGCGAGGATCCACGCGATTCCACGCCCGAGTTCGGCAACGAGTTGATCGAAGCCACCGTCGCGGCCATCGGGCGCAAGCTCGACGAGTTGGGCGTCTGAGATCGCGCGTGCGGCCGCGTAGCGACGGGCTTCCAGCCCGTCGATCTCGATCGACGGAGACACCATGTCCCGATTCGGCCTGCTGGCAATCGCCTGCACCATCGTCACTTGCGGCTCGGCATTCGCCCAGCCCGGCTTCGCGAGGAAGGTCTACGCGCACTACGTGCCGTGGCACCCGCCGTCCCACGCGCGCCCGGATCGCACGGCAAACGCGGCCGCCGGGACAGCAGGCCAGATCGAGTCGGCCGCCGAGGCGGGCGTCGATGGTTTTGCGGTTGACGCGGTGCTGACCCCGCCGGAGCGCATCATCCCCACCATCGTCGACATGGCAGAAGCCGCCAAGGAGCGCGCGCCAGGCTTCGAGGTCTTCCCCTGCCTCGACCTCGCCGCTCATAGTGACCGCGCCACCTGGGAGACGTTCCTTCTTGAGTGGGTCGAGGCCGCCGACGACCTCGATAACACGGGCCGCGTCGACGGGCGCTGGATCATCTTCACCTACGCCGCGTACCGCATGCCTGCCGACGACTGGAGCAAGCTCCGACAGACGCTCTCGGATCAGGGCCATGAGTTGATCCTCATCGGCGATGTCCACGCCCCGATGCTCCACAGCCACGATGAGTTCGCCCCCAAGCTCCCAGACTACGCTCGTGCCTTCGATGGTCTCTACTGCTTCAACCCAGCGGGCGACGAGATGCATGCCGAGATCGCCGCCGCGCTCGCAGAAGCCTCTGGTGGCGACGGCGGCGCCCGCATCAACACCTACACTGTCCGCCCCGGCTACTATCACGCCAACATCGGCGCGTTCAACGCGACCTACGAGGGCGCCCAGAGATACCTCTCAACATGGGCCGACGCGCATCGCCTGGCCCCGGACTGGGTCTCCATCACCACGTGGAACGACTACTCGGAGCACACGCACGTCGAGCCAAGCCGCAACTTCTCAGACGTCTACGCCCGAATCACGCGGATGGAAGCCTCGCGCTTCCGAACCGGCGAGCCCAACGCGGGCGAGGAGACATACTGGCTTGCCGCGCCGTCGGAGATCCCCAATGGGCCCGGACGCGGCCCGCTTGAGACCGACGATCGCCGCGAGACGCGGTTCCAGGTCCTCGGAATGTCAGACGGATCGCTTGCCGAGACTGCAACGCTACGCCTCACGCGCGCCGACGGCGCCGAGGTGCTGAGCCAGACCATCACCCTCAGTCGCCAAGGCAACCATGCGATGGGCACGTTCGAGTGGCAGCCAGACGCCGCGCTCGAAACGCGCGTTCTCTTCGCTGAAGCCAAGGTTGAGTCAGAAGCGGGCATCATCACCGCGCGCCTTCCCATACCCATCTGGCCGCGCGACATCGCCCACCGCTTCTACATGCCGCCCCGCTGGGCGAAGCTGACCGATTCGCCCCCTCCCGCGCCGGCGCTGCGACTCGTTGACGGCGTCCTGCGCGTCGATCCGCTGCCTGCGCCCACGGGTCTCCGCACCGACGTGCTCCACAACCTGCGCCATATACCCGATCCCGCATCGACCACCGCCAAAGTCGCGGATGGCCTCGATCAGACGCCCGACACGCCCGCACAGTGGGGCTTTCATTCGGCGGCAGTCGTGTCGCCCGACGCGCGAGTCTCCTGGGGCGTTCCGCTCTGGATTGCCCCGGCGGACGATCCACTCACGCTCGCGATTTGGCGATTTGACGGCGCAGACAGGCCGGGACGCGACGACTCGATCTACGCCCGCGACGCCAGGTTCCACGCGGGTGCAGGCGACCTGGTGGAGTTGGCCGACGGCACGCGGGCCTTCGCGTCCGGACCGGACGCTTGGATCCAGCCGCCGGGCAGCTTCACCCCGATCCGATCGGCTCTCACGGTCGAGTGCTGGGTCCGACCGTCGAGCGATGACGGGGGAATGCTGTGGGGCGATGTCGGCGCGCCGATGCTGCTGTCGCTGCAGGAGGGCAATCTGCCGCGAGCGATGCGCCATACCAACGAGGGCGACGAATGGCGCGCGGCCTCGAGCGACGAGGCCATCCCCGACGGCGAGTGGACGCACCTCGCGGGCACGTACGATGGCGAAGTGCTGACCCTCTACGTGAATGGCTTGGCAGCGGCGACAACGCCTTGCGCCGGAGCCTCGGGCACGGCCAGTACGGGGATCGGCCGGAATCCGTTTAATGGCAGCTCCATCTTCACCGGGCTGATCGACGACATGCGCATCACCGCGGAGGCGCTGACGGCGTTCGGCCCGATCGATCCGAGCAAAGCCCGTCCCGCTGAGCCGCGGTAGGCGCCTGCCGCTCCGATGCCAGCGCAGCGGCGGCGTCGCGGAGGCAACGCTGACGCTGACGGAGAACCTCCGTCTGATGCGGGGTCCACTGTAGACTTCGAGAGGTCACCATGGAGGCGATTCGTCACATCGAAGAGGATGCCATCGAAGAGGGGCTGTTCCACGATCCAGCATCATGGCTCGGGTGCGATGACCTCGTGATGCTGCGCCAGCAAGTGTCGCTCGTCAAGGGCCCCAGGGCACCGAAGCGAAGCAGGATCGACATTCTGGCGGTGGACCGCCGATGCCGGTTGGTTATCATCGAGGTCAAACTGGAGCTTGTTGATCACCGAGCGCTCAAGCAGGCCGAGGAATACGCCCAGCGACTGCACCAGGCCTCGGTCGATGCAGGTGACCACTTCATCACCTCGTCACTAGGAATTGAGCCGGATTTCCTGAGAGATCGGTGGTGCGCGCGTTTCGGGACGGGCTTCCGCTTGCCTTCAGGCAAGCCGACGATCGCCCTGGTTGGCCAACTGGTACATCCCGAATTCGACGCGAGGCGAGCCCGCTATGAGACGCGTGTGCACACGATCATTGATGTACTCCCCGGGCCCATGCCGAGAAGAAGCGGACACCCAAAGCGCACGCAGCACCTGGACTATGGACGGCATCCGGGGATCGTCGTCGGTTTCATGGAGCAACACCAGCCGGTGCCCAGATCGGACGTGGTCACGTTCATGCGTGACGTGTGCGGCGCCAAGAGAGCGCCAGACAACGTGGACTTCTGGACCGGGCGAGCACAGGACCGCGTACATGGCATCATAGGGCCACAGTACGCTGACAGCGCAGCTGTTAAGAGCCGCTACGAGGTCGATGAACATGGAGGGCGCGTGGCCATCAGGTGGCGGGACGAGAGTGTCCGCAAGACGGACTGGCCTGCGTGCCTCGGCCGCTTTCAGGCGAGCATCTGAACCATGGATCGCTGACGTCGCACGACGGCCGCGCGCGGCGGGTGGCAGGGGGTCGCCGTTGCCGAGACGACGGTGGAAGAGCCGCTGAAGGTGTGACGAATGCCGGAGCCACAGCAATGCGACGCGCACAATCTGCTCCATGCGAGGCAGTCGGCATGTTACCAGAAAGAACCGTGCAGTTTGACCTGCTGCAGAGCGGGAAAGACTCGCTACGCCACGCCCTTGAACACGTGGGGCACTTGGACATGATCCTGGGTTCTCACGACTCGGGGGACCTCAAGGCGTCGATCCTCAGTGTGGCTCAGCCTGCTGAACTCCTCCTCAAGGAACGGCTACGAAGGGTGCACCCCCGCTTCGTCTGGCGCGACCCGGACGACTACCCAAGGACGCCAGCGTTCACCGTGAACATCACAGCCGCTATGGATCGTCTCAAGAGCATCGCAGGGATTCGATTCAGTCCCGAAGCAGAGGTCGCGATCAGGCGCGCGCGGACGCTCCGAAATGCGGCGACCCACGGTGACTTCGCTGTTGATGCTCTAGAGATGAAGGAACTGATCGGTGATGTACTGTCATTCGTCTTCTGGTTTGCCCGCGAGCATCTGGAGAGCGACCTCGAAGCCGAGTTGCGAGCCGAGCCGTGCTACCAGGCATCGTTGATGGTGTACGAGTTGTGGGCTCCACACGCCATTTCCCTGGAGCAGCAGTTGAGAAATGCGGGCAAACACCTTGCCCCTTGTCCTGAGTGCGCGGCCACCACCTACCTGATAGAGGACTCTCACTGCGCGTTGTGCGGCTCTGACCAACGGGGCGTAGAGTGCCCCAGGTGCGGCATTACAGTGCCGGAGACCGACTGCATCAGTATGGATGCCATCTTGCCGGATGGCAGTGTCGGTGTCGTCCACTACTGCGTTCACTGCATCCCGGGAACGACTAACGACGGACCTTAGCCGCCAACGCCGGGAGGCCTGTAGATCGTCCCGGCAGTCGGCACCAGACTCGGCGAGTCGAGCGTCTATGGAACCACTCCGCATGCCACGCCCGAACATCCTCCTCATCACCACCGACCAACAGCGCGCCGATACCGTGTCGGCCTTGGGCGCGCCGATCTGGCGGACACCCGCCTTCGACGCCCTCGCCGCTCGCGGGACGCTGTTCGGCAACTGCTTCATCCAGAACCCCATCTGCATCCCCTCCCGCGCATGCCTGCAGACCGGGCGCTACACGCACCAGCACGGCGTGCGCTACATGGAATCTGAGATCGACACCACGCCGGGCCTGCCGACTCAGGAATGGACCGTCCACGAGCGCCTGCGCGAATCCGGCTACCTCACCGCGGCGTTCGGCAAGATCCACATGATGCCCGAGCGCGGCTTCGATCGCCCGCAGGTCACCGGCGGCAAGGGCCAACGCTGGACGCAAAGCACGGGTCTCCCCATCGGTCCCGGCCCGCTGGGGCCGCAGTACGCGGAGTGGCTCGACGCGCGCGTGCCCGGCGGCTACGAGCGCATCTACGAGGAGCGCCGGCGACCCGAGTACAAGGAGACCATGTCCGCGCTGGCGTTCCCGCACTCGGCCGAGCATCACGTCGAGAGCTGGATCACGGACAACACGATCGACCTCATCAAGAGCCCCCCGTCTGAGCCCTGGTTCGCCTGGTGCGGGCTGACGGGGCCGCACGGCCCGCTCGATGTCCCGCCCGAGTACCTCGACCGCTACAATCCCGACGACATGCCCGAGCCGCCGCACTGGGATCATGACATGCGCGACCGAATGCCTTATCCGAATCGTGGCCCCCGCGAGCGAGCGCCCGAGCAGATGGCCAAAGCCCGCCGCTGGACGGCCTACTACCACGCGCTCGTGGATCTCATCGACGACCAGCTCGCCCGCATCACGGCCGCGCTCGACGAGACCGGCGGCTGGGACAACACGCTCGTTCTCTACACGTCCGACCACGGTGAGATGGGCGGCGATTTCGGACTGTACGGCAAGGGCAACTTCTACGACGCCGTCACGCGAGTCCCGACGTTCGTCATCCCGCCCGGCGGCGAGCCGCGCCGGTTCGACGGCCTGACCGAGATGTTTGACCTCTCCGCCACGATCCTCGACTACGCCGGTCTAGCGACCCCCGAGCACATGGCCGCGCGGAGCCTCAGGCCCGAGATGGAGACGGGATCCGGTGGCCGCGAATCCGTCTTCGGCGACTACGTCACCAACGACCGCGACCGCTCCGGCGTCTACTGCCGCACGGAATCGCACAAGCTCGTGGTCTGGACCCGGGGCAACGAATTCGGTGGCGAGTTGTATGACATGATCCAGGACCCGGAAGAGCTGTCCAACCGGTTCGATGACCCGTCCCTCGCCCCCGTCCGCCGCGAGCTGACCGACCGCATCATGCAGCGCCGACTGGAGACCGACTGCCCGCCGCCGGCCACCGAATGGCCCGGCGCACCCCGCACAACCGGAGACACCTCATGCGCATGCTGACACGCTCGCTACCGGCCCTTTTCGTCTTCGCCTCGCTGGCCTCGGCCGATCCCGTTCAACTGACCGGCGACTGGTGGCAGGGCCCCGCCGAGCGAACCCGCCACGCGACGCTCGTCGCGAGCTACGATTCGCCTGAGTCTAACGACGCCGAATACGCCCGCCAGGATCCTCGCAGCGGCGGCTTTGGCATGACGCTAGACGCGCCCGGCAAGAACGGCCTCGCGACCGTGACGGGCGAGCGCGGCGCGCACATCCACTACAACGGCGGCGGCAACTTCCAGGCTGAGCATGGGACGCTACGGATGCTCGTCAAGGGCGATCTATGGGCTGACGAAACGCCACGTTGGATCTTCGACGCCCGTGGGAAGAACCGCATCGGCGTCGTGCGCGAACCCGGCAAGCTCTCGCTCTGCTTCAGCCAAGGCCGCAGCACCACTAGCTTCATCTCCCGGCTTGATCTGGACATCGGCGATGTCTCGGGAAGTGAGTGGCACTCCGTCGTCGCATCCTGGGACAAGGATCTCGGGATGGGATGGATCGCGCTCGACGGCCAGGGCGTGAGCGGAGAGATGGACTTCTCGCCCGACGCGAGGCCGGCGTTCGCGGTCTACGTCGCCGGCGGCGCGGACGCTCGAGCGGGCGGCATGAACCTACCGGGCCTGGCCGTCGATGATGTCGTGCTGTACGATGTCTCGCTGCCACTCCTCGAGGCCGAGCTGGCCAAACTCCCCGAGGTGGAGGCCGAGTTCCTCCCCGTCGCCGAGGCAGGCGCCCGCAAGACCCTCGACTTCCTCGCCGACCTCCAACGCTGGGGCGGATGGCAGTGCATCTACACTTGGCCGACGCTGATCGGCTCGTCCGCGCAGGGCCGCGAGTGGGCGGACTTCGATGACTACATCGACATGGACAAGGGCAACGGGACGCCACGCACCGCGCTCAACTTCCTCTACGCCTACAGGGCCCTCGGCGACTACCGCAGCCTCGACGTTCTCCTGCGCGTCTGTGACATGCTGATGGCCTCCCAGGATGAGCGCGGCTTCTGGGTACACGGCTACCGCATGACCGTCAACGGTCTGGTGCCTCTCGCGGATGACCGCCACATCAAGTTCCAGGACCAAGTCCAAGCCCATCCGATGCTGCTGCTGAGCGCGCTCTATCGCATGACCGGCGAGGAGGCGTACCTCGATGCGGTCAAGCGCGCGGGCGAGTTCTACATCGCCGCGCAGAACCCCAACGGAAGCTGGTCGCACCACTACAACGCCCAGGACGGCGTCGGCGAGAACGCCAGGGGCGAGCCCCACGGCGGCGAGCTGAACGACCGCGCGATGAACGATGCCATCGAGATGATGGCGCTGATGTATCACATCACCGGCGAGGCGAAGTACGTGGCGGCACTCAGGCGCGGCGGCGATTGGCTCGTTCAGTCTCAGGGCGATCCCGTGCCGATGTGGGCCGACCAATACGACGGCGACGACAATCCCGCATGGGCCCGCAACTTCGAGCCCCCCGCTTACGGCACCACCGCCACCATCAACGCCTGCCAGGCCCTGCGCGAGGTCTTCCGCTTCTCGGGCGACGAGAAGTACGTCGAGCCGATCCGCGCCACGGTTGCCTGGCTTGAGGAATTCCACCCAGACGGCAAGATCTCGTACTACACCGAGCCCGGCACCGGCCGCGCGGTGGCCGGTTGGGACAACAAGCTCTACTACCTCGACGATCCCGCGTCCATTCGCTACCTCGACACCCAGGCCATCGGCAGCGGATATACCAAGATGATCGACCTCACTCCGACGATCAAGCGCCTCCTCCAACAGGCGGAATCGGGCCCGCCCGCCCCGACTGAGGTCACTCAGGAGAGCGCGCTCGCAAGCCTCCCCGGCCTGCGCAAAGGCGCCCAAAGCGCCCTCGACACGCAGAACGAAGCCGGCGTGTGGGTCGTCCCGAACGTGGCGAACTACAAGGGGTCGCTCGGCGTGGGGTTCGGCGCGACCTCGCCGCGAACGGTCCTCATTCTCCGCTACGTTGAGGCCGCCCGCATCGCGATGGGCGAGATCGAGCCTCAAAACACCGGCGGCGGCGACTTCCGCACGCTAGCCTATCCCGAGGACGACTGGTACGAGCTGAACTGGGGAGAGAACGCGGGGTAGACCACGGAGCGTCCGCCCTTACCACCGCCTCCGCCGTCGTAGGACAGGCGTCCACGCCTGTCGCCGCCATCGCAAGACCAAGCCTCGGGCGGATCGTAGACAGAAGGGACGGTACTGAGCCAACAGAGCGCCCGTGGGGAAACACGATGAGCGACACGCCTGCAAGACCGACCGGGCCGTATTGGGAAGATCCCGTATTCCGCTTCGTCTCAAGGCAGCGCCGCTCGGCTGGCGACGACGCCGCGGAGGCTGAGCGGCTGGACGCGTCCCTGCAGGATCTCATGAACGGGACGATGCCCGACCGTGTCTACTGGGATCTTGCGGCGCAGGCGAAGGCCGACCGACACGAGCGGAAGCAAGAGCGAAAACGCCGGCAAACAGGTCCACCCGTGGGCGTCGACCCGACCGAGCAGCGGTCTTCCCGGAACACCAGCGACCTGAAGAAGCGCATCTTCAACCGACACGTCTCCCGCGAGAACATGATCAAAGCGCTGGAGGCCCTTCCGCTCAGCGAAAGAACCGCGACCATCGCGGGCCTGCCCCCGGGCCTGAAGAGAAAGCTGGGCAGTTACCTCAAGAGCTAGTCGGCCCGAGGCTCCCGCCCCGGACTGTCTCGACGATAGGGCAACAGCAACTCGACCAACTCCGGCGCATCATCCGCCGTCCCACGCACACCGTCAGCGCCCAGCCAACTGCTTCGTATGGCTACCTCAGGCCCGCGGCGCCAGTCGCTGTCTGCGCCGGGCAACTGATGGCTCGTGACCTCGTAGATCTGACCATCCGGCCCCGGCTCGTCGAGCAGCACGTATTCGAGACGCCGGCCGCCCCGCAGCCCCGACCCTCCCAGGAACCGTCCCTTGGCCTCATCCTCGCTCGCCGCCGAACCCGTCTCGGTTGCCCGAGCATCGATGTCTTCACACGTCTGCTCCAAGACATAGAGTGCCGTGTGGACGCCCAGAGCTTCCAGACCAGCCCGCCCCTTCTCGTAGCCCACACCACACCAGACCGCCGCCGGCGCCAGCATCGCGAGGGCGGCCCCCACTCCCCACACCCGCCTCGTCCGCCGCGCGACCATCAGGCCAACGGCAAGCGCGATCGGCGTGAGCGCGCAGAGGCCGAGCACCGGGCCCGCCATATTGGCGATCATCGCCGCCGCCGTGTACCCGACATGGCTATACACCGGCTGCGTCTCGATCGTCCCTTGACGCTCGATCCTCACTGCTCCGCCTCGACTTCCCTTGGTTCTCTCCCATGGGGATGCGTCGCTGGATCGAGCGGATGCCGTTTCAGCCGTATATAGAGAGCCGAGTAGTCGTCCATCGTCCCAAACACGCCGTCCTCTCCCAACCACTCGCTGCCGATAGCCCAGTGCGAGTACCCCGGTCCAGTGGCCGCGCCGTCGCTCACGATCTGATACGGCGGCACCCACTCATGTATCCCGCCCTCATCCACATCCGCCGTGTACCGGAAGGGCTGCCCCCACCCATCAACCCGACACGCCTTGTCCGCCATTCTCTCGGTCCATTCCTCCACCGTCGGCAACCGCCCCAACTCCGCCTCCCACTCGTCCGTCAGCGCCGTCGCCGCCTCGAGGTTGTAGAGCGTCGTGTAGAACTCCTCGCCAATCGCCCTCGGCGGCTCCACCGACGCCCACGTAATTGCCATTGCGCCGATCAGCCCAACCACAACCAGCCCCGCCACCACCCCTCCCCCAAGGCTCCGAGACCGGCGCCCGAGCATCAGCGCAACGGCAATCCCACATGCCATCAGCGCTAGTGGCAGCGTCGGAACGGCCTTCGCCCCGGCCGGGAAATACGAGTCAAAGCACGCCGACACATACCCCACATGCTGGTACACGGGCTGCGTCTCGATCGTCCCTTGATGCTCGATCCTCATTGCTCCGCCTCGACTTCCCTTGGCTCCCTGGCGTGGGGGTAGGTCTCCGGGTCCAACCCCACTTTGGGGAGCTCATGCTTCAACCCCCGGTAGTCATCATCTGTACCGAAGACGCCATCCTCCCCCAGCCACTCGCTGCCAATGGCCCACACCCACTCATCCGTCTCTCCTCGGGCTTTGGGGTCGCTGACGATCCTGTACGTTGGCACCCAATGGACCCACATCTTCTCACGGTCCACCGCCGATGTGTATCGGAACGGATACCCCCAGCCGTCGAGACGACACTCCCGCCCCTCCATCTTCTCGGTCCATTCCTCCACGGTCGGCAACCGCCCCAACTCCGCCTCCCATTCGTCCGTCAGCGCCGTCGCCGCCTCGAGGTTGTAGAGCGTCGTGTAGAACTCCGGGCTCATCTCCCTCGCCGGATCCGCCGTAGCCCACGCGACAGCCACCGCGCCAAGCATCCCGGCCGCACATCCCGCCGCCAACCGCCCGGTGACGGACCGCGCGCGACGGCCCAGCATTAGCGACGCCGCGATCCCACAGACCATCAGCGCCAGTAGCAATGTCGGGTACGTCCTCGCCCCGGCGGGGAAGTACGAGTCGAAACACGCTGACGTATACCCCACATGGTTGTACGCGGGCTGGGTCTCTGTGTACCCGTGGGCCTCGATCCGCATCAGTCCACCTCCACTGGGCGTGGCTCCCGTCCATGCGGGTAGGTGCCGACGTCACGGTCCGCCATCCTGAGCATCCGGCCCGCGACGAAGTGGTCGTCACCCGCGCCGAACACGCCGTCGGGACCCAGGAAGTCGCTTGAGATGACCCACACGTCGCGCCTATCGGAGGCCCAGATGTCGCCCACGCGCTCGACGTCATCCAGGTCCGGTTCGCTGACGATGCGATAGAGCTGGCCATCAGCGCCGGCACTCCCAAGGAGTTCGTATGCCATCGGCGCGCCCCACCCATCCCGCGCGATTGGCTTGCCGCCGTACCGTGCCGTCCACTCATCCACCGTCGGCAACCGCCCTAGCTCCTCCGCCCAGTCCTCCGTTCGCTCGGTCAGCACTTCCATCTGATGCAGCGTCATCAGAAACTGCGGCATCACCTCTCGCGGCGTTGTCGTGGCGTTGGCCACGGACGCCAGCCCCGCCACCACGCAGAAGACCGCCGCCAGGCCGGCGAGCGCCCACACCAAGCCGCTCCGCGCCCGCCTTGCCACCATCAACATGACCGCCAGCATCAGAGCGATCACGCCTAGCGAGAACACCGGGAGCTGTGTCGCGCCGGCCCGCAGATACACGTGGTCCACCGCCGCCGCCGTATACCCGACGTGGTTGTACGCCGGTTTGACCTCGTATGTCCCCTGGCTCTCGATCCTCATGCCCTCACTCCTCGCCATGCAGCAACTCCGGGTGATCGCTCAGCGTCCAGAGCATTTCCACGATAGACGAGCGCGCCTGCTTGCAGGTTACGCTCGGCGCATCAAGTCTCCCGGTGGCATCGTACGTCTCCCCCCGGCACCCGCCCATGCACCAATACCTCACCTCGCACTTCGCGCACGTGCTTTCCCTCGCATCCGTCCGCACCCTCGGCCGAAGCGCGGCGAGCACGGGCGAGTTGCGCCAGATCTCCCGCAGCGGCGTCTCCCGCACGTTCCCCGCGGCAAACTCCGGGTAGGGCAAGCTGATGCACGGGTAGACGGTGCCATCGGCGTCCAGCAGGAACGTCTGCGATCCCGTCCCGCAGCTCTGTCGCAAGGCGCACGCCTGGCACGTCTGCGCCAGAATCGAGACGTAATCTCTGCCAAGCAACGTCGCCAACTCTGGCTCGACCGCAATCGTGTCGGTGACAAGCCGGATCACGCCCGCCAAATCGGCCGCCGCGTAATCGCCCCCGCCCGCCACCTGCTTGATCGGTATGAACCGCGCCTCATCCGCGCCGACAGACTGGGCCAGCCGCAAATACTCCGGGATCTCCGCGACGTTCCCCGCATGGAAGACCATGCTCATGATCGTGTGGCATCCGGCCGCGCGGAACGTCCTGACCGCATCCAACGCCCGCTCGAACGTGCCCTCCCCTCGCGCAGCCTCATGGCTCTCCGCGCTCGCCCCGTCGATTGATACCTGACACTCCAGACCGATTCCCGCCGCCCGTCGCGCGAAGTCCTCGTCCACGAGCAGGCCGTTCGTCGAGACAATCGGGCGCAGTTCTCTCCGGACGGCCCACTCGGCGAGCGCCAGCGTCTTCTCCTTCTCAAGCATCGGCTCCCCGCCCAAGATCGCTAGCGCCGCTCCCTTCACCGTCTCTCGCCGGACGCTATCGAGCGCCTCGATCATCTCCTCCGCGCTCAGCTCCGCCCCCTCGTCCGCCCGGTCGATGTTGTAGCAGAACGCGCACCGGAGGTTGCACCGGTTGGTCACGTTGACGCTGATGCTCTCGATGCGCTCCTTCGGCGGCTTCAGCCGCCGCGACCCGACCACGCCCGCCCGCCTGAGCTGGCTCACGACGATCGCCGCGTCCCGTTCGAGGGCGAAATCAGGCTCGCGATTCGCGGCCGTACTGAGCGCCGCGTTCACGCTGTGGCCGCTTGCCAGCTCCCCGATGAACCGCGCCGCCGTCCTGTCGACCACCGTCCAATACGGGATGTCGCCCCAGAGCATGAGAACCCGGTCGCCGCGTCGCTCCTGGTGGTCGGGTGGGAGGCATCTCATTTCTGCTTTTTTTCCTTCCAGCGCAAAGCACAGGCGGCGATGAACACCGGCGTGGCGAGGATCGGCAGCAGGTCGGTCTCGGCCTCCATCAGCGCAGGATTGGCGCCGACCCAGAGGGTCCCGACGTTCCACGCGATGTGCGCGGCAATGGCCGGCAGAACCGAACCCGAAAGAGCCGCCATCATGCCGAAGAACGCCCCCAATGCCAGGAATAGCCCGAAGTGTCCGATGCCTATGTGGGCCAGGACGAACGCGAGGGTGGAGAGGCCTACAGCCGCGATCGCGGGCATGTGCCTGCGCAGGGCAACCTGCAGGATGCCTCGGAAGAACAGCTCCTCGATGATCGGGGCCACCACCCCGACCCACAGAAACGCCCACATGAGCGCGACACGGGGCTGGAGCACGGGCGCGAGCGCCTCCGCCCTGGTTGGCGGCGTCCCGAGTCCCCCGGCTAGCCCGATCATGAACGCGGCAGCGCAGAAGACGGGCGTGCTGTACCCCTGCCACGCCGGCGGCAGGATTGGCCGATGGCGTGCGGCGATGAGGACGGCGCCGGCGAGCATCACCAGCGGGGGCAAGTGCGTCCCGGCTGCCCACGCGACGACCGAGTGCCGCCCGCCCATGCTTCCGACAGCCCACGCGCACAGGAAGAACGCGCCCAGTGCGATGAGCGACGCCTCCAGCGCCGTGATGCCCCGACGTCCGTCCTCCGCGCCCTCGACACGCGCCATACTGTCCGCTTCCCACTCGCGAGGTTACCGGCCTGCAGGGCCTCAGACGCTTCGCCGCCCGGTTCGCCTCGGGAAGCAGGTCATCGGGGGTGTTGGGCCCAAAGATGCAGGCTCCTTGGAGCCAGCCATGCTTCGCAGAGCCGCCCACACATGAGCGAATCCGATCTCCATCCGACGCCGCGCGAGGCTCCACCCCAGTGGCGCGGCATCGTGCTCGGGTTGCTGTTCGGCTGCGGCGGCCTGTACTTCGGCATCTACGGCTACCAAATCGTCCAGGTCCTGCACTGGAGCACCACCTCGCTCCAGCTTGGCAGCGTCCTCGTCCTCTTCGTTGTCATCGCCCTCGCCGCGCCGCTACGCAAACGCCTCCGACTCCAGCCGTCTGAGTTGCTCGTGATCTTCACCATCACCACCATCGCCACGAGTATCGGCGGACACGGGATGATGGGTTACCTCATCCCAATGCTCCCCTCGGCCAAGTACTACGCCTCACCCGAGAACCGCTGGGATACTCTCTTCGAGCACGTTCCCCGATGGCTGACGGTCAATGACCCCTACGTCGTGGATGCCTTCTACGAAGCGAACGGTACCCTCTACAGCATCGAGACGCTCTCCGCCTGGGCCGTGCCGCTGACATTCTGGCTGGCGTTTACGATGCTCATGGTCATTGGCACGTGGGCGCTGTGTAACATCGTCTCCGAGCAGTGGATCAGTCGCGAACGCCTGACGTTCCCTCTCGCTCAACTCCCTCTCGCCATGGCCGGGGCGCGGCGCTACGAGGGCTTCTGGCGCAACCGCTTCATGTGGGTCGGCTTCGCGATACCCATGGTGCTGCAGAGCATGAACTTCCTCAACTACCTCTACCCTTCGGTTCCGAGCATCTGGCTCAAGGCCCGCCCCGTCGCGCGGAATCTCGGGGCCATGCCGTGGGCCGTTATCCGGCCGCTCCACATCGCCTTCTACCCCTTCGTCATCGGCGTCGTCTTTCTGCTATCGCTTGAGACCAGCCTGAGCTGCTGGCTCTTCTTCTGGGTCACCAAGCTCGAGAAACTCATCTGCGTCATCGTCGGCTTGGGCGCCAGCCGCGAGGGCTGGGGTCAGCTCCCTCTGCTCAACCAGCAGGGCACCGGCGCCTTGCTCGCCATCGCCGTCAGCGCGCTTCTGCTCACATGGAAGGGCATCCGTGAGGGCGGCAGCCGCGATCGCGTCGACGGCGTCCAGGTGATGTCGGGCAAGTCAAGCATCATGCTGCTCGTTTGCGTGCTCGGCGCTCTGGTGCTGATGTGCCGCGCGGCCGGGCTGCCGATCATCCTGGCCACCTCATTCTTCGTGTTGCGCTGGCTGATCGCCCTCGCCTGGGCGCGGGTCGCGGCTGAGACCGGCACCGGCTGGACCGCGCAGGGCACGGGTACGATCCAGCACATGATGATCGCTACGATGGGGACGCGCCCGATCCGCGCCTCGGCGCTGCCGATGTTCGCAACCTTCGACAACTTCGATGTCTACGCCGATTCGCGCGCCGTCCAGCTCCTCGCAAGCCACAAGTTCCGCGAGATCGGTAGCATCCCGCGTGCGCACCTCCGCAACGCCGTCGTCATCGGCATCATCGTCACCGTGCTCTGGTCCGCCTGGGTGCATCTGGATATCTACTACCGCCACGGGGGAGCCATGGCGCGGATGCGGGGTTGGTATACCTCGCGCGGCGCCCAGCCCTGGCGCGTGTTGGAGGGATGGATCCTCCGACCACGAACCACCGATCTCTGGCAGGTCGGAGGCTACGTCTGGGGAGCGGCGATTGCTCTCGGCCTGCGGGTCGCCATGTTCAGCATTCCGGGCTGGAAGCTCCATCCGATCGGCTTCGCGCTGGCCCACACCGACTCGATGCACTACATGTGGATGCCGTTCCTGATCGCGTGGGCCATCAAGACCATCGTCTTGCGCTATGGCGGGGTCAAGACGTACCAGAAGCTCGTGCCGTTCTTCATGGGCCTGGCTCTCGGCGACGTCGTCGTGGCGGGCCTGTGGGGCATCTACGGAGTCAGCACAGGCCAGCGCATGTTCATGCACTTCCCGCACTAGCGCTCGCCGCCAATGTAGCCTGACTGGGCCGAGGAAACTCGCCGCCTGAGCTTCCACGGCTTCTAGCCGGCATCGCCATCGCCGCGCATTCCTGGACCGGCACTCACTGCTGCACGCTGCGCTTGGGTCCGCTCGCCGCCAATGTAGCCTAACTGGACCGCCGGCTTTCAGCCGGCATCGCCGTCGCCGCTCCGCCTGGAGGCTCAACCAATGCTCGTCACAATCATCATCCCCGCCCTGCTCGCCGCTGCCGTCGCATCCGCCCAGGAGCCGACGGTCATCCTGGCCGATCATGAATCGGTCGCGCCATCGACGCAGGAACTCCAGTTCACTGTCCCGGACTTCAGCATCGAGCACCAGGTGCGGCTCAGCCTCCTCGCCCGCATCGACTTCAAGAGTCTCGCGGGGTCGAATCCGTGGCTGCGCGTCGCCGCCAACGGCACGTTCCTCACGAAGCCAGACCTCCTGAATAAGACCCACGAGATCAAGCTCAAGCGCGGCCTGGATCTCACGTGGTCCGCCGGCGACCGCTGGCGGTTGCTCTACTCGCCCGACTTCGAGGCGGCGGTCACCAACGTGGAGGATGTCAACTCCTGCCCCGACGCCGATCCGTACCACTTCGTCTGGGACATCACGCCCTACGTCCAGCCCGGCGAGAACACGCTCACCCTCGAGCACCTCCACATCCTCGTCGAGCCGTCCACCATCGTGCTGAAAGACATCTCCGTCGAGGTCGGCCGCGCCATCTCGTCACCTGAGGAACCAACCGCACCCGCGCCCGTCGGGCCGCTGCCGGCTTTCGTCGGCGGCGGGGCGAAGGACGTGCCCATCCAGGCGACGCTGAATCCATCCGGCGCCCTCCGCGTTGAGGCCGGTGGCCGCACCTTCGACTTCACCACCCGCGTCGGCCTCCCGGGCGGCGAGTGGCACGCGACCGAAAACTCCGACGAAGACAGCGGCGCCTCCGTCACGTGGTCCGCGGGCGCCTGCGAGTTCGAGCGGACGATCTCCGTCCGACCGGACCACGTGCATGTTGCCGACACGCTGACCAACACGAGCGCCGAACTCCTCGGCGTGATTCTCGAGCACAACACCTCCCTCGCCGATGCGCCCGACGGGGTCCGTGTCTGTGGCCGCGAGGCCTTCAGCGACACGATGGAGCTGCGCAACTCCTATCATCCCTCCGTCTTCGCCAAGTGGGCGGACGCGGGGCTGGGTATCATCGCCGAGGACGACATTCTCCGCGTCCATAATGTCAGCTCCATCGACCCCAAGGCGATGGGCATCGGCGACGACCGTCTCGGCATCGACGCCGGGGCGTCCGTCACGCTCGAGTGGAGCGTCTACCCCGTGCCCGGCGGCGATTACTGGGACTTCGTCAACGCCGTCCGCCGCAACTGGGACTCAAACTTCACCATCCCCGGGCCCTTCGTCTTCGGCGGCCCATACCCCGAGGGCGAGAGCGACGAGTGGTATGGGAACTGGGTTCGCGAACGGAACATGAAGATCGTCGCCGGCAACATCGCCAAGTACCCCGACGGCAAGTACGCCCACGGCACGGGCATGCTCTTCGCGCCGGAGTGGGTCGCCCGCGAGGCCGAATGGGTCCAGGGCATGCAAGCCGGGGCGCCCGAAGTCGACGTTGTCGCCTACCTGCACGCCCAGTGCTCCACCGAGCCTGATGCCCCGACGAAGTACGCCGACTCGCTGCTTATCGACTCCACGGGCAAGCACCTCACGTACCCGTACCGCTACCCGCTGCCGCTGTACCTGCCGACCAGAGACAACGCGTACGGCAAGGCGCTTTGGGGGTTCGTCAACGGGCTTCTCGATGATGTGGGCGTGTCAGGGATCTACTGGGACGAGATGAGCTACAGCGTCCTGCAATACGCGTATGACACCACCTGGGACGGCTGCACGGTGTCCATCGACCGCGCGACCCACGAGGTCACCGGGAAGCTCACCAGCGTCGCTCTCGCCACGCAATCGCTCAAGCTCGACATCGTGAAGCACGTCCGCGACCGGGGCCTGTTCCTCATGGCGAACGGCCAACCGATGACGCGCACCATGCACGCTCAGAAGATCGTTCGCTTCGTTGAGACGGGCACCTACTCGGCCATGATCAACACTCACCTCGCCTGCCCGCTGGGGCTGGGAAACCACCACACGGACAACAGCCAAGCGGACGTCGCGACGCATGTCCGCAGGCTCCTGGAGCACGGCGGGCTGCACTACGGGCACTACTTCCGCCACGAGCCGGAAGACTGGCACTTCCAGTCCATCATGTATCCCATCACGCCCGTCGAGATCCGCGAGGGCATGGTCCTGGGGCAGGAGCGCATCCACACGGCGCGCTCCGGCCGTTTCAGCTTCCCAGACGGCTCGCCGGCCGAGGTCTACGTCGTGGATGCAGATGGGGCTCGCGTGGAGGGGGGAATGGTCGAGGAGTCCGTCGATGGTGGCCGCCGCACTTACGAGATCCGCATGCCCGGCGACCACTTCGCGATCCTGACTCAACAAGAGTAAATGGCAAAGCCGCTCTGACCGCCAGGTTCATCGTGCTGGCTATGGTCGCCGACGGTACGAAGTGATTGACTTCACTGCGCGGCCAGCGTGTCCATTGGACGGGCCGCCAACACTCCTCGGCAAGGCTCAACCACCACGTCTCACACAGAGCTCTTGGGTGTTGGCGCTTTCGGGCGTTCCATCCTCAACGGCGGCAGATCACCCATCATCGTGTGCCGCGCTGGGCCGGCGCGATCCTGTCCGGCTGGCTGAGCCCGGAATGCCCCGGTGTCGTTCCCCCAGCGATGGAGCGCTCCATGGTGGCCAACCAGTGCGGAGAACACGCATCCTTGGCGACCAATCACCATCGCCTATTGACAACGGATCAGTTTCGTGGTATATACCAAGTGTTATCGATGAGGGGAGCTGTTGCATGGCCAGGGCATTCGACGCGGAAGTCCACGCGACCGTCAAAGAGGCTGCGGTGTTCTTGAGCCGGAGCCGCATGACCATCATGCGGCGCCTGGCAAGCGAAGAGCTCCCGAGCCAGAAGCTGAGAGAGCGCGGCGCCCGCGAGGTCCGCGCGATCAGATGGGCAGACCTGGCCGAAGCGCGGTATGGTCCGGACCACCCCCCAGTCATGACCGAGAGGCAGCTCGTCTCCGAGGCCGGCCGTACGGGCGAGGCGATCACAGCCGTGCTCCGACCGTCAGGGCAATGGCTAACGGTCGGCCCCGGCTACTCGATGGCTGGTATCCAAGATCCCCCGCCCGACAAGGTGGTCGCGAAGCTGAAGATGTTGGAGGCGGCCGGACACGGCCTCGCCTCGGCAGCGGCGCGCCTGCAGAGCGAGGGCGTCCCAGACGACGAGCGGCTCGAGCTGGAGACCTTCATTCGGGCACAGGTCCGGCTCGCCGCCAGGCTGACGGACGGTCCCATCGCTACCGATTAGGTGAGGTAATCCGCACTCGATGCCCGCATAGTACGCTAGTCGGAGGAGAGCTCTGATGTGCCGCGAGAAGCGACCGCGCAGAACGAAGAACCGGCGACCAGCTACCGTGCGGATCGGCGGGAAGGAAGTGTCCCTGCCACTTGCGGTCGAGGTCGAGTCCGGAGACCAGATCTCAGAATACCAACTCGCCCGAGGCCGCTCTGGTGCGGGGGTGTTGCTGAAGAAGCTCACCACCACGCGTGTGCGACGACCGGGCGACCTAGATAGCTGACACGTCGTAACCGCTGAGGAGCTCCCACGGCTTGCGGTCAAGGCCAAGGAGGAGCCAAAGCCGACAGGCACCGACTCTGGTGCTCGTCGGCTTTTCGCGTTCTAAGAGGCAGTCGGAATGGGCCGCGCTCGTATCGGACCCGAGATTACGAAAGTCACCGTCCGCCCGGCACCGGACGCCGAACGCAGGCTCGAACACGTGGCGCGGTTGCTGGCTACTCGGGAGTCGGCGCCGGTGACGCCGGAGGCCACCACGCCGGTCGCGCCGGCGCAAACTGACCTGTGCGGGCGGGGCGTTACTTCACCCGTCCGTCCTGTCCGCGCAGGCAAAGACGGGTGAACTATCGTGGCCCCAAACACCACTCCACCGGCACGTAGCCTACTTGACGATGCAAAACGTCACGTCGCGGCAGATCCCCGCGCGGCGTACGAAGCCCTCGGCGTCGCGGAGCTCAAAGCCAAGGGTCGGCACCTCGTTACATGCTGTCCGATCCACGGTGAATCAACCCCGAGCTTCAAGATCAACGCTGCCGGTCAACCGCACGCCGGCAACTGGCGATGCTTTGGCGCGTGCGGTCACGGCGGGGACGTGTTCGACTTTGTCTCCCGCACGATGAACCTCAACTTCCCCCAGGCGCTCGAACACGTTGCTGGCGCCCTCGGCATACCGATGCCGGAGAAGTCCGAACCAGTGAAGGTCGTAGAGCGGATCTCGAAGGACGCGGACATCACCGACGAACTCGTCGATAGCCTGCATGCAAAGCTCATGGCGAACAAGAAGCTCCTCAAGTATCTGATCACCGGGCGCCTCTGGGCCGAGGACATCATCGTCGCCGCCAAGATCGGCTGGTTATCATCGGAGCAGCGATACACAATTCCGGTTTACGATGATGCCGGTGAGGTAATCGACATTCGGAAGTACGACCCCGGCGCATCGGGCGTCAAAGACTACCCGTGGCGCGCGGGTCTCGACATCGGCAAGCGCGTCTGGGGCCTGCACCTCACCGGGCCGATCACGCCGGGCCGGACGGTTTACATCACCGAGGGGATCAACGATTGCCTCGCGTTGCTGTCACATGGGTTCGCCTCGATCACGAACATCCTCGGGTCGACGTGCTGGCCTAAGGACTGCGATCTCCGCGTCGACGATTGCGTAGTCCACGTAGTCGAGGACCACGACCAAGCCGGCCGGGACCGCGGCCGCGATCTCACCGATTGGTTCTTTGAGCGGGGCGCGCGTCGCGTCTATCGTCTACGCTGCGGCGACCGCGGCGACGAGAAGGGCCGCGATGCCACCGACGTGTTGCGATCCGTCGACAGCACCGATCCCGTCCAGCGTTGCGCGGCGTTCCTCGAGCGCGAAGCCGTCGCCGTAGCGCAGAAGAAGAGAGTCGGCCTGCTACACGACGCGACCCCGATGCTCACCGCGGAGTTCCCCGCCCGGATCCACCTCGTCGAGCGCATGCTGCCGGCGTCAGGGCTCGCAGTGTTCGCGGGCCATCCGAAGATCGGCAAGTCGACCGTGGCGACGAACTCAATCGTCCGCGGCGTCATCAACGGCACCGACGTGTTCGGGCGTAAAGCGCAAAAGGGCCGCGTGCTGTACCTGTTCTTTGAGGAGAGCGAGCAGGCGATTCAAGATCTACTCGTCGGCGGTGGGTGGACCTCCGCCGAGGCGGCGATGCTGTCCATCCACTGGCAGCAGCCGGATCTCGGGAAGCTCGAAGACTGGATCGACGAGACGCAGTGTTCGCTGGCGGTCATCGACACGGTGAAGAGGGCATGCGCCACGAGCGATGTCGACTGGGCAGACTACGCCAAGACGGTCAAGCTATACGGGAAGCTCGACGAGATCGCGCTCAGGCACGACGTTTGCATCCTCGCGCTCGACCACCACAACAAGGCAGCCGGTCGAGACGAGGCAGAAGAGGACCCGACGAGAGACATCCACGGGTCGACCGCGATCGGCGGGGCGGTGCAATCGGCGATGGGCCTATACCGTCGACGCAACGATGTCGACGCCCGTCTCCGGATCCAGGGCCGCGGCCGCGTCGGCGAGACCATGATCCCCGTCGAGTTTGACGAGACGACGCTCACGTACCAACTCGGGGATCCGCACGCCGAGGTGATGGCGCTGAAACACTCGTCGGCGATTGTCGAGTCGATACAGGCCGGCCGCGGATTCTTCTCTGAGATCCTTGTCGCCGTAGGCGGGGAGAAGTTCAAGGGCATCACGTCGACGACCATAACCAAGCTCGAGGACGCCGGCGTCGTCGACGCCCACGCCACCGCCGACGGAACGCGGTATTGGCGCATGAGGTCAGACGATGACTCTTAGCGAGAGAACTACAAGAACCACAAGAACTAAAAGAACCGAGGGAACCGAGAGAACCGGTTCTTGTGGTTCTCGTGGTTCTTGCAGGAAGAGGGGTTTTGGGGGCCATGTTTTCCCAGCGAATTGCCTCTCTCGCGCATTTCGCGTCGACAGACCATTCGTGACGCGGACGCCGGAAAACGGGTGCCATCGCCCGGCGATCCGTCTACCAAACCGGGATGCGCGACGGGAACGTGCCTACAAGGTGCGTTTCCGTCGCTGCGTTCTGGGGGGTGTTACCGATGACCGATGACCAGGCCAGGCTGCCGATGACCGTTCCGGGCGGCCGCGTCACGCCACCGAAGCGCCGGCGCGAATGGACGAACTACACGCGGGGTCGGGCGCAGGAATACCGGGCCATCGAGAAGCTGAAGCGTCTCGGGTTTCCACACGTCCAGCGCAGCGCCGGCAGCCACGGGGTTGATCTGATCGCCACGAACGAGCGCGAGATCATCATGGTCGCCGTCGCCTCTGGGGTCAACGTGACGCGCTCGAAGATCGACGCGGACCTCCAACGCCTACGCGACACGCCGGCGCCGCCAGGGACGCGCAGAGAGTGCTGGGAGTGGTGCAGCACGCGGCGCCAGTGGACGCGCCACCGATTGGAGACGCCATGACAAACATCATCGCCGAGATCGCTCGCCTCTGGCGGGTGATCGCCGATCTGGTCCGGCGCATCGAGGCGCTCGAAGTGGACTCGCGCGAGCAGTCGCAACCCGGACTTCAGTCCGGACAATCCAACAGGCCACCGGCTACATAGCCGCAGGCCACGGGAGAAATACCATGTCAGGATCGCGAGCCGTAGAAATCAAAGAAGCGCCGCTGCCGGCGCCGGGCATATACGAGGCCCGACTCGACGAAATCGAGATGAAGTCGATGATGCACGGCATGTCTTACCGATGGACATTCGAGTTGGAGAAGGGCTTCGTCGTCACGGGGCTATCCAGCTGCACGAACGCGGCCGGAGTTCTGAGTCCGCAGATGAAGGCGGCACGGTGGAACCGGGTGATCATCCCCGGCGCCACGGTATTCGATCCGGATCAACTCGAAGGCAAGGCCTGCGTCGTGCAGGTCGAACTCACCGCGAAGGACGGCGCGCATTTCGCCAACGTCGCCGAGGTGCTGCCGCTGGGCACGCCGACAACCGAGCCCGTGGTGTACGGCGACAAACCCGAGACGCCGATCGGCTTCACGGCCGCGGCGCCAGAACCACAAACCGGGCTCGCGGATGGCACCGCAAGCCCGGCTGAAGACAACATGGTCGAGATGTACGATGCGGACGGGAACAGGGTCATGGTGCGTGCAGGCGCCGTGACCACCGATGATCCGCTCGCGGATCAGTAGCGACTACGGTCCCGGTGTTCGCTCGCGCGGACGCCGGGACCTGCTGGCAAAGGCGGCTACATGGCCGCGCCGATGGCAGGCGCTCTGTGGGTCAGTAGCCGGAGCCGCGGCGCGTGACGCCGATTACCTATGGCCTGAACGAATTCCTGGCGATGACCGACGGCCCCGTCCCGACGTGGTGCGAGGGCGACGGCAACATCGTCCTGGCCAAGAATGAGATCCTCGTGTTCGTCGCGCCGCTCTGGCGCGATCAGCCAACCGATAGGAGGCCCTACGATGATCGAGAAGACGCTGGCCGTACTCCAGAAGAACCGCGACGCGGAAATCCGCATCGCGCTTACGAAGTATCGCGCCAACAGCCTCTGCGACATCAGAGTCTACGTCGACGGCCAGGCGACGCCGAAGGGCGTGGCGTTCAAGCGGACCTTGATGGGCGACGTTGGCCGCGCCTTGCTGGCGGCCGCCGAGGGAGAAGCCGCAGCCCCGCTTACGGAGACCGAAGTCTTCGGCGACGACATCGTGCCGCCGCCCGCCGGCGATCGGGGCGAGGGTCCGTTACAACCTGTGCCCGAAGGGGCCTTCGGAGGGCCCCCTCTCTAGAACAACGCCTTGGTAACTTCCTTGCGGCTAGGTATAGATATAGGGGCCCGCCGAAGCGGGGCCAGCGATCGGCGCCGGACTCCGGGTCGGATCCCGTTCCCCGCGGCTGTGCTGGAAGCGTCGTTGTTGGCTCCTACCGCCTGCGCAGAACCCCCAGGACGACGCCGGGCGCCTGGGGTGGACCCTACCCCCAGGACAACATCCGCGGCGCGTTCTGACGCGCCAGCCTCAGACAGGTCCGTGCTGCGGTGAAGGCCGACAACAGCAACCGCAGGAGCGCCTCGTAGCTCGTTTAGGGGTTAGGGTGCCACTCGGACACCACGGGAGTTCCTGTGGCTTCTCCCGTGTAGCTGACGGGCACTCTTGGAGGCAACAATCAACGAGAGAGGGACCGCACGGATCCGGCGGCCAGGCCTCGCGCACCACGTGGGGTGCAGATGCCTCGGGTGCCCTAAGGGGCCCGAGGGGAGATCGGGGAGGGGTTCCCAGTTCAACCCCAAAATAGCTGCAGCGAGGTATTACTAGGGCGGAGTCGAGCGCGGGGGCCCGCCCACGGGCCGCCTGGGCGCCGCGGGCAACGTGCCCCGTAGCACCCTTCAACGCGGACCTGATCGGCGGGAACGACACGGTGGTCAGCGGTTACACAGAGGTAACAGGCCGAAGGAGGTGCCTGCGGACAGGCGGACAATGCACCGGGTGGACGAATCCTGGAGGTGGGTATTGCCATGCGTTTGCTCCTCGTCGTCTCGCTGCTGGTGCTCTGCGTTCCCTCCCATGCGACGTTGCTGACGGGCTGGGTGACGAACCCGACCAACGGGCACGAGTACGCCCTGTGGGGCGAGGGCAACTGGCAGGATGCCTACGCCGCTACGCCAGGCGGAGCCCACATCGTGACGTTCCAGAACGCCGCCGAGGAAACGTGGGTCCGCGATACCTTCGAGCCGTCCATGGACGCGGACTGGGGCACGTGGAATGGTGTCTACGGACCCAACTACCGGCTGTGGATTGGGCTGACCGATAGCGAAGACCATGGCACGACCGAAGGCAACTGGGCGTGGGTCACGGGTGAGACATTGTCCTACACGAACTGGGGTCCGCCGAACCCCAATGACTTGTTCGGAGAGGACTTCGCCGAGTCCACGACGTTCGGCTGGAATGACCTTGGCCCTCCGCAGACCTCGTGGACGTTCTGCAAGTACGCTGTCTATGAGAAGGGGTTTGGCGCGGGTTCGTCCGCACCCATCCCCGAGCCCGCATCCATGGCTCTGCTCGCCTGCGCAATGGGCGGCATCGGCGTAGGCCTCAAGCGCCGCAAGAAGAAGTAACCGCACCGATTACGAAGACGACCCCGAGGCCCCGTCGATGGATGACGGGGCTTTGCCGTGTGGCGGCACCGGCATCCGGGTGTGGCCTCACGCACCCGACAGCTCCACGGATCTACCACTCCACCGAGGAGGCTGACTGTACTAGTACCGCGTGACGTCGCGGGCCGCCCGTCCGCGGTGGCCCGCGACGCCAACGTAATGTCAGGCGTCGCGGCCGTCAGGCGGCGACGCTACAGCATGGTTCCTCCCGGCGATCTGAAGCAATCTCAGAACGTCCGAGGCCAAGGGTAGGGCTACCCCTAGGGCACCCTCCCAGACGGGGCGCGATGCCTTGGACTCACCCCTGTGCAATAACCAGAGAAGGAGCCGTGCGCCAGCCAAGGAAGTGTGCGCCAACCACGCCGAAGTGGTCCTCGTGGATCGTCGCCGATCTACTGCCGTATGCCCCCCGCGATGACGCGGTACCGTTGCGATACTGAGACATCACGGGCGCCGAATTCACGCCCGTCCGAATCGGGCTGGTTGGGATGAATAGATACACTTAAACGTTGACGCCCTCCGGTGGCTAGTATATAGTTACGCTAATGCGGAGTAGTCGTAGCTATAACTGCCTAGGAGGCCCGACATGCCCAAACGCAAGCCGAAGGCCAAGAAGCTGCCCGAGCGCCTCACCCGTGATGAGGCCGACCGGCTACTATCGGCGCCGTCGCTGAAGGCGCCCACGGGGCTCCGCAACCACGTCCTCATGCGCCTGATGTTGAGGTGCGGGCTGAGGTGCGAGGAGGTCATCGAACTGCGTACCGGCGACATCCGCGATGGTGATCTTCACCTGAAGCGCACGAAGGGCGCCAAACACCGGGTCGTGCCGATGGCCCCGGACACCGAGCGAATGCTAGAGCAGTGGCTGGAGAAGCGCCCCGGCAACGGTAACGGGCGGGTGTTTGTCACGCTGAAGGGCGGCCCGCTGTCGTCGGCGTATGTCCGGCAGATGGTGCACCGGGAGGCAGAGTCGGCTGGCATCGACCGGCTCCGGGTGCATCCACATTTGCTCCGCCATACAGCGGCATCGCAGTGGTTAGAGGACGGGTTCACGGTTCAGGAGGTCGGGGACTTGCTCGGCCACTCCAACCTCAGCACGACGGCGATCTACCTCCACGCCAACCCGGTCGCGATCCGCGAGAAGATCAGGAATGGGGATGGTGAGTCGCGACCCGGCGACGAGGCGCAGCAACTGGCGCAGAAGATCGCGGAGATGACGGACGAGCAGCGGGAAGCGCTGAAGGCGCTGTTGGGGTGACGTGCCCAGGTGCTGAACAGAGGCCGCGTAGAACCGCTGTGAGCGCACCAGGACGGGCACGAGGCGCCGCGCAGGGCAGTGTCTTGGCGGAATGGACCGGGCACAGGGAAGGAGTGGGTGATGATGGAGCAAGGGAGCGAAGTGTGTTGGGAGAGGATGGGCATGAACCCGGCCCCTCCGGACACCACCTATGTGGCGTGTGGTGCGGCGCTGGGCGCTGTGGCTCACGCGGTCCAGTTGGTGGCGCGGTCGGCTGCATCGGTGACCCTCGGGCCGACGGAAATGACGTGCGGCGAGTTGTGCGCGTTCAGGCGGGTGCGGATAGGCGGACTTGACCGCCCGGCGGCGCGCTCAGAAGACGTCGTCACGGTGTCAGATCTGCGTGGGCGACGCATGCGTTTTCGGGCAACAGTTGTATGCTTCGACAAAGTGATCAAGACAGTCCATCCCACCTGGGATTCCCAATCGCTGGGTTGGACCGACCATACCCCGGCTATCGCCCTTGGCGACCTCGTGGACGCAGAAGGAATGCGCATCTCCGGAAGCGCGTGGGTCACACACACAGATGCCCTCCGGATGCTGGGGCTGCGAGTCGGGAACGTGGTCGAGTTTAGCGCGAAGGTCGGGCCGATTAGACATGATGATGCGACGCCTGATGGGCACCAGTTGATGGCGCCGACGGAGATCGTCTTGGTGAGGCCAAGGCAAAACCGTTCCGCGATCACTGGCGAGCGGGACGAGACAGACGGTTAGGATGGACGAGAGCGCGAAGCAAAGCCGATGGGAGGGATGAGGCCATGCCGACCAACATCGACGCGGGCATCGCCGAGTTACCGGGCGACGGCGAAGTCCACTGGTCGCGTGAGGAGATCACGCCAGAGGAGGCCGGTGTTCTCGCCAAAGAGGTCCTCGGCAAGCGGTTTCGCGTGACTAGGTTCACCGAGCACCCAGACGGGCGCTTGGTGCTACATCATCTGGAGGTGGAGCCTGGTTGGTTGCACACGCTCCTTTACGAATGGGAGCATGGGGTAGGCGGGCGGGTAGTGAGCGTGGAGCGTATCGAGTAGGCACCACCGGCTCCATCGGAACTCAACACGACGGGGCCGGGCGGCACAACATCAACTCGAAGCGGGTTGACGTTCGCGAACCCGCCCGGCTCCGACCCATAGAACGCGTCTGGGAACACGCGAGGCGCTGGTCCGGTCATACCGGTGCGCCTGTTGTTGACGCCGGGCTCCCCAAACAGGAGTTGTTCTGGTGGGGGGAGCGAGGTCTACGCGCCCAACGGAGGAGGACCCTTCGCAGTGCTGACCGATCGCGAATTCACCTACCGCATGCCGCGGATCATCCAGTTGGGCTACGCCTCGATGGGGCTGGCCGCTCTGGCGTTCTCCGGGCTTTGCGCGGTGGTGGTGGTCCTCAACGGGCTCGGCCTCTACACGCCCTCGACGCTGGTCCCGGTCTGTTTCGCCATTGGGATATGGCTCCTCCTGATAGGGCTGATGGCGCTTGGCTTCTACGGCTTCTTCCGTCTGTGGGAGCGCAACGGTCTGCTATCGGTCACCGGCGTCGGCACCACGTTCCGCAACTGGCGGAAGCGGGAGACGCACGTGCGCTGGGGCGGTGTGACGGGCTTGGTTTCCGTGCACCCATTCTGGGCCTACTGGCGCTCATCGCTTGGCCGGCTCGACCTGAAGCGTGACGGGAAGCCGGTCCGCGCGATCTTCGGCCTCCAGGACGGGGAGGAGGCCGAGGCTCTCATCGCCGCCCACGCCGGACTGACGGAGCGCGAGGATCACTGGTGGGGGACGAGGTACAGCCGCCCCGTAGAACGCCCGTGAGAACCCGCGAGACGTTGCTCGGGTCATACCCCAGTGCGGCTGTCGTCGGAGCGCCTCAGAACTGCTCAGGCGCGTTTGCCCATCACTGCCAGCGAACTGCGCCTCATCGACTCCTCGAAGGCGTCCTCGTAGACCGCCACGCCCACTGCCCGCGCCGAAACCACCGCCCTTGTAGATGAGAGCTACCCAATTGTGCTAACGACCAAGGATGCCACCGAACCGATTGGTGGCGACGTCGCGATGCGGCTTCTGGAAGGCATGGAGCCGGACGTCATGGCCGTCAGCGGCGTGGTACATTCGAGGTTTGCGCCGGAAAGCGCCCGGCCAGCAGTCATCACGTACGACGTGGTGAGCGAGGAGCCGTTCAGGTTACGGCGAGTGCCGGATGAGCCCTGGCCTTACCCCCTAAAGCGAGTCCAGGTTCAGTGTTAGTATCTGGGTGTACCTGGGCCAACTGAAAGGGGCA
>PVBE010402357.1_pt1 | contig 43063 bp, 34 predicted proteins | sample 1631181 | NCBI WGS metagenome assembly PVBE01 (sample SAMN08397723, study PRJNA350692) | Marine metagenome, whole genome shotgun sequencing project. | isolation source: water | place: Pacific Ocean | collected 2012-04
GCACCCTATAGCCTTGCGGCAGATATCTATGGACAGGAACCACTGCTTGCCAATGTGGTAAATGACCCCAACACCGTTAATGCCATGCTGGACCATCTTGGTGACATGGTTCTGGCACCTTGGATGGACCATCATTTCGAAACTTTTCCAAATGGATGGGTGGAATTGTCTGATGCATCGGGATCACCTTTCTTCATCGGTCCGGAAAACTGTATGACCATGTCAATCCGTTCGATCCGGCACATGCTTCGAGACAAGCCCTATGTAGACCGAGTGTTCGACAACAACTATCGCGGGGATTTTGTGGCTGAGGTGAAGAAGAAGGGGCGTTCCTCGAGACGAAAAACTTCAGAAGTCGTGGCACCGGACAGGAGTAAACTGCTCGAGTTGACTGAGGCCAAGGTCAACGTCAACCCGGTGTTTATCATGCGACTTGAAGCAGACAAGTTGGATATTTCCTTTTACGAAGATCAGGCCATCGCCCGTAACATGCCCTTGACATCGGGTATTGGTTCACCCCAAATTGACCGCAACAGCATCGCGAACCTTGAGGCAACAAAGTTGGAAATCCGCGAAGAGGCACAGTCATTTGTAGAAGCGATCAAACACGTTTGTGAGTCCGTGGACCTGCCTTTGGACAACCATGTTGGGGCACCCTGGCCAAGTCATGTCTATTTTGAAGATGTCAACGGGCAGTCCCAATTTGAACTCGTCGAAATCATCCTCGATGAGGTTTATAAATCTACGCTGATTGAACACCCAGGATGATGGTCTATGTGGCAGAGGGCCTCTCCTTCAGGACCATCCAGTTCCTTCATCTCAATCAACCCAGTGTTGGGCAACTCTTCAATTAACTGGCTGACGATCATGCTTTTACGTCTGGAGATGGCCACAAGGATTCGCTAAATGTCTTGGTGGAAGTGAGACTAACTACTTAATGAATCGAGGGGCGGCCTCTTGGGTTATCAAAGAGGTTCCCTCCAGTCCTGGATCTTGATCAGGGATTTTACACAAACAAGTATCAGGAATTCCAGTGTAGTGTTCGAGATTGGAGTGGGTATATGAAGGTACCAGAAGAATTCAAACAAAATGTTGAGACGGTAGTTTGAACCCAAGCTATTGTAGCTTACTTTATGTATAATTGTGAAATCCGTCACATAGCGATTGGTTCTGTCAGATGTAAGCCATGTTGGAAATTAAAACCTAGTTGAGGTCCTTATGGCATCAGTCGATCCGGTCCACCCCGTCCAGTCATGTTTGTTTACGAAGGCACTGGAAATTACGATCTTGATGATCGTGTAGTTGAGGGTATTCGCTACAAAAAGATTTGGTGTTATCATTGGTGATGTTATCAATGTATTGAAACTTGCAACTGTGGCTGACTATTTGACTGACGGAGAAATTGGCAATGAACAAGTTTTAGTAAAAAATAATGCCAGAAATTATTCTATGATACTTCTATTGATTATTTCATCTGTCATAATGTATAAAACTGAAGATTTTTTTCTTTATATATATGTTTTTTTTGGCAAACTAATTTATTTAATAATATGGAACTAACTTATTGAAATGAGACGTTTAGTTATAGGTGTATCTGGTGCAAGTGGAGTGATTTATTCTGTTCGCTTAATGGAAGTATTGCGGGAAGTTTCAGATGTTGAGACCCATCTTGTTCTTAGTAATGCAGCTCTAAAGACAATTAAATTTGAGACAAATTTCAGTGTTGATGAAGTGATAGCTTTGGCTGACGTGAGGCATTCAATCAAAAATATTGCAGCATCCATCTCCTCTGGCAGTTTCCAAACAATGGGTATGGTAGTTGTACCTTGTTCTATGAAAACTCTATCAGGGATTGTATTTTCTTACAGTGATAATCTTTTGCTTCGTGCTGCTGATGTGACATTGAAAGAACGACGTCCACTCATACTTCTTCCTCGTGAAACTCCTCTTCACCTTGGACACCTAAGATTGATGGTTCAAGCTACAGAAATAGGTTCAATCATCCTTCCACCCATGCCAGCTTTTTATCATCGACCAATAACTCTGGATGACGTAATCAATCAAACAGTTAACCGAATTCTGGATATTTTGAAAATTGATCTGAAAGAAGATTTGTTTGAGCGCTGGCAAGGATTTTCAATAAATGGAGAGAAAGACTGATGATATTAAGAGGTTTAGTTATTAGTGGTAAAGGTGTAGCAAAGGATTTTACAAAGTTAGAATGGTTAAAAAAGCAACTGATTTCAAATTTCAATATTGATCCATTTCCTGGAACTTTGAATCTTAAAATAGATTCTGATAAAAATCTAATAAAATGGAAACAACTTAAGGCAAACCCTGGAATTGCTATTGTTCCACCAGAAACAGGTTGGTGTTTTGCACGTTGTTATCCTGCTAAAATAGAGAATAAATTTGAAACTACCATCATTGTACCTGAAATAGAGAACTATCCAGATAATCAAATTGAAATTTTATCCACAAATTCTTTAAGAAAATGCTTGGATTTGGATGATGGTGATCCAGTTACATTATATGTATATAATAGCTTTGAAAAGGACGATTAGTGATTTCTCATGAAACAATATTACATAGCATATTTAATGTTTATTTTATACTGATAATAATTAATCATTGATGAATCAAAATCAAAGTAAAGCATTAAATTATTTAAAATCTCATCATGTTTTATCTCTAGCAACAACTAGTGAGGAAGGTATTTGGGCTGCATCGCTATTTTATGTAAATAAAAATTTCCTAATTTATTTTCTGTCTGCTTCAACCACTAGACATATAAGAAACATAGATAAAGATAACCATGTTGCAGCCACAATAAGTGAAGATCACAAAGAATGGACTACTATTAAGGGAATACAGTTAGAAGGAGATGTGAAAAAAATTACTACAAGAGATGAAATTGAAGAGGTAAAAAAATTATATTCTTTGAAATTTCAAGTTATAGGTCAAAATGCACCTTCTGAAATAAATATCGCACTTGCAAAAATAAATTGGTATGTATGTGTCCCATCAAGAATGTTTTTCATTGATAATTCGTTAGGACTTGGGCATCGTGATGAGATTGCAATAACTTGAAAAATAAATTATTCTAGGTTATTTTTTAATCCCTCAATTATATTATATGAAAGAATTTTGAAATATGAATGACATGAATTTTGAAATAAATAAACAATTTTTTAGTTTAAGGTCAACGCTTGAATGGCTAAAAAGAGAAAAATATTTAATTGAAACAGACAAAGAAGTTGATCCCGATTTGGAGATAACAGGACTTCAGAAACATATGGATGGTGGTCCCCCCATCTTGTTTAACAATGTTAAAGGCAAACCCCATGCACGTGCCGTTACTAATATGTTTTCAAGTATGGAAATCATCGATAAAATGTTTAATTTTGAGAATCCTAAAGATCGCACAATAAAATTAGCAAAAGCTCTAAACAACCCTTTGAAACCTATAAAAATATCTGGAGTCGAAGCACCTTGCCAAGAACATGTCATTACAGATGATTTGGATGTCAACAAGTGGATTACGGCCATTCGTCATACCGATCTAGAACCAGAACTGACAATTGGTTCAGGAATTCGATGTGTTGTAGGTGATTATTTTGAGGGTGGAAGCGACTTAGGATACAATAGAATGAATTTTAGATGGGGTAATGTTGGAACTTTCCAAATTTCTCCTGGTTCTCATATGTGGCAAGTACTTACCAAGCATTACCATGACGAACAACCCATTCCCATTACAATGTGCTTTGGTGTACCACCAGCATGTACTTTGTTGGCCGGTGCTGGATTTGACTATGTTATTTTACCCACTGGTTGTGATGAAATTGGAGTTGCGGGTGCAGTTCAGGGAGAAGCTATCAGGCTGGTAAAAGCAAAAACTGTTGATGCGTGGGCATTAGCCGATTCCGAATATGTTCTTGAAGGGCATATTCACCCTCGTGACAAAAGGTATGAGACAGCAGAAGCCGAAGATCAACAAGTACAGGGTAAAACATTCTTTCATCCTGAATGGGCAGGGTATATGGGTAAAGCCTATAAAGCACCAACTTTTCATGTATCTGCTATTACGATGCGCGAACCAAGTTCACGTCCCATTATCTTTCCACTTGGCGTTCATACTTCTGATGACAGTAATATTGATACAACAATTCGTGAAGCAGCCATATATGAATTATGTAATAGATTACAGCCTGGTATCATTCAGGACGTTCATATTCCTTATAGCATGACAGATTGGGGAGGATGCATTATACAAGTAAAAAAACGAAACAAAATTGAAGAAGGTTGGCAGCGCAATTTTTTATCTGCGATTTTGTCATGTTCACAAGGTATGCGCTTAGCGATTGCAGTTAGTGAAGATGTCGATATTTACTCAATGGATGATATCATGTGGTGCCTTACAACACGGGTTAATCCTAAGACCGATATTCTCAATCCACTACCTGGCGGCCGAGGTCAAACATTCATGCCTGCAGAACGTATGACTGCCGGTGAGAAATCCTGGACCGCTTCTAATACTTTGTTTGAAGGAGGCATGGGAATAGATGCAACCGTCCCTTATGGTTACGAACAAGATTTTCACCGCCCAGTCTATCCAGTTGACAAGGTAATTCCTGAAGATTTTTTTACTGATGAACAGATAAAGAAAGCAAAAAGCTTTATGGAAGGATGGGTTTTGTCATTAGCAAAAACTGGACGATAGTACTGACAATGGTTTTCTCATTTATGAATTCTTTCAGAAAAAATGAGAATCGATACAAAAGAGAATAACCAAATCCAATCTTGGTTTAAACATCACAAGAATTTAAGACCTGAAAAAACATTTATTTTCAGTATTGATCAGAAAAAAAAAGTTTCATTCAATGAAGCCTATAAAATTAACTGTCAAATTAGTAACTTTCTTAAAGAAAGAAAAATAAAAGCAAATGACCGAATAGCATTACTTTCCAACAACTCCATTGAACATCTAATGACATATTTGGGAGTGATGTCATATGGTGCAACGGTTTGTACAATAAATATTGAATCGAACCCAACCAATATCAACAACATTTTAAATAGGATCGCTCCAAGACTCATTCTGTATGAAGCCAGTTTGGGCCTTTTGAATTTTGAAACAAGTATTGAAACATTACCCTTAGGTTTTTGGCAGGATCAGAAAACTGAAAGTTTTTTTAAAAAACTTCACTATATTACAGATGCTGATATTGGACTGTCACTTAATAATCCAGAGGACATTGCATCTATCTTTTTTACATCTGGAACCGAAACCAAACCCAAAGGGGTTATTTGCTCCTTTGAAGATTTGGTACGAAACACTATTGCTGTTGTAGAGAGTTTTGGAATCAAAAAGGAAGATAGAATTCTTGAATTTCGTTCTTTTAATTGGATGTCGGCCCAGGTTTTGAGTGGTCTTGGTTCATTATGTATGGGATCAACTCTTCTGTTGGCAAGGAAATTTTCAGTATCCCAATACTTCAACTGGATCAAGAATTTTCAAGCTACTATTGCAACAGGGAATCCAACTACAATCAACATGCTTAATAATCGTCCAACTTCATTATCGAGTGATGAAATACCCCATCTTCGATTTATGACATCAAGTTCTGCACCATTACTTGTTGAAGATTGGAAACGATTTGAGGCTCTTTATGAGATACCCATATCCCAAGGTTATGGTGCCAGTGAGTGTGGTTGGATCGCAGGTAGCAATGAAAAAAACAGGCGGTTGGGTTCCGTGGGACGTCCCCTGAAGTATCAAAATGTGAAAATTATAGATAACGCAGGAAAATGCCAGCCTGAGAATATTCAAGGCAATATCGCCATCAATCCCAGCAAAAACAAGGAATACCTTTACCTTGGTGAGGACGGTGAAATAAAGACTGATGGGGTTGGAAGTTTGATTACTGGAGATATTGGTTACATAGATGATGATGGATTTTTGTTCGTAACAGGAAGAGAAAAAGATTTGATTATCACTGGAGGAGTCAATGTATCTCCACTTGAGATTGAAAATGTACTGATGGAATTGGATTCAATAGTTGAAGCTGCAGCAATCGGCATTAAGGATCAGATCTATGGTGAGCAGGTTGTTGCGTTTGTAGTTCTTCTTGACGGTGTAGATGAGAAAAGGGAAAAGATTCTTGACCACTGTCAACAAAAACTTGCAAAGATGAAAATTCCACGCTTAATTGAATTTCTTGACAAGCTCCCGAAAACAACACGTGGTAAATTGGATAGAAATAAATTAAAAAATATCTACTCCAATTTAAATCAAAAATGAATTATAAAAATATTTTTCAATTGTTATTCTTCAAAATACTGATCAGCTCTCCTGGAAAATTAATAATTTTAAATATTTGACGTTGATCTGGAGTGAGAAAACGTTCCGTGATTGCCTTCTCAATTAACTGTATTAATGGCTCAAAATAATTTTTTGTGTTTACCAAAATAATTGGATTTAAATACAATCCTAAGCGTTTCCAAGTCATTGCTTCAAGCAATTCTTCAAAAGTCCCTGTTCCACCAGGCAGAGATACCACACCATCCACTCCTTCAATCATTAACCGCTTTCTTTCGTGTAAATCCTTGACAAAAATTAAATCATCGAGTCCCGTATGTACTCGTTCTACAGAATTTAAAAATTCTGGTAATATTCCTGTTATTTTACCTCCATGCTTGATAGCTCCATCAGCCAGTGAACCCATTAAACCAGATGAACTTCCTCCATAAACGATTGAAACGCCATTTTTTGCCAACTGGCTGCCTACTTCAAATGCAGCTTCTTTATAAACCTGATCGCATTGATCACTAGAAGCACAGTAAACACAAACTTTCTTTAACGTAATTGTTGTCTGTTTATCCATCTACTTATTTATTTTCAAAAGCCAATTGGAAGAAATTAATTATCAATAATGATGAGACATCAGAAGATTAATCTTAATACATTCTGTCTATAATTGTTCATCTAGTCCGATATCAACTGCTGGTGAGGATTGTGTAATACGACCGACAGAAATAAAATCCACTCCAGTTCGGGCAATATCGCCAATCGTCTCAAGCGTTACACCTCCTGATGCTTCTAGGGGTATTTGATGATTGACCATCTTTACAGCTTCGGTCAGAGAGGCTAAATCCATATTGTCAAGAAGAAGCATATCTGCACCAGCCTGCAGGGCTTCTGCTACTTGGTCCAGTCGGTCACATTCAACTTCAACTTTAACTAATACAGGAACATTTTCTTTTGCTTTCTTTATTGCTTTTTCCAAACCACCGCAAACGGCAATATGGTTATCTTTAATTAACAAACCATTATCGAGTCCCAACCTGTGATTCCTTCCTCCACCACAAATGACAGCATGTTTTTCTAAAATTCGGAGCCCCGGTGTTGTTTTTCTTGTATCAATTAATTGTGCATTTGTGCCTGAAATCTCGGTTACGTATCTTGCTGTTTGTGTTGAAATACCAGACATATGTTGCAATAAATTCAGAGCAGTACGCTCTGCGGTGAGGATGTTCCTTGCAGGTCCTGAAATGGTTGCAATCACATCTCCTGCAGAAAGTTGTTGGGAATCTTGTGAAAATACTTCCGTGCTACACTTCGGCTCACATTTTTTGAACAAATAAATCGCGACATCAATACCTGACAAAATTAAATTTTCACGTGCATTTATTGAAAATATTCCGTTGATGTTCTCGTCAATCAAAATAGTTGATGTTAGATCATAGTGACCAATATCCTCTTTAAGGAAATGATTTAAATCATCCTTTATAAGTTCAAAATTATACATAAGTCAATAAATTTTTTAGATGATGATCATTAAATTAATTTGTTAGTTTTAAATAAAATAAAAGTGAAAAACCTACTATTAGACCTATAAGTGTTATCCAGCCTATCGGAAAAAAAGTACAGAAAGCTCCTATAAAAAACAACATTCTTGTAAGTAATGAAAGGTGATTGAATAGATACCCTTCAGAACCAATGGCAATAAATATGACTCCACAAGTAACACTGATTACTACAAGAGAAATATTTAAATTTGAACCTAGGAGGAGAAGTTCCTGATTAAAAATAAAACTAAATGGTACAAAAAAAGCTACTATTGAAAATACTACTGCATTTAACGCAATAGAAAGTGGATTGGCATCTGCGATTGCAGATGCAGCGTAGGCTGCCACTGCCACTGGTGGAGTCATTGCTGACATTACTGCATAATACAGAAGAAACAAATGGGCAGAAAGGATTGGAATACCAAGGTCATTGACGAAAACAGGTCCAATCAGAACTGCCGCCAAAATATAGGCGCTTGGTGTGGGCATTCCTAGACCTAAAATGATGGTCAGAATTGCACCACAGACCAATGCAGGGAAGACATTATTTTCTGAGAAAAGGAAAACAAAATAGGAAAATTTTGTTGCCAAACCTGTCATTGTTATCCCTCCTATGACAAGTCCTGCTGCTGCACATGCACCTGTTACACTGACCATTCTAATGGTTGTATATGCAAGGCATTCATAAAAGGATTTAATCGTAATACGTGTATCTTTTTTAAACTGGGAAACTACAAGTAATGCAAAGGTACCAAATACAGCAACATAAGTCGGGGAATATCCATTGACTAAAGCAATAATCATTGCAATCAAAGGAACAAGGAATACCCAACCAAACACAAGGGTTTCATTTAAACTTGGCATCGAATCAGTCGGCATTGGATTTAATCCAAGTTTTAATGAACGAAGATGAACCTGCAGATAGACTCCAAGATAATAAAGAAGTGCCGGAATAAGTGCTGCAATGATAATCTGTGAATAGGGAATTCCAGTAAATTCAGCCATGATGAATGCAGCAGAACCCATGATTGGCGGCAGCAGGCTACCTCCTGTTGAAGCTGCAACTTCAACTGCACCTGCCAAACTTCCTGAATATCCCAAACGCTTCATCATTGGAATAGTGATTGAGCCTGTTGTCACAACGTCAGAGGTTGGGCTTCCTGAAACAGTTCCAAACAGTGCAGATGAAAAAACAGCAACTTTTGCTGGGCCACCCGGACTGTTTCCAGAAATTAAAGCGGCAATGTTAAAAAAGAAGTCTCCTCCTTTTGCTTTCTCCAAAAAGGTTCCAAACATAACGAAGACAAATGCATAAGTGGCCGCTACCCGTATGGGAATTCCAAAGAGTCCGTCTGAAGTAAAAACACTAATATCAAGGAAATGATCTGAAGTAATTTCCCCATGTCTTAAAGGTCCTTCAAAAAAATCACCATATAGATTATAAATTATGAAAAGCACGACTATAAACATGAGTCCTGCACCAACAGTACGTCTTGTTGCTTCAAGTGTTAATAGAATCAATAATGTAGAGAAAAAATGTTGAGTACTGGACAGATCATTAAACAAACTAATCCTTGTAGAAATCTCAGGAATGTTGAGTACAAAATATATTCCTACAAAAAGACTACATGCGGCTAAAGAATAATCAGCTAAGCTTGGTTTAGTTTTTAGAGATGTTGAAGAACTACCTATCAGGATAAAAACTAAAACAAGCATTAAAGAAAGAAATATTATTGATAAGGCAAGAACATCAATTGAAGATAAGGTCGCTTGATAAGTTGTCCAAACTGCAACTGCAGCAGCATAACCAGTCACAACATGACCAACCAAACCTTCTAATTTTCTTCTAACTCCTGTAGAAAAAAATAGAAATGCTAACTGGCTGATTAAATTTCTCAAATTATTTATGAATATTTTATGATTAACAGTAATTATTAATTATGAATATTACATAATCATTTAGGAAAGCTATAAAATTTTTCTTTAAATTAATCCCAATCATTTCATTTATTATATAAATGATTGGGATTTTTTTGTATAAGAATTTCGTTATATTAATATAAATAAAATGATATTATTGGAGTCCTTTTTCTTTATACGCTTTAATTGATCCGTTATGGTAGGGTAATTCAGTCATTGAGGCCATTAATTTAGTTGTAAAACCTTTCATTGCTTTGTGGACCCCTCTCATTTTATCTGAATGGTTTAGCATCGCTTTTGTAATCTGATAAGCAGTTTCATTACTCATACCTTGATCAGCAATTAGGACAGCTCTTGATGAAAATGTGTGAATATCATTATCCAGCCATGGGTAGGCATCGGCCTTAATGGTCCATGGTTTTTGACCATATTGATGGGCAATATCATTAATAACACTTTTCGGAACATCAAGCAGGGTAATCGGAACAGCTTTAGCAATGGCTCTGATTGATCGGTGGTTAACAAAAATAGAGTTGGAAAGCATATCAGCCCTTCGATCACTCATTATCTTTGCAGCATTTTTTGATGCTTGAAATTCAACCTTTCCACCCCATGATTCGATGTCTTTAATACTAATTCCAAGGCTTTTCAATGCTGCTTCACCTAATTGAGAGGGAAGAATTCCTCTACGATTCAGAAGAAGTCGGACTGGAGGTTTCTGTTTTTTTAAATCTGAAAGACTATGTAATCCATATTTATCAGAAAATTCTTTTGTCACTAGCCATTGCATTGGTGCCCAATCATAAAGAACTGAAAGAACCCTGAAACCCTTTTGTGGTGAAGTGAAGGGTGCCATTCCTTTGGTCGCAATAACCCCTTCACCAACATGGATAATTCCCAGTTCACATTTCTTTTGTTTGACTTGTTTGATATTAGCATAACCCCCACTAGACGTTTGGTAGGTTACTGTTGAACCCGGTGAAGCTTTTTTTAAGGTTGCATCTAATCCAGCACCTAAAAGAGACCATAATCCACCCGGGCTTGCCCCACATACAGTTAAATTCATTTTTGAAAAACCAATATTTGGAAAAATAATTACTGCTAAAAAAATAGTAATGATTTTATTCCTTAATGTTTTATTATTAATCATAATTACCTCATATTTATATTAGAAAAATTAAATTTTATTTAAATATATTCCACATTACATAAAAATTGAATTTATTATGCCCGGGTGGACCTCTTGAAGCATTCATCATACTTAAAAAATTAAATTTTCTGAAATTTTTTTGGGATTTATAATTTTATAATCTCTGAAAAAAAATTAATGAAAGTCAACTTTATATATATTTCTAATATTCCGAAGTCAAGCTTAATTATCATGAAGTACAAATTAATTTTTTATTAAATCACTGAATCCAAAAGAAATTTTGTTGAAGCTATTTAATATATATAATAAATGAATAGGAAATGAGCTAGAATCTGAATAGAAGAAAGTTGGCTCAAGAATCAAAAACCATGCCCGGCCCTCACTATTTTGTCCAAACTTTATGTTAATCAGTGTTGATTCAGATCTGCAAAAGGCCTTATTTATTTCCAATGTACTTATCTTTCAGTTGGAGCCCCATGTATTTAGGGATGATGGTTTTGTGTGGCACGGAAACTACCCTTCAGGACCAAACAGTTCCTGCATCTTAATGAACCTGGTATAAGTAAATCGTCGGTAACTGGCAAAAGTCATGCTTGTGCACTTTGAGATGGAAACGAGGGATCGCTATTTGTGTGGGTAGAAGCAGGACTAACTATTTTACGTTTCGAGGGGCGACCCCTTGGATTGTCCTGGAGTCTCAGTGACTTTGTTTCTTCATCCCTGGTATTATTCAGGAGGGTCATCTTCAATCGGGTTTGAAATTCTTGAATCTCTTAAAAGAATGAACCCTCCTGCAACCACAATCAAAAGGCTGCCTAACAAATTCAGCCCATCGATGCCTTCCCCCCAAATGAAGTAACTGAATAGGAAAGCCCAAAGGAGTTGGATGTAGTAAAAAACGCCCAATTTGCCCGTGGACCGATGGCCGATTCGAAAGGCACTGGTCTGAAAAAGAAGAGAGACTGCAATCAAAACACTTGAAGAGGCAAACCAATGCAGATCCGTTTGGATGTTTTCAGGAGTTTCTGAAATCCCCATGAAGAGGAAGCCCAAAGCAGTCGGAGCCACCAGGTGGTAGATCGAAAAACCAAGGGTAGTTGCACAATCCCGGTGTTTGCTGACGATCAGGTTATTGAGAGCAATGACGGCAGAGCTGATTAAAATCCCGAGGGCATAAATGGAAAAAGATTCCATCCACGGACGTAGGATCAAGAGCACGCCCAGAAACCCCATACAAATGCATCCCCACACATGAAGCGAAATCCTCTGCTTCAAGTAGATCCAGGAAAGAAGGGCGTTGAGAATCGGAAGCGTCTGCACGAGGGTGATGGCCAGAGCAAGATTGAGCTTTGCGAGACCGGAAATGTAAAGCGGAACCGAAATCATCGTCAGTATGCTCCTGAACATCAGGATACGAACCGAGGAAGTTTTCAAATGATGCCGGATACCTCCCTGGAAATGAGCTACTGCAAGCAAAATGATGAGGATCATCGGCCCTGTTATTCCCAGGACCGTGTACCAGGGATATCCGTTTCCTCCCATAAGTTTGATGATCACATCATTGAAGGCAAAACAGCTTTGCGAAGCAATCAGGAACAGGACTGCCTTTGTATAATTTTTCAAAATGGTCTTCGACGAGGTCGTTTGTTTTTCTGGGTCTGAAAGATTCGAAGCTTTGAATTTGTCATACTTGGGAAACGTGAAATAGAATTTTCTGGAATGTTGACCTGCCCCGATATTATTGGTCCATGCACTAAGTTTAGGATTATGATGACTGAAACACTAAAGGGGAACCGATGGCAAAAGAACAAGCATCTTGCAAGGTCTAATTTTAAAAACCCTATTCATCCAAAATAAGCAGGACTTTAACTCGAATAAGGAGAGCAATCTTATGTTTTTTAAAAAAATGCAACCACAATATCAATCTCACTTATTTCAGCATGTATGGGAGAATGCTGAGGCATTTATTTAGTCCATAGCAGAAAATAAGCCTGCAATTATTAATAAAATTAGATCAAATTAGGCCCTATTTAATAGGAAGACACATATTTATAGTGATTGTTAGTAACATGAAACAGGAGGTATTTTGGGAGCTTTCAGTGGAAAGGTAGTTATTGTAACAGGTGGTGCTAAAGGAATCGGTGCTGGAATTTGTAGAGGATTTACTGAAGCTGGGGCCATAGTGATTTGTGCCGATATAGACGAAATCGCTGGTGAAGAAATCAGCTCTATTTGTTCAAATTCAGAAGGCCAATTGAATTTCCACCCTTGTGATGTTTCCTTAAGCGAGGATTGTAAAAAGCTGGTTGAAGCTGCTACAAAATTTGGAAGATTAGATGTGCTTTCAAACAATGCAGGCATCCAACCGACTGACAGTTATTTAGCGGCACATGAACTTCCTGAAACTATGTGGGATCAAATTATAGATGTTAATTTAAAGAGCACATTTTTGATGAGTAAATATGCTATACCCCATATGAAGCGTCAGGGAGGTGGAGTGATTATTAATACAGCAAGTGTTCAAGGACTTCAGTCAGCTAGGGGTGTATCTGCTTATGCAGCCAGCAAAGGTGGCCAACTTTCTCTGACACGTCAATTGGCTCTGGAATATGCTGAAGACAATATTCGTGTTTTGGCAGTTAACCCAGGCACCATCGATACCCCACTGGTGCAGGAAGCTCTGGATTACCTTGGAGGTGATGAGGCTGAGATGCGCAAAAATATGGCTACTTCTCACCCGTTGGGCAGAATTGGTAAACCAGAAGATATTGCCAACATCGTTTTGTTCTTGGCAAGCAATCAGGCATCTTTCATGACTGGAGAAAATATCTGTGTCGATGGGGGATTAATGGCCAAGGGAGCCTGGGATAGTTAGTAAGGGGCAAGGTATTCTTTCATGACTGATACGGGCATGTACAAAAAAACTTACAGTTTTTTGGAGATGAGAACAAAGGCCCACTTGATGCCCAGCAATCTATTAACCTTGGATTCCTATGTATCGAAGGACGGATCCACAGATTGGTCTTAGGGTACTGCTGGATTGTCCTCAGGAAATTGAACTAGTTCCCGTTATTGAATGTGTTTCCGGTGATCGTTGTTTATGCTGATTGGTCGTTGGTATGGAAGTGGATGCCCCTTCCATCAGACCAAGAATTGAGCATTTCAATCATATAAATATCTCAACCAGGGTTCTTTGACCTATTAACCCGAAACTCCTATACGTCTTTTAGAAGCACTTTTTCTGTGTTAGATACTGGGTAAGAATGCAACTTATAAACCTGGTTTCCTAGAGGAGGTAAGAGAAGTTTCCACCAACAGATTTCAAGTTCTTCAGGACATATTCCTTCAAAGCATTGCCTGTTTCATTTTATTTCATTTGACTGCCTTTACTTCCTTGTCTGTTAAACGAGAAGGCTTTCTCTTGTCCTTTTTCCAATTCCTCCTGACAACTGACACACAATCTTACACCAGGAATGGCTTTTTGCCTGGCAAGAGGAATCTCCTGCTCACATTCCTCACAATGAGCCAGGCTTCCACCTTGAGGTAGACGACTTCGAGCCAACTCAACTGCATCCTCAATCGTTGCATCAATCTGCTCCTGAACAGCTCCTTCACGAGCCCATCCTACAGCCATTGTTTTCCTTTCTGGTTTCTCTGATTACATGAAACCGTTGGTATATCAATCATCGTTAGACTCATCAAATCATAAAAATATACTGGACTTAGAGCCTAGGAAGGTGTTTGTAGCCTTCATTTTTGAGATTGTAAAATCAAACCCGGAATAATTTGTTGGATACAGGTCAGATTTGATCCTCCAGATGAAATATTGATCATCACTCCTCTAACTTCAATCAAATTAATGGCAGATTAGTTTTGAATGTCACTAACCAACACAATGCCTCGTCAGACATTTTGTCTGAATTTATTGTTCGTCTAAAGGAAGAAGCCTCTCTGGGTCATGTCGCTGATGAATGTAGGAGTGGTGTTATTCACAAGCGTTACCAGTAACGAAGTGCATCCCTGTATAGGTTCCGGAGGTCGTTCTCGCTAACGGGACAGGGTGACATGCTTAGGGGACGTTGCTGTGCAAAACCCCCTTTAGCAAGAGCAGGAATATCGCTCTCTCGGTATCCAAGGGCCTCAAGCCCGTTGGGAAGCCCCGTTTTTTTCATCAGGTCTATAAAACAATCGGCAAGCACGCTCCCGGCATCCTCAGGTATGGCATCCATGACCGCATTTCCCATGGCTTGAGCAACATCCAGATGGCGTTCGGGATTGGTTGGTCCTGTGAAACGGAAAGCAGCTGGTGCATTCAGAACCACGGCAATGCCATGAGGAACCATGGGAGGAAGATTTTCATAACCCGAAGCCGTGTATTCGTGCTTCAGGGTTGCAACAGAATAACTCATGGCATGAGGGATATGAACACCAGCCGAATTGAAGGCAAGGCCTGCGAGGGTAGCAGCAAACATCAACTGATAGCGTGCCTCATGGTCCTTGTCATCCTTTACCGCACGCAGAAGGTATTTTCCACCAAGGCGGATTGCTGCCATGGCTCCAATATCGTTAAATGGGGTTGCTCCCTGATAGCCCATTCGAAGCGACGGATCCAAAGGGCGTTCACTGCTCGTGTAGGGTCTGGCAACATAAGATTCTGCAGCGTGCGTGAGCACATCAAAACCAGTTGAGGCAACAACACCCGACGGAAGGGTCAATGTCGTTTCGGGATCGACGATGGCATGATCAGGTTTCAAGTATGGAGAAGCAATTCCCGATTTCAGTCCCACTTCTTCGATATCAAGAACCACGATACCGGTGGTTTCGGCACCAGTGCCAGATGTACTGGGGCAGGCTATGTGAGGCATCAAAGGGCCTGGAACCTTCTTGGCCTGGCCAATGGGAGCATTGACATAGTCAAGGATTTGGCCTCCATGACAACTGAGCAAATTGGCTGCTTTAGCAGTATCCATCACCGAACCACCACCAATGGAAACGAAGCCGTCAAAATTGCCATTTTTCACAAACTCTGCTGCTGCCATGCAACTGGTGGTATTCGGTTCACAAACAGCTTTGTCATAGATCTCGAAGTCCACACCGGAGGATTTTAGGGATTTTTTAACTCGATGGATGGGCTCACCATCCTGGATATTGCCATCAAGAAAAAGAGCAATCCGTTCCATTTTCAATGCTACTGCATCCGGCCCCAGTTCTCGCAGGGCACCAACTCCGAATTTAAGATCCTGAACCTTGATGGTAAAAACCGTCTCCTTGTTGTCATTATTATCAGCAAATTGATACATTAGCTCACTCTCAGATTTAATGTGTTTGCGAGATTTTTTTGATGCCGTTTTGAGTGCAATTGACTCGATGCTGCAGCTCTTGAGTTCAAAACGCCTGAAGGCACACCAGTGCTTCTGATGAGCAACCTTTAAGCCTATTTTTAAGACAACCTTTCAGGCACTATGTGGCAAACAAGCCGGTCCGATCGGTTCGAAACTCTTATAGGTCAGTATGAATTCGCGGTGTCCCAAGGCTTCTGAACGGGTTTTCTGACCCTTGGCAACGGCCAGCACAAGATCTCGTATCTCGCTCCCAACCTCATCCAGAGTACCGCGGTTTTCCAGAATCCGACCAGCGTCGACATCCATATCGTCGGACAAACGTCGAAAGGTTTCCGGATTGGCGCAGACCTTGATCACAGGTGATATCGCACTACCGACCACGGATCCTCGTCCGGTTGAAAATAAATTGATATGGGCCCCACAAGCTATTAATTCGGCAATTTCAGCATTATCGTTGATGTTCGGAAATCCAAATCGAACCTCGCCATCCGGTATGACATCCAGAAGATACAAACCACCGGCCGGCGGATGATCACCGGGTTTGATCAGGCCGACGATTTCCGATGCCCCGGACTTGGCATAGGCGCCCATGGATTTTTCTTCAATCGTACTGAGCCCTCCATCGGCGTTGCCAGGAGAGAAACTGCCGTAACCCAGAGTTTCATAGTATTGCCGTGCCTTTTCGACACAGTGGATGATTTCCTCACCCAATTCTGGAGTCGCAGCACGGTCAGCCATATATTGTTCACAGCCGATCAGTTCCCCGGTTTCTTCAAAAATGCCTGCGGCACCCTCTGCAATCAAAAGATCAAACGCTCTGCCCATGCCCGGATTAGCCGACAATCCACTGGTGCCGTCCGAACCACCGCAGATTGTGCCGATGACAAGTTCATCGATTCCCATTTCCACCTGCTGCTGTGCTGCCAGCGCCTCCAACTGTTTCGAAACCCAGGTACCACCTTTTTCAATCGATGCAGCCGTACCACCGTTCTGCTGAATGACCAGCGTTTCTACAGGCCGGCCAGAGGCAGCGATATTTTCTGCAAGGCCTTCACGGTTAAATCCTTCACATCCCAGTGAAACCAAAAGTGCCGCTCCTACATTGGGATGTGTGCACAGTTTCGACATCATGTCGAAAGCATATTCGTTGGGAAAACACCCGGGAAAGCCGATGACATGGACATCCCTGTCGCGGAACATAAATGTGATTTCGGTGGCAACATGGCGGGCACATTCAATCAGATAGGCAACAACGATGGTGTTGCGTATGCCTTTGCGGCCATCCGGTCGGAGATAACCTTTCATTCACTCTCCTTCCCGCCGTCGCGCGAGGTATGGCTGTAGAGGTAATTACTTTTCATATTATGGGTGTGAACATGTTCACCGGCAGCAATGTCACGACTGGCACAGCCGATGGGCGCGGCATATTTCTGGATATTCTCACCTGCTCTCACATTTCGACGGGCAATCTTGTGCCCCAGCGTCACCCTTTCCTGTACAATGATCCTATCTCTTTCTACCTCGATTCTGTCACCAACATTTGTGTCTTCACAGGCGACGACGACATTATCTTGTGGAGACAGTAACAGGCAGTTAGCTGTTTTAGGCACAGACATCAGAATTTTCCGTATTTCAGATAGGCCTGCTCCGGGTCCATTCCAGCTAGGATGGCATCACGCATCTCACTTTCAGTCGACATCACCTTTTCTGTTTCACCCACGACCTGCTCGGCAATATCACCCGGAATGACCACGACACCATCACGGTCGGCAATCAACCAATCACCACTGCAGATTGTAACCGTTCCAATGGAGATCGGGTCCCCCAAGCGATCATAGGTCCAGCGTTCGACAATATCGGCAGGTGTGTTGAGATCACAAAAAACAGGAAAATCCAGATCAAGAATGAAATCAACATCTCGGCAACGCCCGTCGACAACATATCCCTTGGTATCCTTGACCATCAGTGCCCGTGCCGACAATTCTCCCATCAGTGCGATTTCCTTGGTATTCGGTTGACAGACCAGCACCTTACCGCCAGGAACCTTTGACAGCACCTGGGTCCAGGCCAGCAAACTATCATGACGGCTCAGGGTCCGGTCTATGTGTCCGGAAATGGTATATATTTCACCGGCCAGTTTCTGTCCCGGACTCAGGGCCATGATTTCTGGTGGCAACACGCAGTTGTCGATGCCTAGTCCACGCAACACATCATGCACCGCGCTGGCATAACAAGCCATCAGTCGTTCATCCAGTTGTTGAATTGATGCTTTTTCAGTCAACACGTATTCCTTCTCATTTGCCCTCGTTGGGTTGTTCATAATCCATAGAAAATACGAAGCAGGGTCAGTACATCATTTCTCCTTCGGCGAAACCATTCAGATTCGTTTAGGTGCTGAATCAAATTCCAAAAAACTAACATTGTTTCAAAAGGGACTTGCTCTCCAACTCTTGAATCGTTTTCTTATATCCCACTTTTATCCATTTTCATAAAACTTTTTAATAACCTTTCATTCATCTCAGAAATCATCTCTTCCAACTTTGAAGATAGGTCATTCATGAACCTTTTAGCAAAATCCAGGCTGATCAATCCATGACGGCCTGACCAAAGAAGGTTTGCAATCAGTACGGGTTCTCCTTCCAGTACATCAGCTTCAACTAGCTGAGTTACAGTATCCAACAGAGGGAGAAAAGCTTCGCTACGCCTTTCCTTGGATTGTTCTAATCGCTCATTCTGAATCATAAACAATGCCGAATACTGAAGAGGGTGATCCATGGCAAATTGGAAATAGGCCTCATCGAGTTTCATAAGGTTCTCCATGGGTTCAGCAAAATGATCGATAGCACCTTTCTGGGAGCTTGCAAATTCATCATAGGCTCTGTCAAGCACCTCTTGGACAATCTCATTGCGATCTTCAAAGTAGTTATAAGCTGTCATGGCACTTATGCCTAGTTCCTTTGCCAGCCTCCGCATCGTGAGATTCTCAAGACCTTCTTTAACAAAAATTTTTAAAGCGGCTTCACAAAGTCGGTCCCTAAAAGCAGCTTTTGCCGTGGGTTTGGTTTTTTCAGGCATTATTTATAATGTAAATATACATTGTAAATTATAAAGGCATTTTATTGCTTTATTTAAATCTTTCTCAAGCTCATAAAATTGGATGAACAATGTTTTACACTTAACAACACTCACCATATGCCAATGAGATTTCGAGGCTATTTAAAAAAAATCATGTCTGGGAAAAGGTCCAAGGTGAGAAGGTTCTTAAAAATAATAGGTCAGGTTTGCTGTTATCCGGCTTTTATTTTGGAAGTACATTCCAGACCCTTTTTGGAGGTCTGTTGGATCAAAGTAAACGGTTGAGACATCAAGATTCAGATCATCCATGATTTTGTTTTTTATGGACAAACGGTATACAGCAGAAGCATTTTGATGGTCATAGTTCAAAATATAATCCAAATCCAAGGTCTGATTGTAAATTGATTGGTTTCCTCCAAGAAAATATTTGACTGAATCTTCACTTTCTTGGATGCCTTCTTCCCATCCCAAAATATGCTGATCGGATACTCCGGCATAGATATTTGCATGATCATTGAACTGATATTCCAGATCCAAAGCCATATCGATAGTGTTTTTTTTAAAAACCACGTCTGTTGAATGCTTTGCAGCAAACCATTTTTTGGATTTATGTGCCAGTTCTGTCTTAAGCAAAGTATTTCCAAAGTTCAAATTTCCACTCATTCCAAACATTTGATAATTAGGATAGGTTTTTTCTAGTATTGTTTTGTTTCCTATTTGTTCAGATTTCTGCTGATAAAAAGGTTGGTTTTCATTCAATTTAGCAGCATAGAAAGCAAAATCTCCTGATTCCACATTACGTTTCACGTGAAAGCCTACCTCAGTCTGAAAAGGCATGGTTTCATGTACATCATAGTCGGTATCGTTTTCAGGCAGGGGGATGTAATACTCTGTATGTTCTTCAGGAAGTTTGTTGGTTTGTGAATCAGGATTGACAAACATGTCCCAGTCCCATTGGCTGCTGAAATAGTTTATTCGAATAAGATTTTGACCAATACGAGAATCCTCCAATGACGTGAAGTAAACTTCACTTTGATCTTGGGGACTGACTTCATTCAAGACTGAATTTTCTGACTCCCCCCAAATCACAATCTGCCGTCCCACTTTGAAAGACCAGTCTCCATAACTGCCTTGGAGGTATAACTCTCTTAAATTTGAAGTGCCATATGCCTCAGGAGAATGATTCTGGGCTTTGGTTAAATGATCGTTTGAATGGTGTATGCTCCCTTTTCCATCAAAAAAAAACAGAAGGTTTTCACTAAAATCAGATTCCCATTCCAATCTAAGAGAAGAACGATTGCTGACGATCTTTTGAGGTGCTTGAAAACCGTAGCCAAACTCGTGTTTCAATGAAAATCGAGCATTCTCCATAAAAGCAGAAAAAAATGTTCTCTCTTCTTCTGTTCCAAACTCATCTTCATCAAGGTCATCTATGATCTCTAAATCGTCAGCTTCTGATAAATCCAGTTCTTCATTAAAATTTTCTTGTGGCGTCTCTTCTATGGCTACCAAATTTTCATATCTAGGTTTAATCCTAGACTCATGAAAAAGTGTTTGCGCCAAAACCGAGTAAAAACTTAGTCCCAAACCTAAAACGGTGAAACAATATTTTCTAACGAATTGATTCAACATTGTTTCTTCCCCATGGATAACCAGTTAAGTGATTTTTTTTATAGAGGAAGTTCTTGTCTGACTTTCAATACAATTGCCGAAATACTATAATCGGCTTAATTATTTTTTTGGCCAATGTGCACAATGAACCGTTTAACCGAAGTGATGATCAAATCGGTAATACCATTATTTATCCCCCAGAGGGTTGGAGGGATTTCAGTAAATGCTAATGGAAGAGCTGGTGCATTTTGTTGAAGAGTCGATTTTGAAAGACACCATCGGTGAGAACTCTTTGTGTGAAATAATTTTCATTGTCGACAGGAATATTCAAATGCTCTTGAAGCGTGATGATGGTTGTTTTTCGACGGGTAATCAGATTTCTCACACTCCCAACTTCTGCAATCCAAACCCCATCAATCTGTTTCCATCGGTCTTTTGTGAATAGCTTAAAGGGTTTTCCCTGCCGGTTGTAAGTGACCCATTTAGGGATGATTTTTTTCGTCTGATCCAGCCAAAAGACGGTTTTCGAATAATGGCTTTTTCTCAGACGTTGTGGTTTTGGAGTTTGTTCAATCACCCATGTGTGATTCCCTTTATATTGGATCGATTTTAAGATTTTATATTCATAATCATCAATCGGGGTTCCACTTATGTCTTCACTGCTAAATTCACTGCCGAAGAGACTGCCGGATGCTGGTTCGTCCTGAATCTTATTGGATGATGTGATTCGACGGACCTTACCAAGGCTTGAAAAATACATCCAACTGTCATCATCTTTATCATCGCTCTGGTAGCTATAATTGAGCATTCCGATACCTTTTTCAGACTTCGGACTTAAAATGATATTGATAGCTTTCTGATCCTGTTTTCCATTTTTTCCAATGTCAGAGTAGTTTTTATAGATGGATTCAAAAACTTTCACTCTGGGTTTTTCAATACATCGTATTTTTTTATTTTTCACATGGTACTTACAGGTTTTCATTTTTACTTTGCTGTAACCTGTTTTTACTAAATTGGCCTGTAGGCGGTTTTGATAAACCAACTCCCGTGCATCTTGTGCGTATACAGTAGAGCCATAGTTGGTCAGGAATAATACAGAGATCAGACAGAAAAAAATCAGATCGTCTGAGATAGATTTATTCTTTTGCATGACGGTTCCTTGGACTCATGTTTCTTCCTGTCGTTTCACTCAAAAATTATTTTTTTGTTACCAAGGTTTAAGGGTTTAATCGGACCATCTTCCCCCTCAGATGACTCGAATCGCACATCCAAGACTTTGCAGAGAGCAGGTAATAACAACAGATCTGCTAGCATTGCAGCCAAAATGGCAATTCCACCCAGCAACCCGAAACGTGAAATGGGAATACTGGTGGCCCAAGTCATAAAAAACAAACCAGTGCTTAAAATCAACGAAGTGAAGATGACGGCTTGACCAACTTCATTCAGGGTGTGATTCAATGCTTCTTTCAGATTGCCCCGTTGTTCTATTTCCAGTTTAAAGTGCGTCAAGAAGTGAATCGTGTCATCCACTGCAATTCCAATCACGACAGGAACCACAACCAGAGTGAAGGTATCCAGAGGAAAACCTAGACCTCCCATGAGTCCAAAAATGATGGCAATAGGAAATAGATTGGGGATCAGTGCGACAAACAATCCCACACGGATTGATCCAAAGAGGAATAATAAAATCAAAGAAATCACCCCAATGGTGATCAGAAAACTACGGTACAATGATTCAGTGATATACAATTCCTGGTGAACCTCCAAGACCACAGGGCCTGTTACACGGATGTCCATTTTGGGATAACGCTCCAACAGTGGTTCAAACAACTGATTTTTTTCAGCTTCTACAATATGGATTAAATTCCGATACCTTGAAAACTTGGTGTTACGCACGCTTAAATTGATGGTTGCTTTTCGATAGTCATCTGAAACCAGATTTCTTCTATCTTCAGGATTGCCATTATTGAACAAAAAAAGAACTTCTCCCAAGGCACGTTGATCCTGTGGAATCCTATACATTTCTTCACGATTCTCATTCAGGATTTGATTGGTATTTTTTACAACATTCACCAGGGACATTCCCCGTACAACTATATCACTCTGCTCCTTCAACAGTTTTTTCTGTAAAAGATTCATTTTGTTGAGGACTTCTGGGTCTTTCAAAGCATCTGTTTCGTTCATGTCAATAAAGACTTGGAGGCTTTGGGTCCCACCCGTTACAGATTCCACCAGTTCAGAAGCAATTCTGAGCCATGAATCTTCAGGAAAGTCGTGAATGATATTCTTATCCATAGTAATTTGACTGGCTCCCCCAAGACTCATCACAAAAACAACCGTGAATCCTGCAATGATGGTTTTAGGGTAGTTCCAGTTGAATCTGAGGATTTCTCCAATCAGAGCCTGAATCCAAGGGACCGACCTCCGACTTTGAAGGATTTTTTCTGATTTTTTCTTTGAAATGGGATTCCAGAGATCCAGCAACAAAGGCATTAAAATGATGGTGAAGAGATAAGCAACTCCAACACTGAGGGCAGCAAACCCTCCAAAAATCTGGATCTCTTTAATTGGAACAAACATGAGTGAGCCAAAGCCAACCATGGTTGTCAAACTGGTCAGCAAACATGCCAAACCTGATTTTTTCAATGCTGATGTTAAGGCATTCGTGTGGTCCTCTTGGCGGTGACGGAAAAATAGGTAGCCCGAAAGGATATGAACCGAGTCTCCGACACCCACAACGATCACAAGAAATTGAATGGCTTCGAACATTCCTCCCATTTCTACTTGGATCCAGCCTGAAAAACCAACGGCCCAGATGAGGGTCAAAATGATTATACCCATCGTCCAAACGACTGCACTCAATGAACGGAAGAGAATCCAGAGGCCAATGATGATGATCAGTCCCAAACCACCAAAAATGACCCCAACTTCTTCAGACATCACTTTGGTGATGTATGCGACAATTGCAGGATAACCAACCAAATGGAACGAAAAGGCATCATTATACTTTGACTGCTTCAATATTGTTTCCAAAGCATCAAGAAACTGGGTGTACTCGAAGTCTTCGATGCTTCTGAATTTGGTAGGAGTCTCTGTGATTTCTTCAAAACCTTCATCGGTTTCTAAATCCTCTTCCAAAAGGTCTTCTTCCAGAATGTCTTGAAGTTCTTCTTCTGGAATGGCTCCAAAGTCGGTTGTGATGTGGATGAAACCGTATTTCGAATCTTTCGAAAGATATGTGCCTGGAAAATCCCGGTGTTCCAAGGCTTGTTTACGAAGTTTTTCACGTTCAGCATCAGATTGTGGGAAGTTGATGCCAATAAATTGACGTGAATGTAAATTATCACCGTCTACTTCTTGGTAACCCACATTGATGAGGGATTTGATTTTGACAATATGGTTCAAAGGCTGAGAATTTTCTCCTTGAGAGATTTGAGCAGAGACCAATTCCTCATTCAGGAGGGACAGAGCCTCGATGGAGTTTTCTGAAAAAATATCTCCGTCTTTGGCTTCATACATGATGATCACAGACTCTTTACTGCCAAATTCTGATTTGAATTGATTCAATGTCTTCAATACAAAATCCCCTTGGGGAAAAGAGGATTCTTTGGAGGTCACCCTTTTAACGCGGTCCATTCCGAACCATGCTGCCACTGTCATGACAAGGAAAAGTGCAAATATGATATATTTTGCTTTCCTCAAATTTGGAAGAAGGTTCTCAAAGAAAATTCTTGTATTTTGGAAGATTTTTTTCATGAGTAAAATGGATTTAGATAGGCAATAATCCCAAGGTTCCGTTGTTCAACTTTAAAATTCGAAGGAGTTTAGGAGTGAATTTTTAGCTCCAGAAATCGAGACGAACCTTGCGCCGTTTGTGACGAGGGAGCTTAAAAAGAGGTTCCTCTTCCTTTTCAGTTGATTGGGGCTTCCGGGGTTTGGCATTCCTACGATAGGCAGGCACTTCATATTCGACTTCAAGAAAATTCGGCCCGGTGCCTTCATTTCTTGTTTCCGTCATGGAGAGGCTATAACGTGGAAGGACCGTCTGAAATTCTGTCCTTCGAACGGCTCCGACAGGAGTTACCCGATCCTTATTTCCATCCACATAAGTTGGATAGAAATTGGTGGTCCCCTGCAGTCGCCGGGGGTTGGATTTACGATCTTTCGATTCTTCGCTCATTTCTTTTGGGTAACTGGTTAGAATTCCTATTGAGCCGGTACAAAGGGGAAGATACTATACTGGCCATCCACCAAAATAATGCAATTAAAATACAACTGCTTGATGCATAGGATCTTCGATCAGAACATTTCCATATAAGCCTGTGAGACAATCATTCAAAAAATTGCCCAACGAGGATTTGAGATTGGAAAAATCTGGAGTGAAATTGATTGAGGAGCCACTTGAAGTGGTATTGGCCAGCCCAAGGGGTTTTTGCGCAGGAGTGGACCGTGCGATTACCATTGTCGAAAAAGCCCTGGAAAAATTTGGACCTCCGATATATGTAAGACATGAAATCGTGCATAACCTGCATGTGGTCAGCCGGCTTCGAGAAAAGGGGGTCATCTTTGTGGAACAACTTGATCAGGTTCCAGAAGGTGCACATGCGATCTTTTCCGCACATGGAGTTTCACCCCAAGTCCGTGAGCATGCCATTGAAAGGAAACTGGAAGTACTGGACGCTACCTGTCCACTTGTGACCAAGGTCCATGTGGAGGCAAAACGCTATGCAGAAAAAGAATTCATCATCCTTTTGATTGGTCATCGTGAACACGTCGAGGTGGAGGGAACTTTCGGGGAAGCTCCAGACCAAATCATCATTGTCGGAACCGTGGAGGAAGCAGAAAACCTGGAACTCCCTAAATCCTGCAGGGTTGCGTATCTGACCCAAACCACATTGTCTCTGGATGACACGGCAGGCATCATCGCCATCCTACGTAGACGTTTTCCGGAGATTGAAGGTCCTGCCAAAGATGACATCTGCTATGCAACACAAAACCGACAGAACGCTGTCAAAAAACTGGCTGTGGAGGTCGAGCTGGTATTGGTGGTGGGTGCCCAAAACAGTTCCAACACCTTGAGACTCGTTGAAGTGGCAGAAAATTCAGGAACCCGAGCCATTCGCATCCAGTCATCATCGGAACTGGAACCAGCTTTTTTGGAGGGATGCAGCAGGATTGGAATCACTGCTGGAGCATCAGCCCCTGAAGATATCGTTCAAGGAATCGTTGAAAAAATCAGTCAGTGGAAACCAGAATGCAGGGTTCGTGAATTGAAATTGACCGAAGAGCAAGTCAGCTTTGGCCTCCCTCTGCAGCTAAAAAGTCTCTAAATCGTCTGGCTGAAAGTCCTCGCGGAGAATATTTACCCTTATCTCCTTCATTCATTTCAGCAAAGGTCGAACGAGCCCCGTGAGGGCAGAATATCGGATCCCAGCCAAAACCAGAGGAACCCCTTGGGGCTACGATTTCTCCACCAACCTCCCCTTTGAACAAATGTAGATTTTCTCCATCTGAGGAATATCCGAGACAACAGACCGCACTGGCATGATGGTCATCGAAATTCAGAAGCGCCTGGTACATACCCTTTGCTCCGAGGTGTTTCACAAACCATTTCACCAAAGGCCCCGGTAATTCACCCCAAGCATCGAAATAAAGGGAAGTGTCTTCGACGATGACGGGCTTACCCACCCTCTGCCAGGCCTGGCGTAGCTTATCCTCGACCAAGAGCGTGAGATCACTGGTCTGGACTTCATTCAAATCGAGATCGACCTGGACCAGTTTTTTTTGAAGGAGGTTTGAAAGCTCCCTCAGCTTGTTTGCATTGGAAGTTACAAAATGAATCGAGTGCTGCAAGGATCCAGACTGATGTTTGCGTTTGCTCCATAGGCTTCCGAAGCTAATTCAGTTTCCCAAAAAACCCAAAAACCTGTTCAGGAGGCCAGATCGACTATTGTTTTCTAAACCAACAGGTCCGCCTCCAAGGGAGTAAGGGAAGCATTGCGGATGATCCGTTCATGAGAAAGTACACGAGGCAGGATACTCCAAACGTAGTATTCCGCCGTGTTCAGCTTGTTCCAGTAGAACCCGGCTTCTTCACTTTCCGCCGCATAAGCCTTCAAATCCATTCCCTCAGGAAGTTTTTCGTTGAGTTTGAGTTTCGCCACCTGGGCTTGTTTCAGCAGGTAGAAGGAACAGAGCACATCACCCACCAACTGAAGCATGTTAACGGCATAGAGCAGATAAGCTGACTGACCGGAATGCTCACCGATCCGTTTAAGATTGCTGATGCTCTCAAACATCATCTGCCGGTAACTTTCCCATTCACGGACCCAGTCGACGAGCTTATCTTCGGGAGGATTGCCGTCGAACCAGTTCAGCTCCTTGGTCAGGTTTTCGAGCAGTGCTCCCTGTTTGACCCCGAATTTACGCCCCACCAGGTCCAGCGCCTGGATGCCGTTAGTGCCTTCATAGATCGAACCGATTTTCTGGTCCCGGGCATTCTGTTCCAGAGGAAAATCTCGTGTGAAACCCACCCCGCCGAGAACCTGGATGCCGGTGCAGGCGACCTCAAACCCCTGATCCGTGCCAAAGGACTTGCAAATCGGAATGTGGAGGTCCACGAGATCCTGGTAATACTCCCGGGTTTCTTCCGGTCCGTGTTGAGCCATATCCGTGTACCATGCCACGGTGTACATCATCGCCCGCAATCCCTCGGTGACCGAACGCATCTGCATCAACATCCGGCGAACATCCGGATGTTCCACGATTTTTGCTCTTTCTCCCGGACTGAGGGTGGAAGGTCCCTGTACCCGTTCGTTGGCATAAGAAACCGCGTTCTGACATGCGGCGCCTGCTCCGGCCAGTCCCTGGAGGCCCACAAACAGCCTTGCTTCATTCATCATCTGGAACATCTGCGCCATCCCTCTGTTTTCACCCTGCAACAGATAGCCCTGACAGTTTCCGTTTTCGCCAAAGGAAAGCACACAAGTGGGAGAGGCATGAAGCCCCATTTTCTTTTCGATGTTGACCAGGGTTACATCGTTGGGAGTTCCATCATCCCGGTATTTGGGCACGATGAAGAGACTGATGCCTTTGGTACCTTCGGGTGCACCTTCGGTCCTTGCAAGAAGCAGGTGGATGATGTTTTCCGACATATCATGTTCACCAGCAGAGATGAACTGCTTGGTACCCTTGATCAGATAATGTCCTTCAGGCTGTTGAAGGGCAGTGGTGATAATATCACCGACTGAACTGCCGGCATGGGGTTCCGTGAGACACATCGTTCCAGACCAGGTGCCATTAAACATTTTTTCGCAGTATTCCTGTTTCTGGACCTCGGAACCGAAAGTATAAATCAGATTGGCCGCACCTGTGGTCAGGGTATTGCCGATGCAGAGTGACTGATTGGCCGCAAGCTGGACTTCCTTGGCGGCAACAGTGACCAGTTCCGGAAGTCCCATCCCTCCGAACTCCGGGGACATCTTCATCGACAACCATCCTCCTTCCCCCATCTGACGCCATGCTTCCGGAAACCCCTGTGGGGTTTTGACTGTTCCCTCCTCGACCCGACAGCCTTCCCGGTCCCCGCTCTGGTTGATCGGGTCGAGTACCTGTTCCGCAAAGGTACAGGCCTCATTGATCGTCATCGAGAACAAATCCTCATCAAAATCTGAAAAGGCCTCAAAGCCGCAAAGCTTTCCTGCCTCAAGCACTTCCATAACAACAAACTGAAGTTCTCTGCGGTTCACATGATATTCGGTGCTGCTCATGGTCTTCTTCTCAAATCCGGGTTAAAGGGAACTACCAATAAAAAATTATCCGTGGAACCTAAAAATCAGCAAAATAAATACTCCTGACCCTGCTGTTCTTACTAATTTACAGAGAAATCCAGAAAGGGTTCAAGACTCCATTTTACGGAAAATCACAGACGCATTTGTTCCGCCAAAACCAAAAGAGTTGGACATGGCAACGTCTATTTCCTGAGTTCGACCTTCGTTAGGAGTGACATCAAAATCACATTCTGGGTCGAGATCGTCAATGTTGATGGTGGGCGGGATGAATGAGTGGTGCAGGGCCTTGATGCAGAAAACTGCCTCAATTGCAGCTGCTGCACCTAGCAAGTGACCGGTCATGGATTTAGTAGAACTGATGGAAGTTTGATTTGATATATCTTCTCCCAAAGCAAGCTTGAGGGCTTTCAATTCATTGATGTCACCAGCTGGGGTAGAGGTTCCGTGGGTATTGATGTAATCGATCCTTCCGGGTTCGATACCGGCATCTTTAACAGCAATCTTGACCGCCTTGGCAGGTCCTTCGGTTGAGGGAGCTGTGATGTGGAAAGCATCAGAACTGGCTCCATATCCCACAAGTTCACAATAGATTCTAGCTCCTCTTTGCTTTGCAAACTCATATTCTTCGAGAATCAGCATCCCGGAGCCTTCTCCCATCACGAATCCGTCACGACTCGTATCGTAGGGTCGGCTGGCTTTCTGCGGTTCGTCATTTCTTGTACTGAGGGCATGCATCGCCGCAAATCCCGCAATGCCTAGGGGAGTCACACTGGATTCGGCCCCTCCACTGATCATCACTTTTGCGTCACCGCGTTCAATATGCCTCATGGCCGTTCCAATCGCATGATTGGAAGAGGCACACGCTGAAACGGAACAGGCAGAGTAATTTCGGGCACGGAAAAGCAAGGAAACCTGACCAGGAGCCAGGTTGCTGAGGGTCATCGGAATGAAAAAGGGGCTGACCCGTTTCGGACCCTGCTCCAGGAGAATCTTCGTGTATTTTTCGATGCAGCCCAGACCACCGATGCCGACTCCCATAGAAATGCCAACCTCTTCCTCCAGTGATTCGGTGATCTCCAAACCTGCATCCTGCAGGGCTTCCTGAGTGGCTGCAATCGCGTAATGGATGAAAAGATCCATTTTCTTCGCCTCTTTGGGAGATACCAAATCCGGAAGTTCAAAATTCTTGATCTCTCCAGCGATCTGGCAACGCATTTCGGAAGCGTCAAATTTTTCAATTCGACCAATCCCAGACTTTCCACTGCTGCCTGATTCCCAGGTTTCAGGGACCGTGTTACCCAGAGGGGAAACACAACCCAGCCCGGTGACAACGACTCTTTTTATCTCAGTCATCTTGATTTGGTTCGGGCGGGTTTGGAACCGCCCATGGATTCCCGATTATTTTCAGGACTCAGCCCGCCTGGGCCCCTTTGATGTAATCCACTGCGGATTGGACTGTAGCAATCTGCTCTGCAGCATCATCCGGGATATCAATACCAAATTCCTCCTCCAGGGCCATCACCAATTCTACCGTGTCCAGTGAGTCTGCTTCAAGGTCATCCACAAAATTCGATTCAAGTTTGATATCAGCTTCATCTTTTCCAAGCTGTTCTCCAATGATTTTGATAACTTTGCTTTCAAGTTCGTCCATGGTTGCTCTTTATGTTTGGGTTGTTGTCCGTCTTCTTTGAAGACTTTGTTCTAAATCTTAAGGAAATGTCAATCTGGTTGAAACATTTCCAGAACTAATACATGCCTCCATTGACATGCAAAACCGTACCAGTGATGTAATCCGCTTTTTCTGATGCCAGAAAGTCGACAGCATGGGCGATGTCTTCCGGCATTCCCATCCGTTTTAATGGAATCTGTCTGAGAATTTCTTCCTGCTGAGCTTCGTTGAGCGCCTGGGTCATGGCCGTATCGATGAAGCCTGGCGCAACCGCATTGACCGTGATTCCACGGGATCCGACCTCACGTGCCAACGACTTGGTGAATCCTACCAGGGCCGCCTTGGTGGAACTGTAGTTCACTTGACCTGGATTGCCTGAAAAACCGACTACAGAGGAAATGCTGATGATTTTCCCACTACGCTGCTTCATCATCGTTTTTAAGACCGCACGAGTCGTATGAAACACTCCGTTGAGATTCACATCGATGACCTTCGACCACTGTTCCGCTTTCATTCGCATCATCAGGTTATCCTGAGTGATTCCAGCGTTGTTGACCAGAATATCGATCCGGCCTTCACTGCCGACAACCTCATGGACCATTTGCTCAATCGCTTCGGGGTTTGTCACATCAACCTGAAAGTCTAAGCATTTACTTCCTATTTGTTCTAATTCATTCCGTATTTCATCTATATCAGGGTTGAGGTCGGTCAGGGCGATGTTCGCTCCCGATTTTGCAAGCTGAAGCGCGATCACTCGGCCAATGCCTCTTCCTGCTCCTGTAATGAGGGCTAATTTTTTTTCTTGACCCATATCTTTTTCTTGTTCAGCGAACTTTGAAGTAGATCAACACAGCAATTACAAAAAGCCAGATTGATTTAAGATGCATCTGCCAGATCACCCGACTATTAACTTCTTGGGGCGTCAGCAACTTGTTTTCTTCTGGAACCGGGTCGATACCGATCTTTTTCAATATGATCAACCAAACCGACTCCACTTCAGACGGATTACGGTTAAAAGTCCAGAGCCTTTGAAGGTGATGATGATAAGGGGATCTGAGGAAAAAACGAAAGCGTTCTGCTTTTTCACGCCCTCTAGTATGAAGCATCCATTTAAAAAAAAGACGCTGAATGATGGAAGAAAGGACAGAAAAAATAAAAATTCCGCCAACAATCGGGAGAAACAATTCAGCCTTCACAAAAATGAACATGGCCGAAACCATACTCCCGAGCGCCAGGGCTCCAAGGTCTCCCATGTAGATCAATGCTGGTGGAGCATTGTATTTCAAAAATGCAGTCCCAGCACTAAGGACGGTGGTCGCAAGCACCGCCAATTCCTTGATCTCATAGGTCAAGGGAGGAATCTTCAATCTTGCAGCAAATTCGGAATCACCTCCAATATAGGCCACTGCTCCAACAAACAGGGCACAGGTCATCAACGGTACCGTAGCGAGCGAATCCATGCCGTCAGTTAGGTTGACTGCATTAGCGCCACCTACGATGATCAAAAGCATAAAAGGAATGAAAATGTATTTTGGCAGGTATGGATAGGCGTCTTTGAGAGGTACAAAAGGCACCACTAAATGCCCGTCGATATCGACATAAAGATACAGTCCGAGAACGACTACCAATGCAACAACAAACTCGGCTGAAAGCCTGAAACGAGCACTGATTCCATCGGCTTTTTCGGAATAATGCTTCTTCTCTGAATGTCCTGATTCAACCCGTCGTCGGTGGATCACCTTGGCCACATCGTCCACTGCGCCTATCACTCCAAAGGCAAACATGATGATCAATAATGCCACGATGTATTGGTTCAGGTTGCACCAGAGCACTGCTGCAACAAGGATCCCAAGCAAGAGGACTCCACCACCCATGATCGGTGTAGCCCCAGTGTAGGGTTTGAGATTATTTGAAGTGCCGTTGAAATCCGAAGTAATGCCGACGGCACGAAAATGTTTGATCACAAAGGGCATTAAAATGACAATGACCAGGTAGACGGTCAGGAAGGCCATTCCGCTTCTGAAGATGACCGATTTGAAAATCTGATAAGGCCAAACAGAATAAAGCAGAATGGAGAGCATCGAAAGGATCAGAGACTCATCAGTTCTTTCTCTTTGGTACCGATCAATTCATCAATGACTTGAATGTGTTTATCGGTTACCTGCTGAACGTTTGTTTGGGAAACTTTTTCTTCGTCCTGGGAAATCGCTTTCTCTTTTTCGAGTTTTTTGAGCAAATCATTCCCTTCCCTACGGACATTGCGTATAGCAATTTTAGCATCCTCACCGATTTTTTTGACTTGTTTGACGTATTCCTTGCGTCGTTCTTCCGTAAAAGGAGGCATGATCAGACGTATGATATTTCCGTCATTGGAGATGCTGAAACCCAGATTGGCGGCCTGCAGGGAGTGTTCTATGTCTTTGATCATGTTTTTTTCCCAGGGATTTATCGCCAATGTCTGAGGTTCTGGTGTTGAAATATTGGCCACCTGTGAAATGGAACTGGGATTTCCATAATAATCGACTTTCACCGAATCCAGCATGGTGGGGCTGACCCTTCCTGCATGGATCCCTCCCAGATCACGTTTTAGACTATCCAACGTTGCATCCATTTTACGCCCTGTTTGGGCCTCGACTTCTTCTGTGCTTTCAGGATTCATACTTTTCCTTCAGTTGATCAGGGTTCCAACCGTTTCACCACACACCGCTTTTTTGATAGAATCTGGTGCATTCAGGTCCAGAACCTGAATTGGAATTTTGTTGTCCCGGCAAAAAGCAATGGCAGTAGCATCCATGACTTTCAGATTACGGCTCAGCACTTCGTCATAATGCAAACTGCTGAAACGCTTTGCATCCGGATCTAACATAGGGTCTCGATCGTAAACCCCATCGGTTTTGGTTGCTTTGATGACCACTTCCGCTCCTACTTCCGTAGCTCTCAACACTGCAGCTGTGTCGGTGGTAAAGAAAGGATTTCCTGTTCCTGCAGCAAATATCACAACACGCTGCTTTTCCAAATGCCGGTCGGCTCGACGCTTAATGTATGGCTCACAGACTTCACGCATTTCAATAGCCGACATGACACGAGTCGGAACATCCTTCTGTTCAAGCATTTGCTGAAGACAGAGGCTGTTGATGACGGTGGAAAGCATACCCATGTGATCTCCTGCCACCCGGGCGATGTTCCCATCGGAAGATTCTGCACCGCGGAAAATATTCCCGCCACCAACCACGACCCCAACCTCAACATTGAGTTCAATGACCGAGATGATGTTTTCAGCAATTCTACGTATCGTATCGTAATCAAAACCAAACCCCTTGCTGCCACCAAAGGTTTCTCCACTGAGTTTGAGGAGAATGCGGCGATACTTCGGAGTCACAGACGCTTTAGAACTGGTATTTGATGAAGGATTCTAGCCTAATTCCAACCCCTATTTCCTTGGAGACCTCCTTGACCAGCTGGTTCACAGTTTTTTGTGGATCCTTGACAAAAGGTTGGGTTTCAACGCAAATTTCCTTGAGGAATTTTTTGATCCTTCCTTCGATCATTTTTGCAATGATCTCTTCCGGCTTTCCAGATTCCCTAGCCTGTGCAGAAAAAACTTCACGCTCCTTGTCGAGCAATGAAGAATCTACCTGATCTTCACGAACTGCCTCTGCTGGAGAAGCTGCAATGTGCATTGCCAGGTCATGGGCCAGTTGTTCGAGCAGAGGATTTTTACAAGCCTCCTCGGTTTCAAGGGAGACGAGCACCCCGATCTTGCCTGTCATGTGGACGTAACCGCCGACATATCCCTGCTTCACCTCAAGACGTGCTGAATCCAGAAGCTGCATGTTTTCTCCGAGCTCAGCGACTTTTCCGTTTATCAGATCCTGAACCGTCCCCCCTCCATCAACGAGCTGTTGTTCAAGCAAAGACTCTGAACCCTGGAAGAGTACCTGTCCTCCAAGGGATTGTAGAAGTGCCTGAAACGAATCGTTTCTTGCCACAAAATCAGTTTCGCAGGCAAGCTTAACAATCGCTCCTGAGCTTTGAGTTTCGTTGAAACGGATCCCAACCGCTCCTTCCCGGGTTTCTCTGGAGGATTTCTTCAAAGCCTTGGCCTGTCCTTTTTTACGCAGAAACTCCTTAGCTTCTTCCAGATCACCATTGCATTCGACGAGGGCTTTTTTACAGTCCATCATCGCAACACCGGTGATTTCACGCAGCTCTTTCACGGCTGCGGCAGTTATTGCTGACATCTCGGTTTTAATAAAGGGTCTTAAATAAGTTTAGATTTTGGGAACCTAAGCGGTTCCCTGTAGAATTGGTAACGTTTCAGGATGCCTCTGGTTTTTCAGAAACCTTTTTTTCCTGAACCTTTTCAACCGGAGTCTTGGAATCGGCTTCAGGAGCAGGTGGTGCAGCGTCCGTTGCTGATGCAACGGATTCGGATTCTGCAGCCTGTTTTTCGGCCTCCTCCTCAATCTTAGCTTTTGGTGCCTGATCCTCTGCTTTTTCTAAAGGAGCGGCAGTTACCGCTTGATCCACTGCTTTTTTCTTGGATTCAGTCCCTTTAGGCTTTTTGTATTTGACGGTTGGTTTTTTGGGTTTGGCCTCAACACTTTCGGCCTCAGGCTTCTTTGACTTGGAATCGGCATCTGACTTGGGAGCTGAGGATTCTTTCTTTTCCGTAGCTTTGCCTTCGTTGATTGCCTTTTCCCGAGCTGCACGTCCTTCAATCACCGCAGTTGCAATGACGTTTGCATAGAGCTGGACTGCTTTGGGAGAATCATCATTACCCGGTATCACATAATCGATACCACTGGGATCACAGTTTGTATCGGCAATTCCAACGATCGGGATTCCAAGTTTCTGTGCCTCACGAACTGCGAGATGTTCACGCTTACAGTCGATGATGAAAATCACTCCCGGGACATCCCTCATCGTCCGCACTCCTCCTAAAGAACGGTCGAGCTTTTGGCGTTTCCGTTCAATCTGCAGCGCTTCTTTCTTCAGAATTCCTTCGTAAGCTCCCTTTTCTCCTGCAATCTCCTCAAAAGACTGAAGCCTTCCGATAGATTGCTTGACGGTGCTGAAATTGGTCAAAAATCCACCTAGCCAGCGAAAATTGATGTATGCAGAATCACAGCGGTTGGCTTCTTCAAGTACGATGCGCTGAATTGACTGCTTGGTTCCGACAAAAAGCATTGATTTGCCTTCGCTGCTAGCCTGTTTGACATACTGGTATGCTTCCTGGAGTTTACGAAGCGTCTGGCGAAGGTCGATAATGTGAATCCCGCTCTTGACACCGTATATGTAGGGTGCCATTTTCGGATTCCAGCGTTTGGTCTGATGACCGAAATGAACTCCTGCTTCCAGGAAGTGTTTCATAGATATGACAGCCATAGTGTCTCCGTTGATGAATGGCTTGAGAAAGGGCGACTTTTGGATGAGAAAGTCGACCGGGCTAGGTTGAGGTTGATAAAGTAGTACTTCTCCGAATGCATCCCTGTCCGGAGAATCACTGGTCACACCAGAAGTACTTTTTGAAAAACCCTTTTTTATATCAAAAAATGAGGGGCAGAGGCAAGCTTTTTCTGTAGGAATTTCCTTCTTTAGGAAACCAGAGCTTAAGAGATGAAAAGCGACATGGATCCCTTTTTATGGAACAGGCAGAACGAACCAGAAGCATTGGCCGAATTGGACCAAAGATGTTTCCGGAAATGCTGGAAGCTCCAGGAATATATTGATCTGTCTCGGAAAAAACCTTTTCGAGGTTGGTTTTTAGAACATTCAGAAAAAGGCCCCTGTGCTTTCCTAGTATTTTTTCTGATCCCTCCTGAAGTCCAGATCCTACGAATGGGAGTACATCCCGAATTCCGTCGTGAAGGACTGGCATCACGGTTGCTGGATGAACTTGATCAAGAAGCTATAGCAAATCAAAGCCATTCCCTCTGGCTCGATGTTCATGCTGAAAATGTTCCTGCAGTGGAATTATACAAAAAATCTGGTTTCACCGAAATCTACCAGCGAAAGGGGTACTATCAGAACCCCCCAGGTGACGCGGTACTGATGAAAAAAAACCTTCATGAAGTTGCTGCTTCAAGGTCTGATGAATACTGACGAGAAGGAAGCACAAAAGCAGCAGCAACAATCAAACAGGCAACCAGGGCCAACACCTGAATCACTCCTTCAAACCCAGCACCGCTGGAAAGCATCCATCGCGCCGTGGCCAGGGCGGTTGCCCCTATGATTAGATTGAGCATAAATTTAACCGATAATACCTTGGTCCGCCATTGGTCCGGAACATAGCGAGATAATACTGCATCCGTGATCGGGATCTGTCCAAAGACAAAACCCATGGCCAGAAGAGTCACAGCAAACAGGGCATAATCCTTCTGCATCACCATCATTCCTAAAAACAAAGGCTGTCCTGCTGCAACAAAGATCAAAACGGGTTTAACGGCCCTTCGGTCAATCGTACGACCCACAAGCAGTTGTGCGAATGCGGCAATGGCATAAACCACCGCCGCCAAGACACCCGTGATGGCGATGTCTTCCGAGATGCTGAGCATACGTACTTCAAAAATCCGCGGTACTAGAAAAGTCATTGCTCCAAATACAAATCCGCCCGCAGCAGTAACCATCGCTAGTGAGATTAACGCCCGCTGCCAGCCTGTTGCAAAACCAACTTCCGCTTTTCTACTTAAAGCCGCTTCCGGAGATTGCGCATTCCCTCTAAGAATCAATCCCAAATAACTGATTCCAAATAAGATCGAGGCGCATCCAGGGATGATGAAAGCAAGCTGCCAGTCATAATCTGCCAAAATGAAACCCGTAACCAGCGGAGCGCCGGCAACTCCCATGTTGCCCCAAACGCCGTTCAAACCTAGACGCCAGCCTACATTTCCACCTCCTTCAATCACCATTGCAATTCCAACCGGGTGATAAATTGCTGCAAAGACTCCAATCAACGCCAGTCCCAACCCCATTTCAACAGGATTTCCGGAGAAACTTGTAAGAATTGCAGAAAACCCGATTCCAACAAAAAACACAACGATCATTCCGTTGCGATGCCAGCGGTCAGCAAAGTGGGCCGCTATCGGGGCACAGGCCCCGAAAAGAACCAGGGAAGGAATTCCATAGGGAATCATCTCGGTGTAGGCCCCGTCTTCTGCCAACCCAAAAGCCAACCCCGCGCTGAACGCTGCCTTGGCGAAGATGAGCATCAGGAGATGATCCGTGAAATGACCTATGTTCAGAAAGAGGAGTCTTGAAGAAAAATTGCGGAACATTTTGAAGGCTTAAGAAAATGAAAAAAACTAGCTTCGCACAATAAAGCTGCTCAAAACAATCAAATAGTTTCAGGAAATTTAGAAGTCCCTGTTTTCAGGCAGCTCCGGAATCCACATGTACCGGGGTCAATGGAAATCTTGAACCGTCTTGAAGCACAGCTGCGAGAAACCTCCCGGTGTGACTTTCCTTAACTGCAACACAGTCTTCTGGAGTACCACTGAACAACAACTTTCCTCCACCTGCCCCACCCTCAGGCCCAAGATCCGTTATCCAGTCGGCGCTTTTAATCACTTCCAGGTTATGTTCGATGATGATCGCGGTATTTCCCTGGTCCACAAGGCGCTGGAGGATCTTAAGCAGCCTGGCAACGTCATCAACATGAAGCCCGGTCGTTGGTTCATCCAAAATGTAGAGTGTTTTTCCCCGGGATCGTTTAGAAAGTTCTGCGGCAAGTTTCAACCTTTGGGCCTCGCCTCCGGATAGGGTGTTTCCCGGCTGACCCAGTTTCATGTAGCCCAGACCAACCTCATCGAGGGTTTTCAGAATTCTTAAAATCCTAGGCTGGGATTCGAACAGTTCGACCGCCTTAGTGATCTCCAAATGGAGCACATCGGCGATGCTGTGACCTCGGAAGGTCACTGCCAGGGTTTCTCGATTGTATCTTTGTCCTTTGCATTGATCACAGGTGACCCAGACATCGGAAAGAAAGTGCATTTCAATCAGATGGTAACCCTGACCTTCACAGGCACCGCAACGTCCCTCGCGGGCATTGAAGGAAAATCGGCGTTTCGTGAATCCCCTTCGCCGAGCTTCATTCATTTTACTGAAAAGGTCTCGGATGGGGTCCATGACTTTGGTATAGGTGGCAGGATTGGAACGTGGTGTTCGTCCAATCGGTTCCTGGTCGATCACCATCAATTGTTCAAGCCTGTCATAGCCTTTGATTTCCTTGTGTTTTCCAACGTCAGCACGCTTTTCGAGCATCTTCTTTTCCAATGCTCGCTGTAAGACGTCCACCACCAGCGAGGATTTTCCAGATCCAGATACCCCAGTCACGACATTCATCAGTCCCAAGGGAAATCGGACATCAACTTGGTTAAGGTTGTTAGCGGAGGCACCCCTTATGATGAGTTCATTTCCTGGAAGAGCCTTCCGCCGTTGTTCCGGAACCGGAATCCCCTTTTCACCTTTGAGATAACGACCGGTGAGCGTGTTTCGACGTGATGCGATTTGTGCAGGATTTCCACTTGCAGTGATCAGTCCTCCGTGATGCCCTGCACCAGGACCGATGTCGATGATATGATCCGCAGCACGGATGGTATCCAGATCATGTTCGACCAAAATCACGGTGTTGCCGAGATCTCGGAGACGTTTGAGGGTACTGATCAGACGATCTGTATCGCGGGGATGAAGCCCGATGGTTGGTTCATCCAAAACATACATCACCCCCACGAGGCCTGAGCCTATCTGGGAAGCAAGGCGGATCCGTTGGGCTTCTCCTCCTGAAAGGGTAGAAGCCTTCTGGTCGAGACTGAGATAATCCAGGCCGACGTTCACCAAAAAATCGAGTCGGGTCTGGATTTCACGAAGAGCCTGCTCTGCCACGGTGAGCTGATTGGGCGTGAGCACCCAGCTTTCAAGTTCTTTCTGAGCTTCCCGGATATTGAGGCTGCAGAACTGGCTGATGTTCCGTCCCTGGATCGTAACAGCTCGGTATTCGGGCTTGAGCCGCTCGCCCATGCATTCAGGACAGGCCGGGTCACTGATCCGGTAGGCCAATTCACCCAAACCATCACAGGAAGGGCAGGCACCCAAATGGGAATTGAAAGAAAACATGCGCGGTGTCAGTGCTTCCTCCTGATAAAAACCGGTTTCAACGCAGGCAGGTGTTTCTGAAAGAAATTCTGCCTCCGAATCGCTTCCAGCACGTTTCAACTTGAGCAGACCATGTCCTTTCTGGAAGGCATTTTCGATGGCTTCAGCCAGACGCTTCTGTTCCGATCCGGAAACCTCGATGCGGTCGATGACCAGATCGATGGAAGATTTCTTTTTCAACTTCGGCGCAGAACCTTCTTCCCACTCATCCAACCGGACAAGTTTGTTTTTTACATAAGCCCTGAGAAAACCCTCATGAATCAGTGATTCGATTACCGCTGGAAAATGGTCCGGTTGATCCAACAGCAGGGTCTTACCCGCCCCCGGAAGGAACAGGGGCGCAAGCAGTTCAAGCCTTTCACCATTGTATTTCTCCAGGCAGTATTCCGCTGCTCTGGTAGGGCTATAACCAATCAAAGCTTGTCCTGAAATCGGACAATGCGCCATACCGATTCTTGCAAACAATAGTCTCAGGTAATCATAAATCTCGGTGGTTGTGGCTACCGTGGAACGTGGATTACGGCTGGTGCTCTTTTGGTTGATCGCAATCGCAGGGGCTAGGCCATCGATGGAATCCACCGGTGCTTTGTCCATCCTTCCCAGAAAACGTCGCGCATAAGTGGAAAGCGATTCCACATAACGGGATTGGCCTTCAGCAAATAGGGTGTCAAAGGCCAGGCTCGTCTTTCCGGATCCGGAAACCCCGGTGATGACTGTCATCTGATTCAGTGGGATGTCCAAATCCACATGACGCAGGTTATTTTTTGAAGCACCCCGAATCTGGATGTCACGTCCGTTGATCTTCGAATTCTGTAACTTTGAGACCTTTCCTTTGTTCTGTCCTTTGGAATCGACCGACGCCTCCAAAACAGCATCAGTTTCTGTTGATTGAGAAATCTGGTAAGAAATTGGTGGATCACCTTTGAGGGGTTTTTTTAAAAAACGTCCTGTCAGGGTTTTTTTCTTAACGAGCTTTTCTGGAGGACCACTGCAAACGAGTTCTCCACCTCCGTTCCCTCCTCCTGGACCTAGTTCGATGATGTGATCGGCCATCTTCAGCACATCGAGGTTATGCTCGATGACCAAAACGGTATTGCCCTGTTCCACCAATCGATTCAGGCAATTCAGCAGAAGACGGATGTCATGAAAATGAAGACCGGTGGTTGGCTCGTCGAGCAAATAAAGTGTTTTTCCAGTGGATTTTTTTCGCAGTTCCGCGGCAAGTTTGATTCGCTGGGCTTCTCCTCCAGAAAGTGTGGTGGAAGGCTGTCCCAGTTTGACGTAGCCCATCCCGACTTCCTTCAAGGTTTCAAGGATGATGTGAATCTTTGGCTGCGACGAAAAAAACTCCGCCGCTTCATCGACCGTCATTTCCAGCACATCAAAAATTGTCTTTCCCTTGAAAAAAATCTGCAGCGTTTCGGCATTGAAACGTCGGCCCCGGCAGGTTTCACAGGGAATCTGAACATCACTAAGAAACTGCATCTCGATGGTCTGGATACCTGCTCCCTGGCAGTCAGCACAGCGGCCGCCTTTGACATTGAAGGAAAAACGACCTTTTTTGTAGCCACGGGCCTTGGATTCCGGAACCAGGGCAAACAGGTCACGGATGGGATCGAACATTTTTGTGTACGTGGCTGGGTTGCTGCGCGGAGTTCTTCCGATCGGCGTCTGGTTGATTTCAATCAGGCGGTCCAGTTCCTGAAGCCCCTCGATCGCATCATGCTCACCGGGGGTCTGATTGGATTGTGGAATAAGGTGATTGGCCACAGCCTTTTTCAAAACCCCATCGATCAGGGATGATTTTCCGGACCCGGATACTCCTGCAACACAAACAAACAAGCCCAGGGGGATTTCCACGGTGAGATCCTTGAGATTGTTGAAACGTGCCCCGCGAACAATCAGTTTCTCCCCGGAAGTAGTTCTTCGTGATTTCGGGAGCTCGATGACTTCACGACCAGAGAGAAAATCTCCGGTTAGTGAAGCTTTTTCTGCCACAATATCATGGAGGCTTCCCTGAGCCGTGATCTCACCTCCGTTCAGACCTGCCACTGGTCCGACATCAACGATGTGATCCGCTGATTCGATGGTTTCTTCGTCATGTTCCACTACCAGCACCGTATTTCCTCGGTCACGTAGTTTTTTCAGCGTTTCAATCAGTTTGAGGTTGTCACTTTGGTGCAATCCGATCGAGGGTTCATCGAGCACATAAAGCACCCCCTGCAGCCCGGCTCCCAGCTGCGAGGCGAGCCGGATACGCTGTGCTTCTCCTCCGGAAAGCGTTGCTGCGGAACGGTTGAGGTTCAGATAACCGACACCTACATCGTTGAGGAAATGCAGCCTGTTCTTGATTTCCCTGAAAATATCACGACCGATTTTTTCTTCACGTACGCTTAATTCAATGGATTCAAAAAAAAGAATGGCTTCTTCAAGTGAAGCTTCAGAGAGGCTGTGGATGTCCTGTTCGTGAAAACGGACCGCCAGAGCGGTGGGATTCAGGCGCCGCCCCTCACAATCAGGGCATACAGAGGTTTCCTGAAATTTTTCCAGCGGGCCTTTGGCAAAGCGGTAAACAAACTGGAGGATCGCAATGATTCCGGGCCATTGGCCGTTTTGAATTTTCTTGCGGAGCTGACCGGAAAAACGGAAGACGTTGGAGATGCCCAGAGGAACTTCTGCGTTTCCATGAAGGACCAGTTTCCTGGTTTCTTCCGGAAGTTTCTTCCAGGAAGTCCTGCGGTTGATGGAAAACTGACGGTAGAGGTCATTCATGTGCCTCTCGTCGATCCGGGTGAAAAGGATGTTCCCGCGTTCCGTAAAACATCGTAATGCTCCATCGGACATCGACAACTTTGGGTTACAGAGTTTTTCTTCTGTGAAGACACTCAACTGCCCCAAACCGTTGCAAGTCGGGCATGCTCCCTGTGGAGCGTTGAACGAAAAAAGACGTGGTTCCATCTCCGGCAGGGCGATCTGGCAAGCCGGACAAGCCATCAATTGACTGAATAGGTGATCTTCACCACGGTATTCCAGAACCACCAGCCCTTCCGCGAGTCGCAGGGCTTTTTCAATGCCTTCGGTGAAGCGGCTTTTTTCCTCATTGTTTAATTCGAGCCGATCGATCACCAACTCCAGTGTGTGCTTTTCATAGCGTGCGAGTTGAATCTCTTCATCCAATCTGCGGATGGTGCCATCTATTCTTGCCCGTACATAACCTTCAGCTGCCCATTGTTCAATTTCCTTGCGGTATTCGCCCTTCCGCTCACGTATCATCGGCGCAAGAATCAGGCAGGTTTCCCCGTGTGCATCCACATATGCATAGTCTGCAATCTGTTCCGGGGTCTGGGATTCAATCGGTTTTCCACAATTCGGACAATGCGGTTCCCCCAACCTTGAGAACAACAGACGGTAGTGATCGAAGATTTCGGTGACCGTCCCAACCGTCGAACGGGGATTACGGTTGACGGTTTTTTGATCCACCGAAATGGTGGGGCTTAGACCTTCA
>PVBE010647129.1_pt1 | contig 43029 bp, 37 predicted proteins | sample 1631181 | NCBI WGS metagenome assembly PVBE01 (sample SAMN08397723, study PRJNA350692) | Marine metagenome, whole genome shotgun sequencing project. | isolation source: water | place: Pacific Ocean | collected 2012-04
CGGATTCGTGTTTGATTCCATCCACAATCTCCAGGCCCTGAGTCCCGTGGAGAACATGGTGGCCATGATCGATGCGGTGAGGGAATTCAACGGTGTGGATTGACGGGGCTCCCGGGACATCGGGAACGTGGTCGCTCACGATGGAAACTGCAGCTCCTCCACGAAGATGTCCTGGAAGGAGGCATCCGAGTTCAAGGTGACGTGTTCAACCAATTCAAGGACATCCCGGCAGGAGGCCAGATCGGGGGTGTCATCGAAGAGCGCGAGCTTGGCGCCCCGAAGAGCCGTGTTGCCGGCGGGATAGACGCGATCCGGGTCAAAGGCGATCAGCCCGATCCTTTGGGCGCTGGAGCGATTGATGTAATTTCCGAAGGCCCCCGCCAGGTAGACTCGGGATAACCCGCCGGGCACCGCGCCCCATTGCTGGACAAGAATGCGGATGCCGGCGGCAATCGCGCCCTTGGCAAGTTGCAGTTCGCGGATGTCACCCTGGGTGAGTTGGACGGGAGGACTGAGAACCAGGGTATCGGCACCCGCCAGTCGTCCGTTGAGCTCGATGTGTTCCAACTCGAGGCCCGCAGCAATCGCATCGACCAGACCGCTCCCGCAGATGCCTCGTGGCGGGACACTGCCCTGGACGCGACATAGCAGTTTGTGATCCTGCACGACGACCCCGGAGATCGCCCCGGTGGCGGCGCGCATGCCCATTGAGATGCGGGCCCCCTCGAAGGCCGGCCCGACCGCGGCCGAAGTCACCAGAAGCCTTTCGCGGTTACCCACGACAATCTCGCCATTCGTTCCAAGGTCAACCAGGGCCTGCAGGTTCTCTTGTTCGTGAATGCGGGTGGCGAGAAGACCGACCAGGACGTCGCTGCCCACGAAACCTCCAAGGCAGGGAAGGAACCGGACTGTGCAGTCATTCTCGAGCTCCCAGCCGAGCTGACTGGCGTGGAACACCTTCAGCCCTCCGTCGACGGGTTCGAAGGGGTACTGCGCCAGTGGTGTTGTATCGATGTCGCAGAAGAAATGATGCATGGCCGTGTTGCCGACCAGGACCACCTCGGTGAGGGGTGGATGCGACTCGTTCGAAACGGCGTGCAGTTCTCTGATCAGGCCGCCGACTTGCTCACGGACCAGCCGTTTCAGTTGTTCCTGGCCATTGCGGGCCGTGGCGTGCTCGATCCGGCTCATGATGTCAGCACCATGCTTGGCCTGGGAATTCAGCGCGGTTCTTACCCCGAGGACCTTGCCGGTCCGCATGTCGATCAACTGGGCGGCGATGGTGGTGGTGCCAAGATCCACCGCCACGCCGAGACCATCCCGCGGGGAAAAGGAAAACTCCGAGTCATCGGCAAGAATGGGAGTTTCCCACTGGGCCAGATCGAGTTTCAAATTCTCCCTTGCGACGCCACGACAGGCCAAACGCCAGCCCGCCTCGAGTTCCTCCCGGGAGAGGAGGTTTTCTTCAGCGTCCGTGAGGGGCAGCTCACCCTCGATTACCCGGATCCTGCAACCGCGGCAGCGCCCCTGCCCTCCACAGGGAAACTCCACTCCCTGGGCGAAGAGAATATCGTGCAAGGAGGTGCCGCGGGGAGCGGAGAGGGTCTCTCCGAGCGGCAGCAGTTCGATGCAGATCGAGTCCCCGGGACTTGTTTCAGAACGGCTCGAACTCATCACGGCTGATGGCTGCACGCATAGTCGCGCATGGCGCGGAGATTGTCACCGGGAGTATCTCTTGGAACTTCGCAACCGGCGCCGACGATGAAGCGTGGGCCGGCCTGCTGATGGCACAGGGCGACCTGCCTCGAGACCGTCTCCGGATCTCCATCCCGAAGAATGGTCACGGGATTGATATTCCCGAGCAACACCTGGTCCGGGCCCATCCGGTTCCTGCCCTCGGAGATCGGTGAGAGGGAGTCGAGATCGATAATGTCGCAGCCGAGCCTCCCCATCCCCTCGAGGATGTGGCGTGTATCCCCGCAGATGTGGAGGCGAACGCGGGTGCCCATGGCATGCAGACCCTCGATCAGTTTCTTTTCGTAGGGCCAGATAAACTCCTCGTAGATGGCCGGTCCGACGAGGGATGCTGCCGCGTCGCCAACTCCGATCACGTCTGCCCCGGCCTCAACCTGAGCCCGGGCGAAGCGCAACTCCATTTCGGTCACAAAATCGAAGAGGTCGCGAACGAAGTTCGGATCGTCGTAGAAATCCAGCATGAGGGTATTGATACCGCGCAGGTCGGCAGCTTCGGCGCAAGGGCCCTCAATCCAGCCTTCGATCATCTTCTCCCTGCCGACTTGTTCCTTGAGAAGAGCGACGGCCTTCACACCGTTGTGCATGCGGCCTCCTCCGAGAGGATCAGGGATCTTGAGACCGGCCAGCGCGGTTCGGTCGGCGAGGCGGGCCTGAGCCTCGACGATGGCCGGTGGCTGATCGTCAAAGTGCTGAACGATGGCTCCGCAATCCGCCGCCTCCCGGGCCGGATCCGACATGGTATTAACGTAGTCGAAGTCGAATTTCTCGGCCGTGCGGATTTGCCCTTCGGCCAGGACGCGGAAGTCGGTGGCGTAATCGCGGTAGCGCGCGCCCGTCTGCGCCGCCGCGAACATCATGGTAATGGGAAGGAAGGGAATCCGGTCCACGTCACGTCCTTCCAGGAAATCCAGGACTCGTTGACGGCCGTTCATGATTGCTTCGTCGTGATGATGTCCTCACCGTAACTTGCGCCGGTGCACCTTCCGGGTGGAACGACGAGAAACTCTTGCTCATTCCAGTCACCGTCGAGAAGGCGCTGAATCAGAGAGAGGTCCCCAGGCATTTTCTCGAATCTCCAACCCCGTTGTCCGGCCTCTCTTCGCGCCTGATGCTCGAAGCGGTCATCGGGTTCGATTCCCATTTCGATGAAGGTCATCTGCCCGTAGTGGCGGGTCTGATCCGTGAGAGTGCTCTGCAGGTAGCGGGCATTCTCCTCGCCGTATTTCTCGACCAGCTCTTCGTAGCTCGCATTCAGGCCGTGTCTGGTGGAGATCGAGAGCTGATTGAGTTCATCGGAGTTCCGGCTGCCTTCGATCCATCCACTGCTCTTGAAGTAGACGCCGGGGTTTTTCTGAAAGTAGTCCAGATAGCGTTCCTTGCTGCCCATGAGGAGCGTGATGCAATCGTGAGCCCGGGAAATGACCAGCGGGATCGTTCCCGCCATAAGCCCGGTGACGCCGTGATTGCAGACCCCGTAACCCAACAGGATCGCATCGTAGTCAGTTTCGTCGACGTCGTTGATTGTCTCCTGAATGCGCTTCCTCATCAGGGAGCAGTCGATCTCGTGAAGCCCCTTGGGGAGGAAAGTGAGATCGATGTGGCAGGGAGAGCGTTTGGCGGCTTCTTCCATCTCGCGTCGGAAGACGCTGCAGCTGATGACTCGAAAGCGGTTCATTGGTCCACGACGGGGAGATTCTCAGCCAGGGCACGAATGAAGTCCGGATTGGTCCCGCAACATCCCCCGATGAAGGTTGCCCCCGCCCCAGTCAAAGCTGGAACGAACCGGGCAAAACCATCGGGAGTGGCCCTGTATTCCGGTTTGCCGTCCACCAGTTCCGGGAGGCCCGCATTGGCCTTGATCCAGATCGGACGATCAGTGGCGTCGTGCAGGCGGCGGCAGATGGGGATGAAGCCCTCGATGCCTTGACCACAGTTCGCACCGATTACGTCGGCACCGGCCTCGCTCAAGGCGCCTGCGGCTTCCTCGACGGTGGTGCCCATCATGGTGCGGTCCATGTCCCGACCCGAGTCGAAGACCATGCAGCCCACCACCGGGAGGCCGGTGGAAGAAGCGGCCCGCACTGCGATTTGGGCTTCCTCCGGGTCGCTCATGGTCTCCACCACGATGGCATCGGCCCCCGCTTCTGCGAGCGTGCCGGCCTGTTCACCATAGGCGTCCGCAAGTTCCTGCGGGCTTGTTTCGTCCATCATGAGCACCTTTCCACTGGGGCCCATGGAGGCAAAAACAGAGGCGTGGCTTCCGGCCGCAGCTCGCGAGATCTCAACTCCGGCACGATTGATCTCGGCAACCTGGCCCGCGCACTCATGTTCGCCGATCCGGACTCGATTGGCTCCAAAGGTGTTTGTCAGGACGACCCTGCTCCCTGCCTCCACGTACGCTCGCGCCACTTCGAGAACCGCATCGGGATGAGTCAGGTTCCAGTCGTCGGGAAACTCTCCGCACGCCAGTCCGCGGGCCTGCAATTCCGTTCCCCACGCTCCATCGGTGATGACCGGCCCTCCGGCGATGAGCCTCTCGATCAGGGAACTCATGGTGGTCTCAGATTTGGTGGTGACGTCGATGAGCGGGGGTAATGATGTTCATCGGCCCTCTGCGATGGTTCGTTTCGCGAGCTCCACGGCTGCCACGGCGTTGCTCCCATATCCGTCCGCTCCGATCTCATCCGCGAACTCCTGAGTAACCGGAGCACCGCCAACGAGGACCTTCACCTGGTCCCGGAGTCCTGCTTCCTGCAGCGTGTCGATGGTGAGTCGCATGGAGGGCATGGTGGTGGTGAGCAGCGCGGAGAGGGCGACGATATCGGCGCCATTCTCCCTGATGGCGGAGAGGATTGCCTGTGGATCGACATTGACACCGAGATCCTCGACTTCGAAGCCCGCTCCTTCCAGCAAGGCCGCCACGAGGTTCTTTCCGATGTCGTGGAGGTCTCCTTTCGCCGTTCCGATCACGACCCGACCCGCGGACTGGTTTTCGCCGGCGGTCAGGAGGGGACGAATGAGTTCCAAGCCGGCCTTCATGGCCCGGGCAGAGAGGAGCAACTCGGGAACAAAGTACTCGTTGGCCTCGAAGCGCCGCCCCACCTCGTCCATGGCCGGAGTCATGTACTCGTTAACGATCTTCAGCGGGTCATGTCCGGCGGCGAGCGCCTGTTCCGTGACTTCCCGGGCGACTGCGGCGTCGCCGGTGATGACCGCTTCTTGTAGTTGAGAGAGGTCCTCCATGATGGCTGGCTACACTACCTGATTCTCGCGTAGGCTGTATCCACCCAATCGGGGGCACCCCGGAGCGGAGGCTACGTAAAGTCCAGTCGCTGAGATGGAGAAAAACTTGCCGGCGCCCATTGAAGGCAGGTGCGCGGCCAGCGCGACGGTGTTGTTGCTGGGCGTTTGACTTCCGCCAAACCACGGTGAGTACGGAGTGGAATTCGACGCGCTCTTTCCACGACTTGCAAAACAATACACGTTGGGTTGCGTACCCTCGTTCATGGAGGACGTTGGCGACGTGGTGGAACAAGACCTCGGCGTCGGATTGCATCCGACCAAGGAAGGGCAGGAGCGCTTGGCGGAAGATGTCCTTCTCAACTTGTGGCCGAAGATGACCAGGTTGGGGCCCACGTAGGACTCATACCAAGAGGGCTTGCCCCGGCCAGATGATCCTGTTCCACATAGAACCCGGAGTGAGTCTGCAGGAACCGCAGGACGTCCGCCCTGCGACCCTCGGCAACACGGCAGTGGCACCGACCGTCTCTCCGCCGTACGGAGACCCTTTGAACCCCTTATCCCCTTGGCGCTGCAGACCGAGGAATCGCCCGTGATTTCAATCTTTGCGAGCACACCGTCCGGGGTGGGTGCTCAGATGCTCGCGAGGCCCATGATAATCACTCCCAGAAGACCCAAAGCGAGTCCCGTCAGGGCACGCCGGGTGACGGGTTCACGCAGGATCCACACGGCGAGAATGAAGGTGAACAGGCTGGCGGTCTGGTTCAGAGCTGAAGCCACCGAGGCCTGGGTGTACTTGAAGCCCCCCATCCACAGGAGCAGGGACAGGTAGGTTCCGATCAGGGTTCCCGCAAGCACGGTGGGCCAACACTTCCGGTCAGCCAGCGCCGCCAGATTTCGCTGAGCTTTGGGCAACAACGGCCACAGGAGCAACGCCGCCCCCACGCCTCCCGCCATTCGCCAACACGTCATCCATAGAACGGGCCACTCCCCCATGCGCGGCTTGATCATCACGACCGAGATGGCCTGCGCCACGCAGGCACCGACACCGAAGAGTACGCCGCTGAGCCGCTTGCCACGCACCTCCTCCGGTGCACCGGAGTTCTCCCGCCCGACGGTCATCACCGCCATCAGGATCAGGCACACGCCCACGACCTGCGTTGCGTTCAGGCGTTCGCCCAGAAAGATGACGCTAAGCAAGATGATCGGTGGACTGTAGGCCGTGTTGACGATCGCCTGACGACTGGCACCCAACCGATTGAGGCACATGAAGAACAGAGTGTCCGCCACGGCGATGCCCAAGATGCCGCTGGCGATGAGGAGAATCAGGTCGGAGCGCGTGACCGTGTCCGGTGCACTGGCCCCCAGGGCGTAGTAGGTCAGGGCGAAGAGCGGCCAGGCCACACAGTTCTTGGTCAGATTGAGCGCCAGGGGCGGCACGCTACGGCCCGCCACGCGGAAGAGGATCACCGCGACGGCCCAGGCCATGGGCGAGAGCAGAGCGAAGATCTCGCCGATGTGGGGTACGGAGTCCATGGGGTTGAACACCCTAGTGGGTGGTGGCGTGTCCACGATGAAGACCGTGCCAAGAATTGGTGCGGGAAAGTCCTAGTTGAGGTTCGCTCCCCACGCTCCAACCGGGCACCATGGAAGTCATGGTTGTGCGAGGCAATTGGAGCGGTTTTACGGCCCTGGCGCTCCTCCTGGGGGCCTGTGGCGCGAGTATCGAGCCCGCTCCCCGCCCGCACATCTTCCTGATCTCGATCGACACGCTCAGGCAGGATCACGTGGGACTCTACGGGTACGAACGGGACACCACCCCTGTCATCGACGAGCTGGCACGGTCGAGCATGGTGTTTGAGCGAGCCTACACCACCGCCAGCTACACCCTCATCGCCCACATGAGCATGCTGACGGGCATGTACCCTCGGCAACATGGTGTCCTCACACCCCGTAACATTCTCTCGGAGCGGGTCCCGACCCTGGCTGAACGCCTGCATGAAGCTGGCTACTACACGATGGGGTTCCACTTCCCCGGCTGGCTTGATGAGAGCTACGGCTTCGGGCGCGGGTACGACCACTACGAATCACACCGCACAGCCGAAATCGCCGAGGAGCACCTGTTCGCCGCACTGAACAAGGCACCCAAAGAAAAGCCTCTGTTCTGCTTCGTGCACCTGTTCGACGTGCATAACGCTTCACTCGCCAGACAGCAGGAAGCCCTCTACGATCCTCCTGCGCCATTCGATCAGTGGTTTGTTAAAGACGCACACGAACGAATCGATGGCATGGTGGCGCGTCTTGTCTGGAAGAAGGATGGGAGCACGGTGAGCCCCAGCCAACATGAGGCCATCGTGGGGATGTACGACGGCGGAATCCGCTACGTAGACACGAAGCTCGGCGAGTGGATCGAGGACTTCCGCGCACGGGGATTGTTCGAAGACAGCTTGTTCGTCGTGACCTCCGACCACGGTGAGGGTCTGCATCAACGCACCAACACCTATGGCGGGCATGGTGGAGTCTTCGAGGAAGGCCTGGTAGTGCCCTTCCTTGTACGCTTTCCCGGAGGACATCTGGGGGGAGTACGCGTCTCTGGACCCGTCAGTCACGTAGACCTCTTACCAACCCTGATGACAGCGCTGGGGTTGTCTGTGGATGACCGCCTACCAGGGTTCTCATTGCTGGAAGGCCGCCCGAAAGGTGCACCGCTCTTCGCCGAGCGTCCGGGTCTCGACGCGATGGTCCAATGGCCTTGGAAGTTGGTCCAGAGAGCAAATGATAGTCGCAACTACCTATACAACCTGGAAGCTGACCCGCTGGAGAGTACGAACTTGGTCCTAGGCAAACGTCTGGCCGAGAACGCCCAGCGGTTTGAGTCCATGCTTGAGTTATCCGAGCAGTCCCTGAAACAGCGCTTCCAGCCAGAGGAAGCCACACCCCAAGCCGATGGCCGCTCCGAGGAAACCCGTCAGCTGCTGCGAGATCTTGGATACGCCGACGACTCAGACTAAGCGCCGACTTGCCTGAGCGCCTTCTCTCCCGTCCAAGGTTGATCCATTCCCCCGATTGGAGGAGAATTCCAGCCCCAATCAGCCCTCCCTGCCCCTGCCACAACGCCAGCTGCCATGACCACGGAACAACAACTCAACAAGATTCAGGCCCAGGACGGATTCATCGCAGCCCTCGACCAGAGCGGAGGCAGTACCCCCAAGGCCCTGGGCCTGTACGGGGTTGATGAGAGCGCCTACTCCGGTGACGACGAAATGTTCGACACGGTCCACGCCATGCGATCGCGCATCGTCACCAGCCCCAGCTTCGGTGGAGATCGAATCCTTGGCGCGATCCTGTTCGAGAACACCATGGACCGTGAGATCGGAGGGAAGGGCAGCGCCCACTACCTATGGGATGAGAAGCAGGTTGTGCCTTTCCTCAAAGTGGACAAGGGCCTCGCAGAAGAAACAGACGGGGCGCAGATCATGAATCCGAATCCCGACCTGGACGCCCTCCTGGAGAAGGCGAAAGGCTGCGGTGTTTTCGGAACCAAGATGCGGTCGGTCATCAAGCTGGCCAACCCCGCTGGTGTAAAGGCGGTCGTCGACCAGCAGTTCGACGTAGGGCGCCAGATTCTGGCAGCGGGTTTGATCCCCATCATCGAGCCGGAGGTCGACATCCACTCCCCCGAGAAAGCCGAAGCTGAAGTCATGCTCAAAGCCGCCATGTTGGCACAGCTGGACAGCCTCGCTGACGGTCAGAGAGTCATGCTCAAGCTGACCCTTCCGGAGGAGGACAACTTCTACGCCGAGTGCGTGAACCATCCCAACATCCTCAGGGTTGTGGCGCTCTCCGGCGGCTACACCAGAGAAGAGGCCAACAGCCGCCTGACGCGCAATAACGGCATGGTCGCCAGCTTCTCACGCGCCCTCAGCGAGGGATTGAAAGCCCAGCAGTCGGAAGAGGAGTTCAACGACATGTTGAACAACTCCATCGAGAGCATATTCCAAGCCTCGCGCGCCTGAGACTGCCGGGCCTGAAGGACGCCCCGGGGACAAGGTTGAGCGCTCGCGGAAGGGTTGTGGTTCGGATCTAGGATTCCACGAGCAGGGGGCTATGACCCCTGCTCGCACCCTGCCCCCCATGTCGAAGCGTTCTCCTCTGGTATCTCTGACCCTTGTGGCGGCTCTCCTTGTCGCTGCGCTGGTCTGGTTGTTTTCGACACCGAAGGGGGTCACCTCCAGCCTCCGGGCCGGCCCTCCCCAGGCTCGTCAGGATGAGTCGCCTCTTCTTCAGATGCCTGGCTCGGGTGCGGAAGGCGCCCAACGCAGCCAACTGAGTCGTGCCCCGAAGGGGACCATGCACGCCGCTGATAGCCAGACGGCACAGCCAAAGTGGGCTCCGGTGGTGCATGGCACTTGTGTCCTGATGGATGCAAATAGCCGCAAGCAAACGCAGGTCAATGGTCGGTTTCGATTCCTCTCTCGCCGTGAGGGCAAGCGTGAATGGACGGGCGTTGAGATCCTGAACGGGCAGTTCGAATTCGTGATTCACGCACCTGATGAGTTTTGGCTCACCGGCTTCGAGCTCGACTCCTGCAACGCGTCCGTTCGCAGGGGCGCAAACCTAACCGGACCGATTACCGATCTGCGACTTGACCTCGTCGCTCAAGAGAGCCGAGGTGCGACTTTTCACGTAGTCGATAGAGCCAGCGGCGAACACCTGAGTGGAGTTGAGATCGCAATCCTGCAGAATTTTGATGGAGACGGCTTGGTTCACCCCACCGCCTCAGCCACTTCTGAGGAGGACCTGGACATCGTTGTAGAGAACGGAATCTCACCTGTCCTCGTGGAACGCAGTGAGAATGATCAGGATCTCCACCTGCACTCCTATTGGGTCCGAGCCGAGGGATATGCGTGGACGCGCGTCGATGTGAACTTCACTTTTGGGGGCGAGTACCGTGTTCCGCTGGTAGCCTCTGGCGGACTCACAGTCCGGGTGCTGGACCCGGATGGATCTCCCTTCCACGGCGGGTACAGCTTCATGACATTGCGGCGGGAAGAGGCGGGACCCATTCTTTCCTACGGTGCACCCGATGAGAGCATGACCTGCCACTGGGAAGCCCTCCCCGCAGGCCCCTTCGTGGTTGCCCTGGAGGAAGAGCTTCAGGTGCTACCCCCTCGCACCCTCTGCTCGGCGCAAGTCACGATCGCGCCCGGCGCAACCAGCCAGATCGAGCTCCGCCCCACCCTTGGATTATTGCCGGTTGGACCGCTCCCCTGCACGGGTACTTTGCGGAGCGCACGCCACTGGGTGGAAGAAGGCCTCGCGATCGAGTTTGTCTTCGACCCGGTTGGGACAGCTCCAGCCGAAAGCGCACGCACCATCCATGCCAGGGACCTGATCCAGGACCCCCACGTACCCGGCCTCTACCATTGGGCCACCGAACTGGAGTGCCCTGGAAATTGGCAAGCCATCACAAGGGCATCTTCAACCTGTGTGGATTTCGAGGTGGGTACTCAAGGGGCCCACGGTGTTGAGCTGGTGATCCCCGACCCCGCTCAACTGCGGCTGCGCATAGTGGACAAGCTTGATGGATTTCCCTTGCTGCAGCCCACAATCCACACGGGTTATGACGGCTCGCCGCTCGAGCATTCCTATTTCTATTTGGACATCACCTACGAGCGCGCCTCGGGAACGCACATCCTGACTCTTCCAACGGGAGAACTCTCGCTTAGCTTGTTGTGCAGGGGCTACGCACAAGTCGAGGACACGCTGACCCTCCCTCCAGAAGGCCTTGAGTTGACCTACGAGTTGGACCGAAGCATCAGGATCCAGCCGCTGTTCTGGGACGACAATGCACAGGTAGCTGTGAGTCTCCTAGAGTCCAAGCTCAGGCTGAACCACCTGGACGGGGATGGAAAGCTGGATGCCGTGTACTGGGACTACTTCACCGTCACCAGACCCGGGCGCTACCAGATCGAGGTTGAGGGCATTCCGTTCTACCCGGCTCTGTCCGCAGTGATCACCGTGCCGCAGGTGGACACCGTTGAAGTCCCCCTGGAGCTATCCGACCGGCGCCTCTGACGCGAAAGCACCGCGGCAGGGCTGGAGCTCCACGCAAGCCCCTGGCGTAACAGAAAGGGGCGCCGCCGGTTGAGTCCGGCGACGCCCCTAGATTCGAGCAAGACCGCGGTCTATTGCCAGCCCATAAAGGCTAGATCATCCACGTCTCCCCATTCGTTGGCCTGGCTGCCGTAGGACTTGAAGCGCAACTTGAGATTGGGGTTGTTGTCTGCTGCGGCCGGCAGATTGACGGTGAGCGGATCCCAACCGTCACCCGAGCTGACGATCAAGTCATTCCAGCCACTGCCGACACTCCAACGAATCTTGAAGCTCTCGCCAGCGTCGTATTTCTTCGAGGAGCGGCGCGCCAGTATCAGGTGAGTACCGGTATAGCCTGTGGTGTCAATCGCAATCTGAGCCCACATTTTCTTGCGCAATCGCAAGCCCCAGGAGCCATTGTAGGCAGCCTTGGTGCTGACCTTGACGCGATTGTTCTTCTTGGTCCAACCGCCCTTAACGAGACCGCCACTCTCAAAATCGTCAGACCAGATGGTCTTCAGGACCGGCGGGGGATCCGTGACCGTGATCTGCTGAGCATCCCACGTGTCGGTGTCATCGTTCGCTGTCGTTCCAGGCAAGCCAGCATCAGCAACCGTTCCGATCCAGTAGGTGCCAGCCGGGGTTCCGGAGGGGATAGCCGGCGCCGGGACGTTGAACTTGACGTTTGCCATCGAGCCAGCATCGAAGTTGTAGGTCCACGTTGCCAACAGCGTGTCACTGGTAGAAATGTTGTTGTTGGTGGAGAGGTAGATCTCCATCACGTAATTCTGGCTCGGCGGGTTGGCATCGGTTGCATTGACCATCTGCACCTCACAGCCGGCATCCATGGCCTGACCCGCATCGACCGTCGTCGACCCAGTCGCCCTGAACATCAGCGGCTCCCAGTCTTCAGAGGTGGTTCTGGTGTCATCTTCAAAATCCTGCATGTCCAAGACGAATTGCTGCCACAGTTCGCAGTAGTCGCCGTAGGAGTGATCCGCTGGACCGTTCGAGCAGACCGCCTGCACATATCGCTGCGTGGTTCCGCTCGAACTGTCTATGTAGTAGGCCCCTGATCCGGACATTCCGCCCCACACACTGTCCAGGCAGTTTCCGGGGCAGTCAATCCTGATCTCGTTCCCAATGATATCGCAGGAGTCGAAGTTTCCATTCCAAGTGTACATCGTCCGTCCTGTGTGCAGGCTCGCGCTGCACGGCTCACCGGGGAAAGACAGGTTGTAGTGAGTACGACTCTTGATCGTCGAGCAGGAAGCCCCGTATGACCATCCGTACCAGCCGGTGAGCATGCCAACGTTTCTTGATGTGCCACGGGCGATCCTGACCAGACCGCAGTCATAATCGAAGTCCCCGCTGTTGATGTAGCCCGAACCCGCCAAGAACTGAGTTCCCTGGGCGTAGCCCCAAAATTGGCGCTCTTCACCGGAGCCGGGCGGCGACCATTGGTTTCCATTCCCATCCCAGGCGGGATAGACGTAGACGATGTCTGCCCAGTCGTTAACCGTAACCGTGCTTCCATCGCCCGGGTCAAACGTGCGGGTGTAGACACAGTGGGCGGCCGTCACGACGACTCCGGCATCGCCCATGCTGCCCGAACCATTAAACCACCACTGAGCACCTGTGGTATCCGTGAATGCCATCACCAACTTGACGTTTGCGGATTGGGGATACGATGCATGGTTAGTCGCCGCCGACATCGTTCCAAAACCAAACATGTTCTCGAAGGCCGGGTCATAAGGCCCTACACCACTGTACTCCTGCCCAAGCGACTGGGCCGACTCATCGTTATTTGTCGAACTATCTACTCTCAATTCCTGCGTGAAGTTCGTGAGGGCATCGTGGTACGTCATCGGGTTGTACATCGACACGGGCCCTTGGACGGCTCCCTTCGGAAGGGGAATTGGAGGGATCTCGTCCAGGGGAGGGTGCTGGGGCAAGGGGATGGACGCATCGAGTGAGCGCCCTCCATTGAAAGGCAAGCCGGAATGGGAGCCCGAGCTGGGGAATACCGGCCTGTCGTGTGCAGGGGGGCCCGATTGGCTTTGGCCCAATGCCACGCCCGAAAAGAGAGTTAACGCGCAGGGAAGAATGAGAGATTGTTTCATTGGAGAGAGGCTTTTCTTGCTTGTTTTACGACAGCGTCAACACTTGCCGCCATCTGGAGCGCCCCATCGTATGGCCTCTGCCATACAAGGTGGTCGTACCCCACCTGAAGCAGCCCATATAGGGGCCGTGACGCAGTATGGGCAGCGTGCCGCCCAAACGGCATCCCGTCGCTCACAACAAAAAGGGGCGGCCCGCCTGATCGGCGGACCGCCCCTGATGCTCGCAATCGGGCTAGTCTAGGCCTGCGTGTCGGCAGTGGCCGCGGGCACGAGGCCCTGCTCCACAAGGTAGTCGAGGATGCGGCTGGCAGAGTCCTCGATGGACTCGGAGCCCGTGTGGACCGTGACCTCGGCGTTTTCGGGAGCCTCGTAGGGGTCGCTCACGCCGGTGAAGTTCTTGATCTCACCAGAGCGGGCCTTCTTGTAAAGACCCTTGGTATCGCGCTCTTCCACGACCTCCAGAGGTGCCTCGACGTAGACCTCAACGAATTTGCCCTCGCACATGGCGCGGCACTCGTCACGGATAGAGGTATATGGGGAGATGGCCGCGGTGATCGCGCCACATCCGTTGCGGGCCAAGAGGTTGGCCACGAAACCGATCCGACGAATGTTGGTGTCGCGGTCTTCCTTGCTGAACCCAAGACCCTTGGAGAGGTTTGTACGCACGACGTCGCCGTCGAGTACCTCGATCTTGACTCCGCGCTCGAGCAGCGTCGGGGTCAGGAACTCAGCGAGGGTGGACTTGCCAGAACCGGAGAGGCCGGTGAACCAGAGAATGAAACCGTTGTTGGACATAAAACTAGAGGGGGGATGAGGCTGCCGAAAGGCGAGCTGTGAAATCGAATCAGTAAGGGAATAACCAGGCCTGCGGCCTAGCGGATCTTTCCTTCGAGGTAAGGCACCTCGAAGCATTTGTCGTGCATGATGGGTCCGTGGCCGAAGTAGCCCTTCTCGCCAAAGAGCTCACCGTGGTCGGCGGTGACGATGATCCAGGTGTTCTCCGGGACCATGTCGTAGAGCTTGGGGAAGACCTCTGTGTCGAGGTAGCGGACGGTATCGATCTGGCGTCCGCGCAACTCGTCCATTTTCTCCTGATCGAAGAACTGGAAGGTCTCCTTGAAGCGCTCGCCGCTGTCGTCGTCCGACTCTTCAATCTGGTCGTTCATTTTCTTGAAGACCCCGTTCACTCCACTAATGCGGGGCCACATGGAGGAGTCCTCGTCGGGCTTCGCGTAGGGGTAGTGCGTCTCGCCGACGTTGAGCATGTAGAACTCCGGGCGCCCGGAATCGAACTTCATGGTGGGCAGCATGGCCGCCATGTCGTTGTGGCTGTCCATCAACTGAAAGTCGTCGAAGTCGCGGTTGATACCCGTCTTGGGGTTCAGAACCGGAAGCGACATGCGCGCGCAGGTCTTGAAGCCCAACTGATTACGTAGCAGTCCCGGGAACCACAGGCCGGGGACCATCTTGGCGAACTCGATGCCCTTGGCGCCCAGACGCTCGTTGTAGTTGAAGAAATCCTCCTTGTAGTACTCCGACGCATACACGTTTTCGGGAGACGTATGCGGCAAGAGGCCCGTCAGGAAGTTGTAGTGCGAGGGCGCCGTCCAAGACGCATAGGTGTAGCGCTTCTCGACCTTGCCCAGCTTCGTGATTGTCTTGGGGTCCGCCGCCATGAACGAGTCATAACGCAGGCTGTCCAAGGTGATGATGATGAAGTTGTTGTCCGCTTGCGGCTCGGGGTGGGGAGCCATGCGCATGCCCATGGGGCGCGGAGGCAACTTCGGCCGCGGCCCGCTCGGTGCGGTCACTTTCTTCTTGTTGAACAGGTCAAGGAGTCCCATGGGCTGGTCTTGTTGCGGATGAAGGGGGAGAGAATATTGGCGGGACGTCCTGATGGGCGCCCCGCCACAAGCGGGTGGTTCTTATCGGACTACTGGCCCTTGGACTTGTAGTACTCCACGAGGATTGCCGCCGTGGTCTCGCGCATGATGCGTGGATCGGGGTTCTCGCCCTCTACAAGCTGGGCGCGCACCTTGGTGCCGGAGATGAAAACAGAGGTGTTCTCCTTGTTCTCCTCCATGAGACCGACCCGGCCGATCTCCTCGAAATACGCGGCAAAGCCCACATTGACGGTCTGGATGGAGAGGGCTCCGCCCAGGTTCTCAAAGACCTCCTGGGCATCGAAATCACCCCAGATGGCGTCTCCGTCATCAAACGGGGCATCGGCGTGCTTGCGGCCGATGATGAAGTGGCTAAAGCCCAGGTTCTGGCGGTAGATGGCATGCATCACGGCCTCAGCGGGACCGCCGTAGTACATGCGCATGTCCAGACCCACGAGCTTCAGGTTGTCGTTGAGGTCCTGACCATTGTCGCTCCACAAGGCTTCATCCTTGTCCCCGTCGCCGAGAAGGCGGTTGGCCACCAGAGCCTCATAGGTCTCCATGCGGGTGGCAGCGGGAACGTCGTCACCCTTGAGTTGGCCCACCAAGGGGTTCAGGACCACGCCGGTGCGCTTGCCGTTGGCGCGCAGAATCGTCTCGGCTCCATACACCAGGGCGTACTCGTGGGCGCGGTGCAGGGGGTTGCGGGTCTGGAAGGCGATGGACTGCTCCCAGCCCTGCTCGGCCACCAGGGCACGGGTCTGGTTGGGACTCATCACGCGCTCGGCGAACGAACGGGTGTCCTCACTGGGAAGCAGACAAATGGTTCCCCCAACGAGCTTGGTGCGCTCATCCGAGGTCCAAAGGCGTGCTCCTGGGTGATCCGTGCGCTCGGTGCGGTAGACGGTCTTGATGAAGGCATCCTTGTCCCAGTCAAAGACCGAGTCCACTTCGAGGGTGCCGAAGGCGCTTCCGCCGTGGACCAGGCTGATCTTTGCACCAACCGCACAGAGAGCGGCCTCGGCGTCAGTGACGGGCAGGATGACCGGAATGGTCCAGGCCCAGGCGCCGCCGTTGCGCTCGATGGCGCCCTTGGCGAGGACGTCGTTGTAGTCCTTCTCGCCCATCGGCCCCTCGAGCGGGCTGAGGGTGCCGTCGGCAATCCGGTACAAGGTGGTGTGATCCACATCTTGAACCTCCACCGTGGGCAAGCCGGTCTCGCTCGTGGCGGACGGGTCGATGCGGTTGACGGGCTCGGAGAGGCCGCCGTGAACAGGGGAGACGTTTGAGAGGGTGGAGGTCATGGGTAGGATTTGGATACGGAGGGGATTGGATCGAGCGCCTGGGCCCGCGGTCAGTGGAACTACAGGTAGCCCAGGTTCTTGAGCTTGCGTTTGACGTCATCGAGCTCGTGCTGGGTGAACTCGGGTTCGGCCTGCTCAGCCTCGGCATCCCCCATCAGGTCACGCAGCACGTAGACGATGAAGTCCGTCGGCGAGTCAAAGCCCGACTCTTCCACGACCTGTTGGATCTTCCGGTACAGGGGGCGGGGGATTTTGATGGTGACTTTGGACTCGCGCATGGCTGGTCTGGAGGCCTGGCCTCAGGTGGTGCAGTGGGAGCAGATCGGTCCGGAGGCTCTGATAGCACTCCTGACACACTCGGATCATACTCCGATTGGAGTGTCACTGGAGTGTTCTTGGAGTGTATGTTCACTTACTGCCCTAAGTCGTTTGCTAGAAAGGGCTTGAGGGCAGGAAAATTCCCCCATAGCGGCCTGGGCGCGCCATTTGCAACTTCCTTTGAGGCCGTCCGGTCCCAGAACGGGGCACGAATCGGGCCCAGGGGACGCCCAATCACCCCCTCCCGAGCCCGGGCCGAGACCGGCCCCGTGGGAGCTTTCCACAATCGTGCCAAAAACCAGCCGGGCCCGGGCCGGATAGACTCATCACGTACCGAGGACACAAACTCCTCCAACGCTGGCGCGCCCCTACGTACCTGTTTCTCCACGGATAGCCAGCCAACGACCACCCCCTTTCACACCCTCTTCATGCGCACCCAGTACTCCATTCTCCTAGCCCTGACCCTCTCCCTTACCGCTTGCGGTGGCGGGGGAGACCCCAAGGAAGCGGGCTACGCCGCCCTCCAAACCGGAGATCACGCGGCGGCCGTCAGCGCCTTTGACGAGGCCCTGGCAGCCAGCGACTCCAGCGCACCGGACCACGCCGAACTGCAACTCGCACGCTGCGAAGCCCTCGCCTATGTGGACGGTGCGAAGGCCGAGGCCGAGTTCCGAAGTCTCTGCGAGGGCGGCTCCGACATCGGCGTGAAACAGTATTCACTTATCGCCGGCGCGCTCCTCGCAGGCAATGCCATGCTCAATGCCGTCAACGTTGTGGACATGGGCGTCAACGCCTTCCCCGATGACGCCAAGATGGCTGCCCTCTTGGAGAAGGTCAAGGAGGCCGCCAAGGAGGACCCCGCAGCCCTGGACGCCCTCAAGGGCATGGGCTACCTGGGCGGGGACTGAGCTACACCGCGCTCACGAGAGTATCCCCTTGACGACTTCGCCGAAGACGTCGGTCAAGCGGCGCTGGAGTCCGTTGTGGTAGTAGGTCAGGCGCGTGTGATCCAAGCCAAGCAGGTGAAGGATCGTCGCATGAAAATCGTGGACGCTGACCGGATCTTCCTGCGCCCTCCATCCAAACTCGTCGGTTGAACCGTACGTGAAGGGCGCTTTCACACCGGCGCCGGCCAAGATGGCCGTGAACCCCTTGGGGTTGTGGTCACGGCCATTGGTGTTCTCCTGGAAAGTGGGCATGCGGCCGAACTCCGTGCACAACACCACTAAGGTCTCCTCTAGCAGTCCGCGCTGCTTGAGGTCGCGGATCAAGGCCGCCGCAGGCTGGTCGAGAATCGGCCCGTGGACGTCGTAATCCGTCTTGAGCTGCTTGTGGCCATCCCAATTGCCAACGCCCTCACCCATTGCGTAGGCACCGTTGAAGAGCTGCACAAAGCGGACGCCGCGCTCGATCAACCGCCGCGCGAGCAGGCAGTTACGCGCGAATCCGGCCTTGTTCACATTCGCATCATCGACTCCGTACATCCGTCGTGTGCGTTCGGATTCCGACGACAGATCCGTGACCTCTGGGACGGAGAGCTGCATGCGTGCCGCCATCTCGTAGCTCGCAATGCGCGCGGCCATTTCGGTGTCGCCTTCAAAACGCTGTAGGTGCCTCTCGTTGAGGGCCTTCAGGAATGCGCGCGTCGCACGGTCTTCTTGCTCACTTACGCCCTGGGGGCGTGCAAGGTTCTGCACCGATTTGACGGCACTAAAGGAAGTTCCCTGAAACGAGGCCGGCAAGAAACCCGAGCCCCAGTTGTTGAGCGAGCTCTGCGGGACGCCACGAGGGTCAGGGATCGCAACAAAAGAAGGTAGGTCGTTATTTTCGCTGCCGAGGGCGTACGTTGCCCATGCGCCCATGCTCGGGAAGCCCTCAAGGGTGAAGCCCGTCGACATGCAGTTCTCACCCGGTCCGTGGGTGGCGGTTTTGGTGTGCAGCGAATGGATATAGCAGAAGTCATCGGACAGATCGCCCAAGTGAGGGAGCAGATCGCTGGTCATCTTTCCGCACTCACCGCGCGGCCTGAATGTATAGAGCGGTTGTTGCAGATTGCCGTTCACTCCCTGGAACGTGAGTAACCCATCACTGCCTGGGAGCGGAGTTTCATGGCGTTTGATCAGCTCGGGTTTGTAATCAAACGAGTCCACATGGCTCAGAGCGCCGCTACAGAAAATCACCACCACGTTGCGCGCGCGGGGAACAAAGTGGGGGCGACGCGCTCCATTTGGAGCGCGGGGGGCGACACTGGGCTTGTCTCCCACCAAAGCGCCCTCCGCCTTCAAGAGATCGGCCAACGCCATCGCGCCCAAACCGGTACCCATGTGGCCGAGCAGGTTCCGTCTGGTGAGGCCTTTCATTGGATGAACACCAGCTCATTGGAGTTCAGTATCGCACGACAAAATGCGGTGAGGCCCTGCTCATGTATGAAGGCACTCGCAGCGTCCAGCTCGCTGGAGGTAGGCTCGCGGCCATAGGCGGCTCGGTAGGCCCCTTCAACGGGGGTCATGGATTGGCCCTCCAAACTTGCCGCCATGCGTTGCGCCTGGTTTATGACAAACGTGCCATTGAAGAGGTTGAGAGCCTGAATCGCCGTGGTCGACCGACTCCGATTGGAGCAGACCTGCCCCGCATCCGGCAGGTCAAAGGAGCCGAACAGGGGAGCCTTCTCCATCCGAACTTTGTGCATGTAGACCATGCGCCGCCACTCAGTCGGACCGAGTTCCTCCTTGGGAGCGTAGACGCGGACGTAGTTGGTGTTGGGCTCAAAGGTGCTGAAGCCGGGGCCTCCCATCGTGAGGTCCAAGCTCCCACTGAGTTGCAGGAGGCAGTCTCGAATCACTTCGGCCTCAAGGCGCCGAGGGGGATAGCGCCAGAGAAGTCGGGTGTCGGCATCACGAGCAAGGGCTTCTGAGTTGGGGCCGCTAGCCTGACGGTAGGTGTCGGAGAGGAGAATCCGTTGATGGAGCTTCTTGAGGGACCATCCCTCGCGCATGAGCCTCGTGGCCAGCCAGTCCAGGAGCTCGGGGTGTGATGGCTGGGCGCCATTGGCTCCAAGGTCCCCGGGCGTAGCGACTAGCCCCGCGCCGAAATGGTGGTGCCAGATGCGGTTGGCCATGACCCTGGCAGTCAGCGGGTTGGCGGAATCCGTGATTGCGCGAGCCAGCGCCACGCGGCGTTGCTCCTCTGGGGCATCCACGGCGAGACCCAACGAACCGAGCGCGGAGAGGAAGTCGGGCGCTACGGCCTCGCGCTTCTCCCGCACGTCGCCGCGGTAGAGACGGTGCGTCGCGCCAGGCTGCTCCAGCCTCCCGGAATAGACGGTGGGCCCGGGATTGGAGTTGAGCTCCTGCCCCCGCTTCTCCGCCGCCGCGATGCGCGCGATAACCTCATGCGCCCCAAAAGCGGCCTCTTCCAGCCCACCCGGCTCTCCAGGCGGTCGCCGATCTTGCGAACCGGACACCACCTTCCAGTCTCCGGGTGTCCGTGCCACCTCGATGACATAACCCACCGCTGTTCGATCCGAGTACCGCCCCTCCTTGTCACGGCCCCAGGAAACACGGTCGATCTGAACAGGCTCGGCCAGATCCAGCTGTATCCACCCCCGACCGGATGCGTTTGAAATCCAGCTACGAGGATTGCCGAACAGGCCATCGTTGATGTGTTCGAGCCGGTGTTTGGGGTTGTTCGCGTAGTTGCCTGACGAACTGGGTGTCGCTGCCCGGGCTACGTTCAACTCACCCGACCAGACCTCCAGCTCATCGATGCAGGGCTCGGCGCCATCGCTGGTGGCGTAGATGCTCATGCGAACCGAGCACGCCCGCACAGGTGGGAAGCGTTCCATGTTCTGCCGCGAGTTGACGCCTGGGCGAAGGCCGGGCAGCTGTGATCGTAGGGCCGCTATTTTCTCTGTGATCTCCTGCCGCTGGCCCTGAATTAGCCCGTCCCGGTCTGAGTTGAGCGCTCGCTCGCCGTGGTGAACACCGGCAAATACGGCCGTCATCGAGTAGAAGTCCCGCTGAGGCACAGGGTCAAACTTGTGGTTGTGACAGCGCGCACACCCCAGGGTCAGCCCCAGGAGTGCCGTACCCGTGGTGTTGACCATCGCCGTCAGCTCATCCTGACGCTGCAGTGCCGTGTCGTCGGGGTCCTTGCTCTTGACCTCATCCCAAGCACCGGCAACGAGGAATCCCGTTGCAGCCTCAGCCCCGACCGTGTCCCCGGCGAGCTGCTCGAAGATGAAGCGGTCGTAAGGCAGGTCGCCATTGAACGCGTCGATGACCCAGTCCCGATAGTGGTAGGCGTTCGGTCGCGGCGTGTTCATCTCGAAGCCGTGGGAGTCGGCATACTGGACCGCGTCGAGCCAGTGTTGAGCCCACCGCTCGCCGTAGCGGGGACTCGCGAGGGCCTCATCGACGAGTTGCGCCCACGCATCCTCTCGCCTGTCCCGGATGAAGGCCTCGACCCTCGCAGGCGTCGGCAGCAGGCCGTGCAGATCGAGGTACAGGCGTCGGATCAGACTCACGCGGTCCGCTGCGGGCGACGGTCGCAGTCCCTCTTCCTCCAGTCTCCGGAGAACGAAGGCATCAATGGGTGAAGAACCCCATGACAATCCCGTCTGGGGAGGACTCGGGTCACCGATAGGCTGGAAGGACCAGTGGGTCGGCTGATCCGAATCCGCTGATCCGTCCTCTGGCCAGCTTGCACCCTCATCGATCCAGCGCTTGATCAACTCGACCTGGCCTATCGTCAGCGGCTCCCCCTTGAAGGGCATGCGGTCGACCACGTTGGCGGTGATCCGCCGGAACAGCTCGCTGTGCACGCTATCCCCGGGGACGATACCGGGCTCGCCCGAATCGCCGCCCCGAAACGCAGAGCCGGCCCGGTCGAGCCTGAGCCCCTCCTTCTGCTGATCGGGGCCGTGACACTCGATGCAATGCGCAGCGAGAATGGGCGCGATCTCGCGCTCGAAGTTGACCTTGGCAGCATCCTGGCCGTCCTGGCCAGCGGCCGTGCTCACCCCCAGGACGAAACCCATCATGACCGTCCAGAAACCGCAGTTGCTGCCCATGAACCAACCCTAGCTCGGGTCTCACAGGATCGCGACTCTCTGGCCCTCATGAGGCGCTCAGGAGTTGTGTGGCAGTAGCTTGCGTCCCTACTTCCCGATCAGAAAGTGGGCGATGTCCCCTTCTCGCATCACGTAGTCCCGGCCCTCAATGCGCAACTTGCCCGCTGCCTTGACGGCCGCCTCGGTCTCATGGGCGACGAGGTCGTCCACCGAGAAGACCTCGGCGCGGATATAGCCCTTTTCGAAGTCGGTGTGGATGACGCCCGCGGCCGTGGGACCGGTATCCCCGGCGAGGATGTTCCAGGCCCGAATCTCTTTTTCTCCTGCGGTGAAGAAGGTCTGCATGCCCAGTAACTCGTAGGCGCGCTGGATAAGGCGCTGCAGCCCGGACTCCTCCAGACCCATCTCCTCCAGGAACAGGCTGCGCTCGTCGGGTTCCATCTGTGAGAGTTCGCCCTCGATGTCACCACACAGGGCGACCATCTCCGCTCCTGTTCGTTCGGCGTAGGCCTTCACGGCCTGAGCTTGCTCCGACTCGCCCTGCATGTCGTCGTCACTGACGTTCGCCACAAAAAGCACGGGCTTCATGGTCATCAGGAATAGAGGCTTCAAGAGATCGCGCTCGACATCCGTCCACTCCAAGGCCCGCAGTTGAGTGCCCTCCTCCAAGGCGGCCTGGGCGCGCTCGAAGAGCTCCTTTTGGATAGTGCTCTCCTTGTCGCCGCTCCGGGCCTTCTTGGAGACACGCTCCACGTTGCGGGTAACGGTATCGAGGTCGGCGAGGGCCAGCTCAAGCTCGATAACCTCGATGTCCCGGACGGGCTCTATTTCTCCGTGAACATGAACAACATCCCCTTTGGTAAAGCACCGCACCACGTGTGCTATCGCATCGACCTCCTTGATGTTGCCCAGGAACTTGTTGCCGAGACCCTCACCCTTGGAAGCTCCGGCCACAAGCCCAGCGATGTCGACCATCTTCAGGCTGGCGGGCAGGACGCGATCGGTCTTGATGTAGGAGTGGATGACCTCCAACCTCTCATCCGGAACGTCAACGATGCCCACGTTGGGCTCGATGGTGCAGAAGGGGTAGTTCGCACTCTCCGCACCGGCGGCAGTGACGGCGTTGAAGATGGTGGACTTGCCCACGTTGGGCAGTCCGACGATTCCACAGGCGAGGCTCATTTCAGGGGCGGGTCGGGGTCAGGGCTCGAGTTCGAGGGCGAACATTCTAGCCGCCCGAGCCGGGAGCGAGCGCAGACCGGACCGAAAGTGGGGCCTTCAGTCCGCGAGCTGAAGCGGGATGCGCACGCTGTAGGCGCGCCCGGGATCGCGTAGGGCTCGCCCTCGCACCCAGGTGGCAAAGTCGGGCTGAGGTACGCCCTCGAAGACCTTCACGCCGTTCGCGAAGACCGTCACCTCGCCCTCCATGTCTACGAGCTTATCGGAGAGCAGCACGCACAGGCCCTTGCCCCGGGTGCGCTCAAGTCGCACATCCACGGTGCCTCGCACACGGTCCACTTTGGCGATGACCGTGCCCTTCACTTCAGAGCCTCCCTCCCAGAGCAGCCAGTAGAACTGCTGCTTCCAGTCCACCCGCGGCTGCCAGACAAGGTAGCTGGGCGACGATTCGCGCGAATAGCCCTCGATCTTGGCCAGCAGGGCCTCAGCCCCTCCCTCCGGCAGGCCATGACCACGATCACTGACCTCCCAGTATTCGAAGTGCTCAAAGCCCCCCCAGCGCCCCTTGGCCACCTCCAGGTCACGCACTGCCGCCTGGTTGGCTTTGGGGCCCACCTTGGGATCGTCCGTACTCTGGAACACGCACATCGGAGTGTTGCGCAGGTTGGGAACGACACCCTTTTGAACGTTGATCGTGCCCCGACTGCGGTTCTCGAGGAACGAAGGCGCCCCGGCCGAGGGTAGGAGGGCAGCGAAGCGGTCCGCGTGATCTGCACCGATCACCCAGGATCCATAACCGCCCATGGAGTGCCCGCCGAGGAACACGCGGTCGGGATCGATCTCGAAGGTGTCGATGGCCCGATCGATCAGTGACATCACCCACTCTTCCGTTCCCGAGTCCGTCCAGCCGCACTCGGTCTTCTCCAGCACCTCGGGGAAGATGCCCAGCCACCCGCGTGCTGTCAGGGCGTCCGCATACATCCTGCGCGAGGAGGACGCGTCCCCCGAGTCCACGCCACCACCATGCAGGCCGACAAAGAGAGCGGAGGGACGCCGCAGCTGACCCGCGAGGAAATAGCGCCCGCGCCCGCCATCCAGATCCGTGTACTCCCCGGCCTTCTCGGGCAGCTGCGGAAGCGTCTTCTTGTACTTGGCGAAGAACGAATCCCAACGCTTCAGGTCCCTCTTCCCCGGAAAGGGCACGGCAGCCAAGGATTCGAGCACCTTGAGCCCCTGTGCATGACCCTCTCGTGAGTGGTTGTCCACAGCCAGATACTGCGTGACCAGGGCCTCTTGCTCCTTGCTGTCGGGAACCTCCTGGGATGAAACCAACGCAGAAACAAGCGCGACGCATAGGGACCCCGAGAACATGCCCCCATTCTCACGCAATGGCCGGAATTCACAAGGCGTGCCCGCCCCCGTTTCAGCCCTGAGGACCGCAGACCCCGGTGTGGGGCAAGGAGTCTGGGGAACCCACCGCCAGGAACGACCCACGGCCTTTCTCCAGCGTGATGCCGACAACGAAAGCCTGCACCCCCGTCACCTGCGGGGCTATAATGGACCCTGACCATGCGTTGCCCCTGCGTACTCTATGCCCTCTTGACCCTGGGGTTCTGTGGTGCCTTCGTGCAAGCCCAGGACTCGGGACGGTTGCTCCTCGCCGATGACGACATCCAAGAGGTGAACATCACCAAGTTGACCTCCGTCAACTACCGCACGGGCAAGCCCCTGCCCGCGGACATCCAGAACCTGGATGGCAAGCGGGTGCGCATCGAAGGCTACATGGCGTTGGGTACCTTGGAGGGTGTGGACTCCTTCGAGTTCGTCCCTGAGTCCTGCGAGTGCGGGCGTTCCAAGGTACAGCACTTCATCGACGTCACCATCGAAGAAGGGCTCACGACCTTTCGACCGGGACGCATCACGCTTGAAGGCGTGTTCAGTGTGGGCGAGAAGGAAGAGGATGGTTTCGTGGTCAGCCTGTATCGACTGACGATTCGCTCCCTGGACGACGAAGAGTAGGTACGAGCGTGCTCACCGCGCCCGTCTTGGGAATCCTGCTGGGAACCGTGGCCGGCCCGGGCCCCCTCCTGCCCACCGCCCCCCAGGATCTGGAACAGCTCATCACGGCCGCGCGCACGGGTCGGACGGTGATCCGCCCCCAGGCCGCGCGCAGAATCGTGCGCCTCTGGTCGCAATCCGAAGCCGATGAGCAGGCGAACATCATCCAGCGGTTACGCACCGAGTCGGGGGACTCCCCCGCAACCCTCGCACAGGTGGGCCCGGCTCTGGTCGAAGTGCTGGGTGCGTTCGGAGACGAGGCGCTACGCGGCCTGCTGTGGCGCGCTCTGTCGGACACTGAGTTTCCCTGGCGTCCCTACGCCGCGCGTGCACTGGCGGCCCACCCTACAGGCGCAGAAGCCCCCCGCTTTCTCGCCGCCCTCGCTGATCCGATTCCCCCCGTGAGAGTGGCGGCCGTTGTGGCGCTGGCAAACCTGGATCAGCCCGACGAGGCCCCCGCCGTGCGCTTGCTTCTCAATGACGAGGACGACCGGGTACGACGCGCGGCCGCCGATGCCATGATCGGGTGGGGCCAGAACTCAGCCATGTGGTGGCTCTACGAAGAGCTGCTGCGCGAGGATCGCTTCTTCGATAGACCCACGGGCGAGCAGGCCCGCTACCAGGCTTGGAACCTGCTCTCCCCGCGGCTCGGGAAGATCGAAGATGCCAGCCCCTACGATCCCGGCTTGGGGCCCTCGCACCCGGCTAGCGCCGCATCCTTGGAGGCCGTGCGCGCGCGGTTGGCCGAGCTCAAAGCGGGAGAGCGTCCCGCCCTTCCACCCCAGTCCCGGGCCGGGGGTGAAATCCCCACCGAGCTCCTGGGTATGGAGTTGCGCTCCTGCCGCAAGGGGGAGGTGTTTCTGCGCTGGACCGCCAATGACCTGCTGCTTGTGGGTCAGGGCAATCCCGCACGTGTGGCGCTGCCCGAGGGAACTGTGCGAGCACTCCTGAACGCCACTGCCGAGGCGCGCACGGGACTCGCAGACAAGCGGCTCTTCGGCACTCCAGGGTGCGACATGGAACAGTTCCACGTCCGCTCGGGCAAGGCCGCATCGGCCACCCAGTGGATCGTGTCCTGTGGGCCCGATCCCATTCCTGATCTACGGCCCGCGGACCTCAACTCCCTGGGCCGCGCCCTGCTGGCTGCGATCCCACAGGTCCCAGCCGATGAGGTCACTGCGGACGCGCGTCTGGCTCAACTACGCGAGCGCACCCGTGCCGCTCTGCAAGCCATCGGCGGCGAGCTGGACTAGAGCTCTTTGGTGACCGACGTGCCGGACAGGTGGAAGCAACCTGCCGCATAGCCGGCCTCGTCTTCGATGCCCTCGATCTTGAAGGTGCCTGTGACGATGACCGGAATGTAGGGATAGTACTCAGCGCCTTTGCCCTCCATGATCACGTTGATCCACTCGTCGGGTTGAGGCGAGCCCCCAAAGCAGCAGCCGAGCAGGTCGCGCACCAGCATGAACTCCGGCACGGTGGTCTCTTTCCACTCGAGAGGAATCATGTAGCCGACAATGGAAACGACCTTGCCATCGTTGCGCTTGATGCGATCGGGGAACTCAAACTCGCCCTCGTCGTACTCCTCGGGGTAGAGCAGTGAGTCGAGAATGTCCTCCATGGCGATGTCCTGCATGGAGAGGTCCGACCAGGAGATGGCGGTGACGCCATCGACAACCTCCCCCGTTCGGGACGCGTCGATCTTCCCCAGCCCCGCAGCATCCACGCCGATAAGGCCGGCGGCAACCGCATCAATGGCCCCTGCTGGCGTGCCGGAAACGGCCTTGGGCTCCTCCGCTACGGGAGCATCCAGAGGTAACCCTCGTTCAACGACCGGGGCGCTGCTCGGCGCTGTTGTATTGTCACCCGGTGCCTCCCCGGCGGCAGCGCCATCGTCGCCGCAAGCTGCCAGGCCCACCATCACGGCGACTCCCAGCCCGGTAGTGCGGATCCGATTCATGTCTAGTTGTCGCCCATGGAGTAATCGAACGGCACCGATTCGAAGGATGTTCCGAGTGCATCGACCTTGTGCACCACGGCATGGAACTCGGTCGCGCCCTTGAGCACAGCATGCAGGCCATGGAACTCGGCGCTGTCGCCCACCGTCTCGCCGGTGAGAGTGCTGGCCTGAGCGGAGAGTGCCAACTCCTTGGTCACGTCCGCTACGGTCAGCGTGAGCTGGAGCTTGGCCTGGGTCAGCCGCACCGGGTTCTCGGCATGCCCGTCCCAGAAGAACACTCGCAGCTCGCCGGTTTCCAGGTCGGGCACAACCTCCATCTGCACGTAGTGGTCACCCAACTCCACGAGCATCCCGCCAGCCTGGACATGGGGTGCAGCGTGGCTGTGCCCCCCTCCTTCGTCGGCGTGTTTGGGGCCATCGGCTCCTTGATCGGTGCTGCACGCAGGCAGGGTCAGGGCCGCGCAGGCGATGAGAAATAGAGGGTGGATACGCATTGGGATGAGGGTCGTCAGGCGCGTGCAAGCACGCTAGCCACGTCTGTTGAATAGGCCTTGAAGGCGGGGAGCATACCAGCCAGAACTCCCACGGCGACCATGGCCACGGGCGTCCAGTAGAGGGACTCGTGTACGGCACCCAGATCGAGCACCACACCCGTTCGCTCCAGCACGATGGCACGCGCAACGCCGAGGATCGCATAATACACCAGATACCCGCCGAGGGCGCCGAGTCCCGCGATGGAACCCGCCTCGAGCACGATCACGCCGAAGACGGTTCCCTTACGCGCGCCCAGGGAGCGCAGAATCGCGAACTCGCGTCGGCGCTCGTTCATGGCGTTGTACAGGCTCGCCAGGAGAGACCCCGCCGCCACCGCCACCACCAGGTAGGCCACCAACTCCAGGATCCGATTCATCCAGCCCAGCTTGTTCATCAGGTCAAGCATGGTCTGGGCGATGGGCCAGGCGAGGGTGGCCGTCTTGCCCTGGCGGTTGATCTGGTTCTGCAGGAAGAAGCCAGCCTGCTTGCTCGAGAGCTTGAGCATCACCGCACTGACTTCCTTGTGCTTGTCGGGAATGCTCGCGCCCGCGGCGGCCTCGAACTCCTGACCCTCTTCCCCGCGCAGCACGTGCCCGCCCATGCGATAGATGCCCTCGATGGGAATCCAAATGACGCGGTCGGAGGGCGTATTGGTGGGCTCCAAGACACCGATCACACGGTAGACCTCTGAGTGCTTGCTGCTGGGGTCGTAGCGGATTCCGTGGTAGGGATTGAACTCGCTTCCGACTTGTAGCCCCAGATCACGGGCAGCGGTGGCTCCGATCACAGCCTCGCGCAGGGTCGGATCGAAGATCAGGCCCTCGCCGGTCACGGTGTAGCGCTTGCCTTCCTGATACTCGAAATCGGTGAACAACTCGGTGGTCGTCCCGACGATGCGGTAACCCTTGTAGTTGTCGCCCACCGCATAGGGCACGGCCAAGGCCACGCGCGGGTCGGCCTTGATCTCCTGGTACATGGACCAGGGGATGTTCCCGGGGGAGGTCTCCAGGTGATAGACCGTGTTCAGGACCAACTGCAGAGAGCTGCCGCGAGCACCGAGGACCGCGTCGAAGCCCACTTTGCCACCGGAGAAGGCGCGCGTGCTCTGGGTGGAAATGCTGAACACCGCCATCACCAGGCCGCTGGCGAGAGCAGCGGAGAGGGCCGTCACCACGGTGGAGAGAACGTGCCGGCGCATGGAGTGACGCACGATCATGAAGAGCGAACCCGGCCCGGTCATGATTGCTCCTCCGCCGTGGACAGCGCCCGGTTCAGTTCAGAGAACTCAAGCACCCCATCGAACGATCCCAGGATCATGGGGTCATGGCTCACCAGAAGCAGCGCCGCTCCCTGCTCGTCGCAGAGCTCGCGGATCATTCCAAGGGCCTCCCGGGCGTGGGTCGGATCCAGATTGCCCGTGGGCTCGTCCGCCAGCACCAGGCGTGGCCTGTTGGCCAGAGCACGCGCCAGCGCGACGCGCTGCTGCTGGCCCACACTCAACTGGCTCGGGCGGTGCCTGTGTTTGTCGCCCAACCCCAGGCGGTCGAGAAGCTCAAGGGCCCGCGCACGGTCGGGGCCCGGGCCGAAGAGCATCCCCAACAGGACGTTCTCCAGGGCGGTGTAGCCCTCAAGCAAGTTGAACGTCTGGAAGACGTAGCCCATCTCGCGAGCCCGCAGCGCATCGCGCTCGCCCTCCCCGAGCCGGGAGAGGTCCTGACCATCGAAGACGACGCTGCCCCCATCCCCTCGCAGGATGCCGGCGATGATGTTCAGGAAGGTCGTCTTGCCGCAGCCGCTGGTTCCGGCCAGGGCCGTCTGCTGGCGCTCCTCAAGAGTGAAGCTGGGGATATCCAGGATCCGCTGGGACCGCCCATCGGGGTCCACATAGCTCTTGGTCAGATCGGTGAGTTCGAGGAGGGCCATGGTGCGGTGGTGGGCTCGCGCAACAAGATAACCTCTGGGAGGCGAGGCCGGATCGCGAGGAGGCAGGACATCACGCAGATGCCGGATGCCATGCCTGACGCTTACATTCCCCCCCCGGGGGTGCTCAGGGCATGCTCGGTCAGCTCGGCCACCAGATACTCGTAGGCCTCTTCCACCGAGTCGGTTGTGAAGAACAGGTCGGTGTCTTCGGGACTGATGGTCCCGTAGCGCGCCATGGGTTCAAAGTGCAGAACCTCCTCCCAGAAGCTCTTTCCGAAAAGGACGATCGGGACCTTCTTCTTGATCTTCTTGGTCTGGATGAGGGTCAGCACCTCCATGAACTCATCGAGCGTCCCAAACCCTCCGGGAAACACGATCATGGCCTTGGCCAGATAGGAGAACCAGAACTTGCGCATGAAGAAGTAATGGAACTCAAACGACAGTCGCCGGGTGATGTAGGGGTTGTCGTTCTGTTCGAAGGGCAAGGAGATGTTGAGCCCAATGTTCTCGCCCTTGGCTTCGGATGCGCCTCGATTGGCTGCTTCCATGATCCCCGGTCCCCCGCCCGAACAGATCACAAAGCGGCGGCCCGATTCCTCAAGCCCCTTGGACCAGGTCGTCAAGCGGGATGACAGCTCCCGCGCCGCCTCGTAGTACTGGGACATCTCCAGGTCCCTCTGGGCAAGTTTCAAATCTCCATCACCATCTTCGGCCGCTCGCACACGGGCCTGTGCTTCCTCCCGTGATGGAATTCGGGCAGAGCCGAACACGACGATCGTGTCCTGGACGTTCAGTTCCTCGAAGCGGGTTTCTGGCTCAAGATACTCGGCCAGGATTCGCAGGAGACGCGCATCAGGGCTGCCCAGGAACTCCTCGTTCCGATAGGCCTTGATGGCGGAGTAGCGGCTGTTGGACATGGTGCTATTGGGCCTCGCAGAGCGGATGGACGCCAGAGGGGCGTGTGGCTTTCCTGGTAACTTGTGAGTCCGGAACCGAAGGGGGTAACCGTGGAGTGTCTGGAGACGTCTCCCCGGGTGGGTGGGGGTTGTGGATGGGGAGCCACCCGGCGCCCGGCGAGGATCCGGGCCAGCCTCCTATGCGCCTCCCGGCCCCTCATCTTCCAACCGCTCCCGGCGCTCGCGCAACTTGCGCTGGGCCGCATCAAAGAGATCGTCGAGGTCTCCCTCACGGCTCTTCTCCTTGCCCAGGGCGTCCTCGAACTCGTCACGACTGCGCTCTCCACGCTTGGACACCTTGTCCTGCGCGGAATCCCAGCGCCCCTCATCCAAGACCACCTTGCCTGTTTCATCGACCTGACTGGGCTTGGCGTGGCGCATGACCTTCTGGGTCAACACATCCACCACCATCACTGTGTCGCAACAGGGGCAGGCCACTTCAATCTGCTTCATGTTCACTCCTCTCGTGTCGACCGACCATAGAGAACGCACGATCTGAAAAATCCCTGTAAGGCGCCCAGAAGCGAACTCCTAGGGCTGGGCCCTTGGAGACCCACTTCTGTCCAGGCTCATCCACTTTGTTGATTCCCTGGAAAAAATCATGGCCTGAACGGGGGGGAAGCACGTCCTAGGATAACCCTCGATCATGAATCACGGAGAGACAATTACCAGGGTCAACCAGATCCACACCAGTGCCAACTCAGCACGCCGCCGCGACCGCGTGCTGGGAACCGTGCTGTGGCTGGGTTTTCTCGCTCTCCTGTTCCTACGCTAGCCCTTGTGCATGGGCCCGTGCCCGGGCGCCCTATAAATGAGTGGTACCCAGAGCCGTTGGCTCTCAGCGGGAGCGCACCTCTTGCAAGCGCTTGGAGTAGCGCTCGTACAGGCGCGACTGCTTGTCGTCTCCCAGGTCCACCTCACGGCCCGCGATGAACAGGTACTGCGGGGCTGAGTCTATCTCCAGCAGGTGTCCCGAGGTCACGACCACGTCTGCCACCTTGCCGGCCTTCAAGCTCCCCACGCGGTCGTCGATCCCCAGGAACTGTGCGGGATACCAGGTCACAGAGCGCACGGCTTCTTCCAAGGGCAAACCAAAGGCCGCAGCCTTGGCAGCCTGGAAGGGCAGGTTGCGTTCGTTCTCGGTGTCATTGGTCGTGATGGCGAAGCGCACGCCTGCGCGCTGCAAGACCGCGGCGTTGGCAAACGCCGAATCGTATGGGTCATAGCGACTAGAGGGCAATGCCCACACGGATCCGATCACCACGGGCAGGCCCGTCTGCGCCAGGGTATCGGCCACCTTCCACGCTTCGCGGCCTCCATAGATCAGCGCATCCAGTTCACGCGTCGCGGCAAACTCGGCCGCCGAGAGGATCGTCTGGGCGTTGCTCGCATGGAGAGCCACAGGCTTCTCGCCGCGCGCAAAGGGCACGAGAGCATCCAGCCTGGGATCAAAGACGGGTGCAGGCTGGCCCGCACCCATTGCCTCATCCCGCCGACGCCCGTAGTCCAGCGACTCCTCGAAGAGCTCGTGCAGGGCCTTCACCGCCTCGCTGTCTGCCGCGCGCGACTCCCCCTCCCCATCGACGGGGGCCGGAGCCAACGCACCCGAGGTGAAGCAGTCGTACTCACCGTGCGAGTGACCGCAGATGTTGTCATGGATGTGCTCATTGCCCACTTCCACTCCATAATTGTCGCGCTCAATGTTGGCGATGCGGGGGAAGTTCACATGCAGCATGTCGCGATCCACCTTGAGCATCTCCTCCCAGGTGTACCCATCGAGCTGGAGCACGGCCGACTGACCGCGTACCGGCCCGCCTCCCCGCGGGGTCGTCTGCACACGGGTGATGCCGTTGTGACGGGTCACCCCAATGTGAGCGGACTCCGCATGGATGGACGCCGTCACTCGCAGATCAGGTTGATTGCCCCCGATTTCCGAGGTGTCATCGGTAGCTCTTACCGCCCCGATCTCGTGCAGGCCCACCGCGCTGTTTAGAGAGATCATTCCAGGCCAGACGTGCATGCCGCTGACGTCAATGACGCGCGCCCCCTCAATCTGGTCCCAGGCGCTCTCGACGGCCACGATGCGGTCTCCCTGCATCACCAGACTCCCGCCCTCCACAACGCCCCCGGTGATGGTGTGGATGGTGCCTCCGGCCAGTACCGTCAAGGGCCCTGAGAGCGTGCTGGAGACTGCGTAGGAGCCCTCCTCGATGGGGGTGACCGTGCCCGGATTCTCATCCAGGCCAAAGGCGTCCCGACGCTGGAACTGCAGCTCGCCCTCCACCATCGTCCACTCCACCCGGGAGAGGCCGGAGAGGGGATCGCCGTTCAGAAGAACCAGGTCGGCATCCTTGCCCACCTCGATCGAACCGATGCGATCGCCCAGCCCCAACTGCAAGGCTCCATTCAAGGTGACCAGCTTGAGCGCCTCAACCCGGTCCATGCCGGCGTAGTGCACCGACTTCGCGGCCTCTTCATAGAGGCGCCGCATCATCTCATCGGAGTCCGAGTTGATAGACGTCAGCACACCTGCCTTTGCCATCAGGTGCGGAGCCTGGGGAATCGCGTCGTAGGCCTCGACCTTGTAGCCCCACCAATCGGCAAATGCAGAGCCGGGAACGTTGGCCTCCGCCATCTCGTGGGCCACCTTGTAGCCCTCCAAGACGTGCTGCAGAGTGCCGATACGGAAGCCGAACTGCTGGGCCGTGCGGATCAGCATCAGGATCTCGTCCGCCCGATAGCAATGGGAGTGGACGATGACGTCCTGGGCCAGGATCCCGGCCAGCACTTCGAGGCGTATGTCCCGACGCACTGGCACCGGGTCGGCACCCGCCGCTTGAGCCGCGTTGTATGCCTTTATCTCTGCGTCGTACTCGCGCGCCCGCTCGAATGCACGCTGGTAGAGAGCCTCGATTCCCATGCGCGTCGCCGGAAAGCGCGAGCTGCCACGGCTCCCATTGGAGCGCTTGGGGTTTTCGCCCAGGGCAAACTTGATGCCCTGCTCAGCGTCTTCGATGAGGAGCTCATCCGCCGTCACACCCCAACGAAGCTTCAACACCGCATCCCTTCCGCCAATGGCGTTGGCAGAGCCGTGAAGCAGTCGAATCGTTGTCACGCCGCCCGCGAGGGCGCGGTAGATGGCGATGTCGTCCGCGTCGACAACATCGCGCATGGTCACCTCGGCGGTGATGGAGACGGAGCCCTCGTTGACGCCGCGCTCAATGGCGGAGTGTGAGTGCGTGTCCACCACCCCTGGGGCCAAGTGCATGCCGTCCAGGTCCAGGGCCTGCGAGTTGGCGGGGGACTCGAAGGGCTCGCCCTCGCTGAAGACCCCCTGGATCTTGCCGTCGGCCACGACAACCGTGCCTCGGAAGGCTGGGCGCACCGCCGAGTGGATCATGACGTTACGCAGCACCACCGAGGTCCCGACTTCCAGGGTCGGCACACGCTCGGCATCGGTTTCAAAGGCATGGTCTTGTGCCGCAGCAACAGGCATCACGCCGGCAATGATCACGGGCAGGACCAGCGAGAAGAGGGTCTGTCGTTTGAAGAGAATCACTGGACACCTCCTTTTCCGGCCTTGGGCGTTCGCTCGGCCTTCACATCCAACTCCATCTCGTGTCCAGCCACGCTCAACTGACCCTTGCCCTCCAAGGAGTCGCCCTTGAGTTTGCATTCCACTTCGATCTCGGCCTGCATCTCGCCCATGTCCATCGTGAAGCTCAACTCAACATCGCGCCCTGAGACGCTTCCGCCAATCTCCGCGTGATGAAGTTCATCCCCGAACTGACCGGGCACCTCGGCCGTTCCCTTGATCGCACCCTCCTCATCCATGGTCAGGGTCATCGTTCCCCCGTCTGAATTGTCGTCGCTCATGCTGATAGTCCACGTTCCTGTCAGGTCCACACCTTCCGCAGGCCCCTCGCCGCCCTTCTTCTTGATCTCGAACTCCTCGGGGAATCCTTCAACGAAGGACCACGTCACCTGGGCGTCCTCTTGGGTCGGGTCATCATTCCAAAGAGACAGGGTGGCTGAGTAGCCGACCTCCAACTGACCGAACTCCGCGTCCACCCCAAGCCACTTTGACGCTGCAGAGGTCAGGGCCGTCTGAACCAGGTCCTTGGAGTAACCGGCCTCGACCAGTGCGCGCAGGCCCTCCATCAGGTCGGAGGCCTTGCGCGAGCCAGAACCGAACAGCACGACCACGCCCGCCTCTTGCAGTCGCAGCGCGTTATCTCTCCGCTCCACCCACAGTCGACGCTTCTCACGTCGAACGCCCTCGGGCTCGTGGTAGTTGTAGTCGAGTTCAGGCTCCGCTTCCTCAGGCTCTTCGGGCTCAGGAGCGGCTTCAGCAGGTGCGTCGCCCTCGCCTTCGGGAGTCGCTTCATCGCCTCCTTTCTTGGACTTCTCCTCCTTGGCGTCTGGATCTTTGGGCTCCTTGCCCCAGTCGAGATCGAGCACCACGGGGATCTTCTTCGCGGCCAATTCAGGAGCCACCTTCCAGGCCTCCGCCCCCCCCGCGATAGCGATTTGGAAGCCAAACTCCTCGCTGAGACGTATCCAGCGGCGTACGTCACGTGCCGACCGCGCCTCACACAGCACAACCTCCCCACCGTCCAAGATCTGCGCTCCGACCTGGAGATTCCGGTCCCAGGCCGGTCGTGGACCTGGCTTGCCCGCCTCGCGCCGTGCACCAAGCTCGAAGTGGTGCTGGGTGTCATAGAAGAACTGACGCAACTGAGAATGGAATCCCATCAGTGTATTGGGATACCCCGAGCCGCTGGCTCGGAACGCTGCGTGTTGAAGGACTCCTCCCCTCACAATCACATCACGCCGAGCGGCATCCCGAAGAACGGCCAGCGCACTGTGCCCGGCCAGGATCTCGCCCGAGGGAGAGCTCAGGACGACGCCGAAGCCCTCCTTGCGATGGCTCTTTACCCCTTCCTCGTCCAACGCAAATGCACTCGCAACCTCGAACGCAGGCTGTATGCCCTTGCGGTTCGCCTGACGCATGTCGACAAGGACGTTGGCTCCGACTGAAGCAGGGCGGTCTTGCTCAGCCACAGGGGACGGTGTCTCGCAGCCGGTCTGAGTCCAGGCGTCCAGGAAAGCGGGTAGAGCCAGCAAGCCCTCGGCGTCGATCTCCACCATTCCCGAGGGGATCTCAGCATCCGCAGGCTGGATGGCCTCGATGCGACCATCCCGCAGGAGGATCGTGTGCAGGGGAGCATCGTCCTCAGTGCTGAGGCGTACCCCGCGCAGGGCATGGGGTGCAGGAGTTGCGGCGCGATTCTGAGCGACGGCGAACGGCGCCATCAGGGTGATGAGAATCGTCCCAAGCAGAAACCTGGAGATGGAGGATGAGCACTTGATCATGGCGGTACGGGCTAAAGGGAAAAGTGGCGCGACCATTGTGCGCGGAGAGGGGCAATCCGAAAGGGGCCAAGCCTGTCTGATTTCCGTACAGGGCGACCACGTGAGCTACAGACCCCGTATCCACTCCGGAGCAAAGTGAGCCTCCCCTGGGCGGGCGATGACTCCCTCCAGGTAGCCCACGAGTGCCTCCTGGTCCTTGGGCAGGTTGCCCTTCAAAGCCAGGTAGTTGCTGGCGTGGTTGGAGCGGAAGACAGAGCCCTTGACCCGCAAGCGGTCGAGGAACTCCCTGAGTTCGCAGGCCAACTCAACCGGACTCAACTCATCCACGCCTCCGGCTTGCTGCTTGTCCCACAGAGGCGTGCCCTCCACCGGGGTCATGACCAAGGTGCTGATGAAGCGTGGTCCGATAGCATTGACCACGTCCGCCGAATGACGTGCGTGGCGCAATGAGGCCTCGCGCCCACCCGCGCCGAGCAGGATCATGGTGGACAGCTTCACGCCTGCCTCGTGCGCCTTGTTCGCCACGCGGACCATCTCGGCTGCATCCACCCCCTTCTCCAGATCCGACAGGACCTGATCGTCTCCCGACTCGATGCCCAGGTAGTAGAGCGTCAGACCCTTGGCTGCCAGGCGCCGCATCTCCTCGACCGTGCGCACGGCCAGCGATTGGGGCGAGGCATACACGCTCACGCGCCTCAACTCCGGAAAGGCCGCATTCAACTCATCGAGCAGACTCTCAAGGAAGCGGGCCTTGGCCACCAGCGCATCGCCATCGGCAAGGAACACCTTGCGGACGGTACCCAGGTTCTTCTTGGCCCATGCGATCTCGCTCTTCAGGTCCTCCAGCCGACGCACGCGGAAACTCTTCTCCCGGTACATGGCGCAGAAGGTGCAGAGGTTGTAGCTGCACCCCAGGGTCGCCTGGAGAATCAGAGACTGGGCCTCGCTGGGGGGCCGATAGAGAGTGCCTTCGTGGTGGATCACGGCCTGATTCTAGCGCTTGCCGCCGGGCCCACAGTCGCCATGACAGCAACTCTCCCGTTGGGGGTAGAGTTCACACTCCGGCACGCTAGACTCATGGCCTTCAGATTCCCTCCATCTCCACAGATCCCCGCGAACCGCCCGCCATGGTTACCTCAGAAGACGTCTACGCAGAACTCCGCCTGGTCTTTGACCCCGAAATCCCGGTCAACATCGTCGACCTCGGCCTCATCTACGAGGTGGGTGTGGAAGAGAGTGTGGTTCAGATCACCATGACTCTGACCTCCCAGTCGTGCCCCAGCGCCCAGGAGATCCCGGCCATGATGAGTCGCAGGGTGGACAAGCTTGAGGGCGTGACGGAGACCAAGATCGACGTGGTCTTCCAACCCCAATGGACTCCGCAACTCATCACGCCCGAGGGGCGCCAGATCCTGGGGATGGAAGACGAAGGCGGCGAGTAGCCGACCAGCCTCTGCAGGATCCCCTACTGAATAATGTCCATGCTGCCCGCCGGGCCGGGAGGCGGCGCGTCGGGGTTCTTCTTGAGCTCTTCCTTCCAGGAGATCATGCGCGCCTTGGAACCCTCGAGCTCAGCGTCTTCGATGTAGCCCATGGAAGCTAGGGCGTCACCCTCTTCACGGGCGATCACACTCTTGCGCTGGTAGAACATGGACAGGCTCGTATGGGCGAAAGCATCCTCCGGGTCGAGCTCGCAGATGCGCTTGCCAATGGCGATGGCCTCATCAATCTCGCCGCCGTGCATCAGGGCCATGGAGAGGCCATGCATGGCCTCGGTCCACTCAGGTGCCTCCTCAAGTGCCTTGCGCTGAGCCTCCGCTGCGGCGGGGTAGTTGTCCTCGCCGTAGTGCTTGAGGCCCTCGAGGTAGTGCTCTTGCGCTTGGTCGGATACTTCGGTCATGTCAAATGCTAGGGGGCAGTCGCGGACCAGTCTACATCACCGGCTCGACACCCAATGCGTCGAAGCCCTTCTCGGTGAAATGGGTTTGAAACATGTCCAGCAGCTTGGCGGCCGCGATGTCGTAGGCGTCCTTGTCTTCCCACGCGTTACGCGGGTTCAGGATGGATGAATCCACGCCCGGGCAGGAGCGGGGCATCTTCAGGTTGAAGACCGGGTGAATGTCGTACTCCGCTCCCTCCTGGTGAAGCTCGCCAGCCAAGGCTGCATTCAGCAGGGCGCGAGTATCCTGGATGGAGATCCTCTTCCCGATGCCGTAGGGGCCGCCCCCCCAACCGGTGTTGAGCAGGATGCAGCGCGCATCATGCTTGGCCATCTTCTCCGCCAGACCCTTGGCGTACACGCTGGGATGGTGAGCCATGAAGGGTGCTCCGAAACACGAGCTGAAGGCCGCCTTGGGCTCGGTGATGCCAACCTCGGTGCCCGCCAGCTTGGCCGTGAAACCCATCACGAAGTGGTACATGACCTCCTTCTCATCCAATACCGACACGGGCGGCAGAACACCAAATGCATCCGCCGTAAGCAGCACGATGGTCTCGGGATGCGGCCCACGTGCCCCCTCAGCCACGTTCGGGTTGCAGCTCAGCGGATAGCTGAAGCGGGTGTTCTCCGTACGCGATCTATCGAAGAGGTCGAACTCCTGGGGATCTGTGTCCTCCAGTGCCTTGCCGGGCAGAGCCGGGACGTTCTCCACCAGGGTGCCGGGCATGGAGAGGGCCGCCGCGATGATGGGCTCGGCCTCCTTGTCCAGGTCGATCAGCTTGGCGTAGCAACCATCCTCCAGATTGGAGATGCCGCTCTCGGTCCAGGCCGTCTCATCGTCGCCGACCAACAACCGATCGGGGTCCGCACTGAGGGTGGTCTTGCCGGTACCGGAGAGGCCAAAGAGGATGGCGCCGTCCCCGCGCTGGCCCACGTTGGCCGAGCAGTGCATGGACATGTGCCCCTGCTCGGGCAGCATGTAGTTCATGACAGTGAACATGGTCTTCTTGTTGACCCCACAGTAGTCCGCACGGCCCAAGACCAGACAGATCTGGGTCTTGAAGTCCATGATCACGACGCGCTCCGCGCGCGTTCCATCGCGATCGGGATCGGTTGTGAAGGAGGGCACGTTCAGAAGAGTCCAACGCTTGCCTGCCTCATCAGACACACCTTCGATTCCCTTGGGGAACATGTTGTGGACGAAGAGGGCATGGCTCGCGAACTCACCGACGAAACGGTAGGGCACGGCGTACTCGGGATCCGAGCCCGCATAGACATCCTTGACGTACAGGCTCGCCGAGCGCGCGTTCAGGTGCTCACCCACACGGCGCATAAGGGGCTCGAACTTGTCGGCGGGGAACTTCTGGAAATCGGGCTTCCACCAGACCTTCTCTTCGAATTCGGGCCAGGCCACGGCAAATGTGTCCTGAACGGGCCGACCGGTGCAACTGGGATCGGTATAGAAGAGAAGGGGGCCGTCTTTTCCAAGCTTGGTCGGGAAGGCTTTCTGGGCATCGTCCGGTCCGCCCTCTTCCACACGACCGCGGTCGTTGGCGATGGCCTCATCAAACAACTCGTCCTTGGACAGGTTGGCCTTGTAGGTGACGGTGGTCAGGCCGAACAGTTCTTGGAGTTCTTCTTGGTAGCCCATGATCGAGAGTTTGCCCTGTATCTGAGAGCTTGGGGGAAAGCACGCGTTTTTGGCTATTCCCCGGTGTTTTGGGGGGAGAACACTACCCGGAACCAACCCTCTCGGCAACCGCACCAAGCCCCTCGAACCCCTTGATCGGGACACTGATTGGGGGCTTGAAGCGCCCGGGCTAGCCTGGGGTGCCCCGTTCCACTTCCGATGCAAAAACCTGCCGATACCACTCGATGGTGCGCTGCAGACCATCTCGCCAACCCAGGGTGGGGGCGTAGCCGATGAGGTCTCTTGCGCGGGTCAGATCAGCCAGACTATGGCGTACATCCCCCGCTCGGGTTTCGCCGTACACGGGCTCCAGGTCCACACCCAGACTGTCGGCCATGGCGGCAAAGAGCTGATTGAGTGAAATGCGCTCACCACCCCCCACATTGATGACAGCACCCTGTTCGCTGGGCGGCGAATCCATGGCGCTCAAGTTGGCCTGCACAACGTTGTCCACGAACGTGAAGTCACGGGTCTGCTCGCCATCTCCGTAGATCGTGGGTGCGCGGCCTTCCAAGAGAGCTCGAGCAAAAATGGCAATCACGCCGGTGTAGGGACTGTCATCGGCCTGGCGTGGACCGAAGACATTGAAGTAGCGCAGGGAGACGGTCTGCAGGTTGAAACACCTGGCGTAGACCGACAAGAGGTGCTCCGCCGCGACCTTGCCTGAGGCGTAAGGCGAGCAGGGTTGCGGGCTCATGCCCTCGTGCTTGGGGAGCTCCTTGGACTCACCATAGGCCGCTGAAGACGCCGCAAAGACGAATCGCTCCGCCCCTGCTGCCCGCGCCGCCTCGAGCAGGTTGTGGGTGCCCAGGACGTTGACCTCATAGCTGCCCATGGGATCTGCCACGCTGGCGGGAACGGATACCTGGGCGGCCTCGTGGAATATCCCATCCACACCCTCGGCGGCCGCGTGGCAGGCGTCGAGGTCCGTGATCGACCCCTCCTGAAACTCCACGGCAACCCCGGATCCGGGAGATCCGACATCCAGGGGCTCCAGGTTGGCCAGGGAGCCCGTGGACAGGTTGTCCAACACGCGTACACGATCGCCCCGTTCCACGAGCGCGCTGGCGATATGTGAGCCGATGAAGCCGGCGCCACCGCTGATGAGATAGAGGGCCATGAGGGAATGCTATCTTCCCCGCCCCTCCGGGGGCACCTCGCCCCTCCAAAGAGAGAGCCCGCCGGGTACTCCCCGGCGGGCTCAGTTGACTCAACAAGAGTCAGGATCCCCAGCACAGCTGGAATAGCTGTACACCTCCTAGCGGAAGGGAATCCTCAACCGAACGCCCCCCGGGCTGTTTTCTTGGAGGGCGGCCGCGGCTCCCCCAAAAGGAAACGACCCGCCGGGGGGGCCGGCGGGTCGTGCGAGCGGATCTCACTTCGCTCTCTCCGTGTCGTTCGTTCTCAATGCCTTCAGCCGAGATCTGGCCGTCTCCGAACGAGATTCCCCTCTGAATCCGAAAAAAACGCCCCGACCCCCCCTGGGGGCACCCAGGGAGGGGGGTGGTGGTCCTATTCGGCGATCAGGAGCCGAACAAGCTGATGACCTGGGTCTTGCGGAGTTCCTCCTCGTTGGACCACAGGATCTCGCCTGATTCGACGTTGATGCAGCTCAGAACGAACTGGTAGTAACGATCCTTGGTCTTCGTACCCAGGTTCTCGAGGGAGCGGCCCTTGGTCTTGGAGATACTGCGCAGCGCTCCATAGACCACGACGTCGGCGCCCAGCTGCTTGCCGAAGGCCTTGGCCATCTCAGGATTCACCCGGCCCGAGCCCTGCTGAAAGCGCACCTGCTCGCCCACCTCGTCCTGGCCAGCTTGACCACCGACGAAGCGGAACTTGCCACTTTGTAGGAGGGAAGCCCGCACGGAATCGGTAATGCCAGAGGTGTCGATGTGCTCGTCGGTGCGGTTCTCGACACCTCCCATCACGGCGATGACGCGCAGGTCTTCGCCCTTGCCCGGGCCCGCCAGATAGCCCAGAGCCGGGGCTTCGATGAGCGAGTCGACCATGTGCTGAGAGAAGGCCTGCAGATCTGTGGAACCCCAATCGGCGTTGAGGGTCTCGGGATCCTGGGCGTTCTTGTAGCCAGTGGAGCTGCAAGCCGCGGCGAACAGGCCGAAGCTGAGAATGAATGCTGTAGTGATATTCGAAGTCTTCATGGTTAGAGGTCTCAAAGGGAATCGGTTGGGGATGAAACGGGTCAGCCTTCCACGGGCACGGAGGCCGCTGGGGTCGGTTGGTCTGTGGTGAGAGGGTTACCTCCGAGGACCTGCACGTGCAGGCGGCGGCGGAGTGTGCGGGCCATCAGGAACATGGTCTCGCCGGGTTCGAGCTCGAAGACACCCAAGGGGACCGTTTGGCCTCCCTGCGCCGTCACGGTCAATTCGTGGGCCCCGGGGGGCAGGAACATGCGTGCGGCCTGCCAGGTGTCCGGGAGCGTGCTCCACGTGCGCAGGTCCGCGCGCTCGCTCACGCTGGTGAAGATGTCAGCCGCCAGGCCCGCCCACTCGCCGTGCTCTTCTTCTACCGAATTGCGCAAGGCACGCTTCAGAAAGGTCCGCACTGTCGAGCGTGTAGCCAAGAGAGCCAAGCGGTCGTCGAGGTTCTTGGCTCGAATGCGGCCCACATCCTCGATGATCACCGACGAGACCGCCGCATCGAGGTTATTGGCCTCCAACACGACGTGCCCCACAGGGCTGGGGCGAAGCTGGATCTGTGGAACAGCCCAGGCGAGCAAGCCCTCATCGGTCATGACCTCCAGGCGGCCCTCGCGTTTCAAGGGGCCCGCGCCAACACCCGCGATGAGTACCACGCGCGCCGCGTCCGGGCTTGGAGGAGTGTCTTCACCAAAGCGCTTGGTCCAATGAGCCAGATCATTCTCCCGGCCCAGGGTTCGAGCCAGGCGCACGAGAGACGAGCCCACAAGCGCGCCGCCCAGGCCCTTGGCCTCCATGCGTTTGTAGTCGATGTAGGCCTCGTCCAGGTCCCCGCGCAGCTCGTACCCGAGGGCGGAGATGAAGTGGCCCATGCCACCAGCTCCGTACTCGACCTCGTAGAGCTCTTCTTCAGCCTCGAGCAGAGCATTGGAGCGACGCACCTCGACCAGGAGATCCTCCACCTTCCCCAAGGCCAGGTAGGTGAGCCCAAGGCAGGAGTGCAGCAGCGCCCGCTCGTAGCCCTCGCCGTGGTAGTCGGTGAGGGTCTCGCTCACCGTCCATGCGGCCAGGCTCTCCAGCGCCCGTTCGGGGTGGAGGAGGCTCTCGTCTTCCACCTCACGCACTGCTTGGGAGGCCTGGGTGAAGAACTTGAGCGCTGCTCCCCAGCGGCCATCCACAAAGGCGACGGTGCCCGACTCCGCCCCTTTCAGGAACTTGGAATCGGTCACACCGTCCTCCCGGTAGGCCACGATGGCCTCCCCAAAGCGCCCCGATTCGAACTGCTCAAGGGCCATGTAGGTGCGCTCGTTGTAGCTCGCACATGAAGATCCCGATAGCACCAGAACCAAGCCCATGAAGGCTCCAACCCCCTTCCTGGGGTGAACCAGGGGGGGCCAGGCCGTGGGGGCCGGGTCCAAAGCAGGCTGAGATCGAAGGAGAATCATGGGGGGGAGAGCACGGATCC
>PVBE010517950.1_pt1 | contig 43023 bp, 37 predicted proteins | sample 1631181 | NCBI WGS metagenome assembly PVBE01 (sample SAMN08397723, study PRJNA350692) | Marine metagenome, whole genome shotgun sequencing project. | isolation source: water | place: Pacific Ocean | collected 2012-04
CAAGCGGAGAGAGAACGCGTGGAATGTAGCTCGGATTGTTGAATCAATCAGGTACGTTCAAAAAGTAATAGTTCGGCGAATCAAAATGGAAGAAAAATTTGGTCACAAAGCCAGCATGACCAGCCAACGGAAAAATGAAAACAAATCTGACCGCTGCTCATAGAAGCTAATCGCGTGCAAAATTCAGGATCCAATAAAAAACGAACAGAATGAAACGGTTTTTGGTAAGCATACTCAGGTTCGGGATTGTTGCTGCAATTCTTATGTTCCTGTTCAGAAGCGGCCAGTTTGAGCCAGCGAAGCTGGTAAAGATTTTTGCGCGTCCGGATCTGTTTCTGGCGGGAACTTTTTTTATTATTTTCACCACCCTGATCGGTGCACTGCGGTGGCGGCTTCTTGTGCGGATGCAAAATGTTGATCTGGGGGTGTGGGAGTCTATCAAGCCTACTTATATCGGATTTTTTCAGCGCGGCACTCCCCGGTGCGGTAAGCGGTGATATCGTCAGGGCCTACCATGTTGCCAGGGGGAGGCATCAGAAGGCAGCCCTGGCAACCTCGGTTGTGTTCGACCGGGCGCTGGGACTCTATACACTGATACTGGCCGGGACCGTTGCCGTGTTCATAGGAGTAGCGGGCGAGCTTTTTACCGGTGAAGCCGGCGCATGGTCTAACTTCTATATGCAGACGATGGGGCTGTTTGTTGTGGCTCTTTTTGGACTGCTTACCGTTTTCGGCGGACTTTTCATGAGCAGTAGAGTGAGAAGGTCAGCTCTGATGGAGCGCCTGCTTGCAAAGCTACCGTTTCATAAAACAGTGACAGAGATCTACGATGCCGTGTACAGCTTTGGCAGGAAGCCGGCGCTGACACTGAAAGCGGCAGCGCTTTCTGCTGAAGCGCAGATTTCCTTCTACCTTGGTCTTTGGTGCTTTGCTGTGCTGCTGGACATTGAGGAGCTTAGCGGCCTTGACTATATTATCGCACTTCCCGTTAGCCTAGTGATCAATGCCATACCTATCGCGCCAGGGGGGCTAGGGATAGGGGAGGCCGGATTTTCGGCTGTTTTTTCAATTTTCGGATTCAGCGAAGGGGCTGAGCTTGGCATGTTATTTCATACTGTGTTTCTTGTGCTTGCCGTCGGCCTAGGTGGTCTTATGTATCTTTTTATGGATGTGCTTGGTGAAAACAGGGAGAAGGCAAAGGTACAACAGTCCCCAAAATCAGGACATCAGTTCAAATTGGAATAACCCCTTAATTCATTATGTGGAAAATCGCTGGGCAAAGGCTGAATTCCGGTCACTTAAGCTGTCGGAATCTAAAAAAAATCTTATTGATACTTACGGTTTTCGAAACAATCATTCTCTGATAAGAGAATTATATTTCTATGCGAAACTACCCTTTTTTTCTTGTATTCAGGTATTGTTGGTCTGGCATGTATGCTGATCATGGTCACTGTTTTTAATGAAGACAGGTCTTTCTGCTGCTGCACCTGATGCAGACGATGAAGTAAAGAGTCGCTCTATGATGATAACGAGAAATCAGGGCGGAAGAGGTGCAGTGAGAGAGGTGTGTGATTTCATTCTTAAATCGAAAGGGCTCTGGAAAAGAATTATAGATGGCTACACCAAGATTTAATCTACCTTGTGTCAGGATAGTTGTTACATGGCCAGAACGAAAAGAAGCGGTGCTGCAAAAAAAGATGCCGCCTCACACCGAACCACCAAGGAACTGGCCAAGGAAGAACGGATGGAAATTCTAGGTATTTCATGTTTTTACCATGACAGCACCGCCTGTCTTGTGCAGGATGGCCATATTCGGGCCGCGGCCCAGGAAGAGAGATTTACACGAAAAAAACACGACCCAAGATTTCCCAAGAATGCAGTCAAATATTGTCTGGAGGAAGCCGGCATTGCGGTCCAAGACCTGGATTACGTGGTTTTTTATGATAAACCCTTTCTGACCTTTGAGCGTATACTCATGAGCTACTTGACAGTTGCTCCTAAGGGCCTTCAATCCTGGCTAAAAGCCATGCCCTCCTGGCTGGCGCAGAAGCTTCATATCCCCAAGACTATTCAGAAAGAAATGGGTTATGACGGTGAAGTTCTCTATACCGAGCACCATGAAGCCCACGCGGCTTCCGCCTTTTATCCGTCGCCTTTCAATGAGGCGGCCATTTTGACCATGGATGGCGTGGGCGAATGGGCCACTGCGAGTTACGGTTTTGGAAAAAGCAAGGACATTACCCTGCTAAAGGAACTTCACTTCCCGGATTCTCTAGGGTTGCTCTATTCTGCGTTTACTTATTTTACTGGATTTAAAGTCAACTCAGGAGAATACAAATTAATGGGCCTAGCCCCCTATGGCACGTCACGGTATAAAGACCTAATCCTTTCAGAACTAGTAGATCTGAAAGAGGATGGTTCCATCCGGTTGAATCTTTCTTACTTTGATTTTCTGGGTGGCCTGCGCATGACCAACAACCGTTTTTCCAGACTCTTTGGCGGCCCTCGCCGAAAACCTGAAACGAAAATCACCCAGAGGGAAATGGATATTGCCGCAAGCATCCAGGCGGTTGCCGAAGAGGTTGCCCTGAGGATGGCAAATCGCGTTCACGAAGAGACGAGCCAGAAGTATCTCTGCCTGGCAGGCGGGGTGGCTCTTAACTGCGTTGCCAACAGCCGTGTACTGCGGGAAACCCCTTTTGAAAACATTTGGATCCAGCCTGCGGCCGGCGATGCAGGTGGAGCCATGGGGGCGGCCCTATCCGTTTGGTACCGGTATCTTGGAAACGAAAGGGCCAATCCTAACGGGTATGACAGCCAGCAGGGATCTTATCTCGGCCCTTCTTTTTCAAATGAAATAGTGAAAACCTTTTTTGCTAGGAAGGGTTACCCTTACCATGAACTGGATAGACACAAGAGGGCTAGGATCATTGCCAAGCTGATCGCCGAAGGAAAGATCGTGGGATATATGACAGGGCGCATGGAATTTGGTCCAAGAGCTCTGGGTGCTAGAAGCATCCTGGGGGATCCAAGACAACAAGATACGCAGACTGTTATGAACCTCAAGATAAAGTACCGGGAATCTTTCAGGCCGTTCGCCCCTTCGGTCATGGCGGAAAGGGCCTTTGAATACTTCGATGTGGATAGGCCGAGCCCGTACATGCTTCTCGTTGCTAATGTCAGAGAGGAAAGACGTCTTCCTCAACCCTCCAGGGACGGAATGGAGATGCTCGATCGACTCAAAGTGAAAAGGAGCGACATACCGGCCATCACCCATCTGGATTATTCTGCCCGTCTCCAGACAGTGAATCAGAACGATAAGCCCGATTACCACGAGCTCATCTCTGAGTTTGAGAAACTGACCGGTTGTGCGGTAATTGTCAATACTAGTTTTAACGTCCGGGGCGAACCGATCATTTGCACCCCGGAAGATGCTTACCGGTGTTTCATGCGAACCGAGATGGATGTGCTGGTCATAGAAGATTGTATTCTGTTCAAGAAAGAACAACCAGTCTGGGAAGAAGGCGAGGATTGGCGCACTGAACTCGAACTTGACTGATCACAGGGAAATACGGAAATTCGGGATCACTGCCCTGATATTGTTCGGATGCCTGTGCTCTTTGGGGCTCTGGGTGAAGAAGCCCATTCCTACTTATCTGTTTGGTTTTCTGGCCGCTCTCGGTCTTGGCTTCATTCTCATCCCGGCAAAATTGAAGCCGGTCTATGCCGCTTGGATGAAAGCTGCTTATTTTCTGAGCAGGGTTGTAACCACCTTAATTCTCACCTTGGCCTATTATCTGGTGATCACTCCGTCGGCGCTTCTCAAGCGTTTATTTGGGGGAACACCCCTTCCTATCAAGCCCGATAAAAAGGCATCCTCTTATTGGGTAGATCGAGATGAGGTTATACAGCCTAGGGAAAGATATCTGAAACGATATTAAAGGATTATAAACATGCCAAATCAATCAATTATCAGCGAATTCTGGGAGTTCTTGAAGATTAGAAAGCGCTTCTGGCTGCTTCCAATTGTGATAGTCCTCTTCCTTTTTGGTGCCCTGATTATTTTTACCGAGAGCAGTGCGGTGGCTCCATTTATCTATGCTTTGTTTTAGGAAAGTAGGGGGGGGGTCGCGGAGCGAAATTACACTGGGCAAGTATCCTTTATCGACAAAAACTTTTTCGATGGGTTGTTTGGTATGCCGGCTATAAACATTGCAATAGGGAAGATAGTTGGTATCGTTGACCGAGCCAAGGGTCATAGTGGTGGCCCAGGATAAAGCCGTGGTTGGTATCAACAGCGGCATGTTCTTTAAGGCCGTAATGGCGTGTATTATACTGACTCTGTGGACATCTACTCCAATTTTAGCGGATAAATGAAAAGGATTTTATAACGCTTTAAGAATTTTGTCATCTGTAATGGAAAAAGATTCAAAAATATATATAGCGGGCCATACGGGGTTAGTCGGCTCTGCTCTTGTTCGAAAATTTGAAAGCGAGAGGTATTCAAATCTGATCACTCGCAGCCACTCCGAATTGGATTTGGCTCAGCAGTCAGAAGTTGAAGCTTTTTTTGAGTCTGAACGGCCGGAATATGTAATCCTCGCTGCAGCGAAAGTCGGCGGTATATGGGCAAATAACACGTATCCCGCGGAATTCATCTACAGCAACCTTGCAATTCAGACCAACGTCATCCATGCTGCATGGAAAACTGGGGTGAAGCGGTTGCTGTTTTTAGGCTCTTCGTGTATCTATCCGAGAGAATGCCCACAACCCATGAAGGAAGAGCATTTATTGTCGGGTCCTCTGGAATCAACTAACGAGCCTTATGCGATTGCGAAAATTGCCGGTGTAAAGATGTGCCAATCTTACAATCGACAGTATGGAACCAAATTCCTTTCCGTCATGCCCACCAATTTATACGGCCCGAACGATAATTTTGACCTCGAAACCAGCCATGTGTTGCCGGTATTCATTCGTAAATTCCACGAAGCTAAGATTCAGAAAAAAGACAAAGTCGAGATCTGGGGAAGTGGAAAACCATACCGTGAATTCTTGCATGTCGATGATTTGGCGGATGCGTGCTTATGCCTTCAGAGTCTTGATAGAAGCAGATACGATTCTATAATAAATAGTTTTCCGCCCGTAATAAATATCGGTTGTGGGCGAGACATTACCATCCAGAACTTAGCGGAATTAGTAAAAAAAATCGTTGGATATAATGGAAAAATAGTGAATAATATGACCAAACCGGATGGAACTCCCCGCAAATTACTTGTTATTGCAAAAGCCTCCAATTTAGGATGGAAACCTACTATATCTTTGGAGGATGGCATCCGGATGACCTATGATTGGTGTTTGAGGGAATCCATCTTTTAACCCCTTCCAAAATTTCAGATCCATCACAATATTTTGGGTATATTTCCACCTTGAGACGCAATCGTTCATACTGTATGAATGCTCTGTTTCTTATCCGCTTTAATCATTTAACCAACTTACAGTTTTTCAATTAAAATAAACCAAAAAGATATTTGCACACTTCGGATACTTGAAGAAATCGATAAAGGGCATACCCCGAGCCAAAGAGAACTGGCAAACCATTTGAATATTTCTTTAGGGCTCGTAAATTCGTTCATCAAACGATTGGCGAACAAGGAGTATTTCAAAATTGTTAACATCCAAAGGAATAGGGTCAAATATCTTTTGACCCCAAAAGGGATTGTTGAGAAAATCCATCTGACCTATAAATTTATCAAGTTATCTTACCAGTTTTATAACGGTGCGCGGGAGAAACTTCGCAGGGTACATGAAAAACTGGAGAATGAGGGGTCTAAAAGGATTGTTTTCTATGGCGCAGGAGATCTATCTGAAATTGCATATATTTCAACACAAGGCACATCCATTAATTCTGATAGGGATCGTCGATAGTTATCGAAAGGGCCGGAAATTCTTCAATATCAAAATATCGGATCCTGAAATCCTAAATATGCTTTCATTTGACAAGATACTGATTACAAGCGTTGATTCGGTGGAGGTTATACATAAAGGTATTCTGAATAGAGGTGTTCCAGAAGATAAAATCATCACTCTGGATTAGACCAACAGATAATAATCCCTGCCGCCAAATTGACAGTAAGCAGATAAGAATCAGAGAGACCTTTGAAAAATGTTCAATTTCGTCCAAGTTAAAGTCGAAGATCCCGTTCTTTGAGCGGGAGAAGGCGATAATTTTAACCACAGGAATACATTGGGTATTTCGAGGATTAAAATTTGAGCATGACAAAGGCACTTTAGTGAAGTCATGTGCAACTTGGGTGAAAGGGAGTGTTTTTCAAAGGTCTCCTAAAGAAGGAAAACACTCATGCTAAATGATAAAACACTATTGATCACCGGAGGCACAGGTTCCTTTGGGAAAAAATGTACCCAAATTGTCTTGGATAATTTTAAACCCAAAAAATTAATCATATTTAGTCGGGATGAACTGAAGCAGTTTGAAATGTCTCAGCGATGGAGTATGAAAAAATATCCATGCATACGATATTTTATCGGGGATGTCCGAGATCGGGCAAGATTATCAAGGGCTTTTCAGGATGTGGACTATGTCATTCATGCAGCGGCACTCAAACAAGTTCCTGCAGCCGAATACAATCCAGCGGAAGCAATAAAGACCAATATTATGGGCGCCATGAATGTCATTGATGCTGCCTTGCAGAACAATGTCAAAAGAGTCATTGCTCTTTCTACCGATAAGGCCTGCAATCCGATCAATTTATATGGAGCTACAAAACTGTGTGCAGACAAATTGTTTCTATCAGGTAATGTGTATAGAGGAATGAAAAGGGAAACAACCTTTAATGTTGTCCGGTATGGAAACGTTTTGGGGAGTCGGGGTTCAGTAGTACCATTTTTCAAAGAACGATCTAAAACCGGAGTGTTGCCGATTACCGATCCTCAAATGACCAGATACTGGATCACCTTGGATCAGGCCGTTCATTTTGTGCTTCATGTATTGGAATTAAACGTAAAAGGAGCTGTGTTTGTTCCTAAAATACCATCAATGAAAATTACGGATTTGGCTGTTGCTATAGCACCGAAATGCGAACAAAAAATAGTTGGTATCCGACCAGGTGAAAAAATTCATGAGACCTTAGTTGGCGAGGATGAAGGACGTAATGCAGTTGAATTTAAACACTGCTTTGTTGTACGGCATGATCATTTTGAAATTGACACTTCCATTCTTGGCAACGGTGGAAAACCTTGTGGTAAAGGGTTTAAATACACATCTGACAACAATCCGGACAAATTGACCGTTTCACAGTTGAAAGAGATTTTGGAACGAATATCCAATGACTATGCTATCGAAAAAACACGATGGTCATTGGATGACATCCCCCAATGACTTTACCATCAAAAGTCACAAGAAAGGTGCATGGGGAATAGATGGATGAGAATAAAAAATTATTGATTACAGGCGTTAGTGGCTTGTTAGGTAACAACATTGCTTACTATTTGAGGGATCAATACGACATCCTTGGCTTGTACTACATGCACCCAATTCAACTAAAGGGGATCTCAACGCAAGCCTGCGATCTTTCCAATACCGAAAAACTCAGTCGAATAGTCGATAAATTTGATCCCGATATCATTATACACTGTGCATCTCTTACAGATATCGATGCCTGTGAAAAGGATCAGACGATTACCTGGGAAGTCAATGTTAAATGTACAAAGCATATCGTTGAGCAAATCGGAAGAAGCACTACCAAGCTAATATACATCTCAACGGATGCAGTATATGACGGTGAGAAGGGAGATTTTTCTGAACAAGACGAAACGAGGCCTAAGAACTATTATGGCCGGACTAAGCTGCAAGGCGAGATTGAGGTATTAAAGCTGAAGAATTCTTTAGTTTTCAGAACCAATATATTTGGCTGGAATGTGCAAAACAAAGAAAGCCTTGGGGAATGGATTCTTCACGCATTAAAGGACGGGAAACAAATTAATGGATTTACAGACGCCTTTTTCGCTTCCATTTACACCTTTGAACTGGGTCGTATCATTGATATGTCGTTGCAAAAGGATTTAAAAGGCATCTACAATGGCAGCAGCGGAGACTCATGTTCAAAATATGACTTTGCGCTCAAAATCGCAGATAGATTCGGGCTGGATCCAAAGCTCATTGAACCCATCTCCATTAAAGATTTCGGGTTTCGTGCTGAACGGAGCTGGAATTTATCTTTGAATGTAGAAAAGCTTTCCCATGCCTTGAATTATCGCCTACCCACAGTGAATTACAGTATTGATGCCTTTTACAGAGATTATTGCTCGGGATTGCATGAAAGGCTCAAGTCCGAACAGATCTCATATCCAAAAAGAAATGGTTTCATATCTTATGGGGGACAATGGATCGACGATGATGACATCGCTTCGGTGGTAAACGTTCTCCGTTCGCCTTGGATAACCCAAGGGCCGAAAGTAGAGGCGTTTGAAAAGGCACTGGCTGAATTTTGCAGTACCAAGTATGCTGTGGCCGTAAATTCAGGAACTTCGGCACTTCATATAGCGTGTCTTGCTGCAGGTATCGGCGACGGGCGGGAAGTTATCACCTCCCCGAACACCTTTGTAGCATCGGCCAATTGTGTGGCATATTGCGGTGGGGTGCCAGTGTTTGCAGACATCGATTCCGAAACCTACAATATCGATCCGATTCAGATTCAGGGTAGGATCAACAAGAATACAGCCGGCGTGATTCCGGTACATTTTGCCGGTCAAAGCTGTGAGATGGAAACGATTTCGGAAATCGTTTCCAAGGCCGAAGACCGGCAAAGCAGCAAAATATGGATTATTGAAGACGCCAGCCATGCCCTGGGCTCGGTCTACAAAGGAACAAAGGTCGGTTCATGTGCTTATTCCGATATGGCGGTAATGAGTTTTCATCCTGTAAAGCATATTACCACCGGAGAGGGCGGAGCCGTGTTAACCAACGATGAGACCTTGTACAGAAAACTGAAACGGATTCGATCGCACGGCATCACCAGTACAACTGAGGAATTTATATATCGCGATCAAGCCGGTTCGTTACGGGTCCCTCGTAATTCTGAAACAGTAAATCCCTGGTATTATGAGCAGATAGAACTTGGATGGAATTATCGAATCACCGATATCCAATGCGCATTGGGGCTTTCACAGTTAAAAAAAATGAAGCAGTTCATTCGGCGCCGCAAAGAGATTGTTCGTAAATACCGGCAGGCGTTTCAGGGAATCGATTCCGTGACTATTCCTTATGAACGTCCGGATGGCAACAGCAATTTTCATCTCTATGTGTTGATGTTTGATTTCGAAAAAATAGATATTTCCAGGGCTCAACTCATCAGAGAGTTGAGACAGGGAGGTATCCAGACCCAAGTCCACTACATACCGGTTCACACTCAACCTTTCTATCGGGAAAATTTTAAAACTCGCTGGGGAGACTGTCCGAACGCCGAGTCCTACTATGAGCGATGCCTTTCAATACCGCTTTATCCCGCCATGACGGAGGCAGACGTTGAAAAAGTCATCAGAGAAATCACCCGGATTGCGATTTGACGGACGCGTACCTGCCATTGAACAGCACCTCTGCTCATCAAACAACTGATTTGAGATTGGTCCTCGGAACTGCCCAGCTGAATATGAACTACGGTATTGCCAACCGGATCGGATATCCATGCCTTAAGACCTCGGAAGCCGTAGTGGAAACGGCATTGGCCGGAGGCATCCGAGTGTTTGATACAGCGCAGGCATACGGCGGTAGCGAAAAGGTTATGGGAACGGTCTTTCGGAGGCATCGAATTGAAAACCAGGTGAAGGTTTGCAGTAAAATCGGTCCCGAGATCGATTTGCGTTCTTACTCCCTGTTGGACCAAACGGTTGAGCGTTCAATCGAACGGTTAGGCATACCGGCCTTACACTGCCTCCTACTTCACAAAGAATCGTTGGTGAACAGACTCGACGAGCAAACGGTATGCAACCTGAGTTCACTTACCGACTCCGGTCGCGTCCGTCGTATAGGCATTTCCCTTTATTCACCTGAAAATGCATCGAAGGCGCTCGAAACGGATATCATTTCAGCTGTCCAGATTCCATCAAACCTGTTGGATCGACGATTCGAGGCCGCCGGTCTTTTTCATCGTGCTAAAGCACTGGGAAAGGCCATCTATGTCAGGAGTGTTTTTCTTCAAGGCCTTTTGCTAATGAAGTCGGAAGAGATTCCGCCGATGATGGAATTTGTGAAACCGATTATTACAGAGATCGAAAAAATCGCAAGAGATAACGGCCTGAAACGGGAAGTGCTGCTCCTCGGATATGTTAGGCATGCCTATCCCCATGCGCAGATTATCATCGGGGCGGAAACGCCGCTTCAGGTTCGCGACGACCTCCGGCACTGGGATGCGGAATTTCCCAACGGGCTCAAAACCATGTTGCAGGAACGCTTTAGAGAAGTGGAAGAACGTATCTTAAATCCGAATCTCTGGCCGATTACGGAGAAAAAAATATGCACCAAATGAAATAGGTGCATACGTACCCGGAATTTCTGGATAACCAGATGTATTTATAAGGGTGAGGAATATCCATGAGAGTCGATACTTTTTCAAAGCCATGAAGGTCTCGCTGCGCATCTTGAATGGAAATGGATTAAAAACGGAAAGAAGGTCGTAGGCGGCACGCGCCTAAATCCGCGATATTCGGCCAGGATAATATATATTGCGAAATGGTTTAAACAATTGCTTTCCGATATTCTAAAAAATTACGACATTGAACAAGCACAGAGAAAAATTCTCGACGATCTGATCTTATTTTCAGATACCGAATGGATTGATATCAAGAATATAAGAAACAGAAAAGTGATCATTCATCGTGAAACATTAGACCATCTGAAACTAGCCCATCCCGATCATAGTGCAACGCAATACTCGGTGACTTTTTCAGTAACTGAAACGCAGCAGAGAGAAATCGACTCCTATAATAAGCATTATCAAAAGGACGATTTTTCATATTACTATAACGTCTTTGATGTCATTCGCGTCAGAGAAAACTTGCGTTACCAGAGCTATAAGATCACGCTGTATTGTTAAGCGTTGCCTGCCTGTCGCAAGAGCCCAAAAATGAATACGGAACCGTAGAAGTATGTGTGGGATTGCTGCAATTATAAATATATCTTCCGATGCCTCGCGCGTCTTTTGGAGGGATCTGAAAATAATGAATCATTCCTTGAGCGGAAGAGGGCCCGATGCATCCGGAATATGGATAGATGAAGAAGGGACCATCGGACTAGGCAATAGACGGCTCAGTACACAGGATGCAAGAGCGATCGCTAACCAACCCATGTGGAGTGTGGGCAATTCTGTAGTAGTAACACTAAACGGTGAAATATATAACCATGTTGAACTTCGAAAAGAACTTGAAGCCCAAGGGTACCATTTCAGAACAAACAGCGACACAGAGGTCCTGGCAAACGGATTCCAGGAGTATGGAAAAGAAATCCTGCAAAAAATTAAAGGACAATTTGCCTTCGTTGCTTACAATACTGGAAATAAAGAGGTGCTGGTCGCCAGAGATTCTTTTGGAATTTGTCCACTTTACTATACCGTTTACAACAACCAGTTGATTTTGGCTTCTACCGTTAGTGCCATACTGGAATTGAAAAGGGTCCCGAGGCAACTGGATCATCAGGCGGTTTATGATTTTTTCATTATGAATTCGGTTGGAAGAGAACGGACTTTTTTTAGCGATATCTTTTATCTCCGATCGGGATTCAGCCTGCGTTTCAAAATCAACAACTATCCATCCAAAGAGAGATTCTATCGCCTTGATGAAGATTCTTTCGATCCGGATGAAGATCTGTCCGAAGTCCAGTGGATCGAAGCGGTCCGGAATCTGCTGTTTAGCGCCGTAAAGAGGTGTATGCTCGGCGACAAGGAAGTGGGTGTCTATCTCAGCGGGGGAATCGATTCGGTGTCGGTCATGGCCCTGGTGCGAAAGATATTCCCGGATCGTATTGTTAAAACCTTTTCCGCCGGATTCGCTCATGTACTCACCGGAGAGCACGTCGGTGAAATCGGATTTGCCCGTGAAATGGCGGAATATTTCGACACCCAACACCACGAAGTGATCGTCACTTCTGATGATATAGTTAATAATATAGGCGCATTTGATATGCCTCCCTCCAGCATTATCGATACCGTGGTTCAGAAACTCGCAAGCACTGCTGCCGGGGCCAGGGTCAATGTGGCGCTGTCCGGCGAAGGGGCGGACGAAATTTTTTTTGGGTACGATCATTTCATGGCTGCTGTGGCTTTTCTGAACCCCCGATACCGGTGGCTGAATGATCGCTATTACTTGAGGGGAGAATATGCGGACCATTTAGAACTTGACACCGCCAGCCTGCCCGATGTCTTTCTCGGCGGGGGTGCGGATATCGATCTGGATCGAAACAGACAATTGATTTTTAAAAACGCCAATCAGACCCTTTCCATCAGAAATATAGTTGAAAATCTCAGCAGGGAAGTCATCGACGCCGATCCGTCGGCTGAATTAGACAAGCAGTTGATTTATATCGATTATTCTCAGAAAGTGCCGGAAAATCTACTCAGACGTGCCGAAGGACCATCCATGGGACAGGGCGTGGAAATGCGTTTTCCGATGCTCTGGGATGATCTGATTCGATTTCTCTATCGAATGCCAATGGAAAAGCGAATCGCAGATGGAACCACAAAATATATATTACGTAGAGTAATGACGGATATGCTGCCTGAGGCTGCCATGCAACGGCCAAAGTCTCCATTCGGTCTTCCGGCTGCCCGGCGGTTGCAGTTCAAGGGTGCCGGTCTCGATTTCAAAAAGCCGGCGTTCAAACATCTTTTCTGGAAGCATTATGACCGGGTTTCCGGCATGCTGATGGATGGCGCATACAGACGAGAAAAGCTCTTTAACCTGGATTATGTTCAGGGACTCCTGGATCAACAGAAAGACAAAGAAAAGTGCGGGTTCAATGTCTTTATGTGGAAACTGTGGAATTTTTGCGAGTGGTATAACAAATGGATTCACAATTAAAAATTGCGGATAACGTGAAAAAATCTAATACGAAAAGCATCATGCTGGTCAGATCGGCGGGATTTCCTCAACTGTGGGTGGATGAGATGACTTCCAATTTTCCGGACGTACGATTTATGGTTGCCGATGATAACGAAGCTTCGATTTCTTCTCAAATTGCCGGTGTGAACGCACTCATTGGCTGTCCTCGACCGCTGTTCACCCCACAGCTCCTGAATAAAGCTACCCCCGCATTGGAGTGGGTCCATGCCCCGGGAGCCGGCATCGAAGAATATCTCATCCCGGAATTAGTGAAAGGCCCGATCTTGTTCACTAACGGCAAGATCATCCAGGGACCCGAGGTGTCGGATCACGCCCTAGCCCTATTTTTGACGCTCACCCGCAATATACATATGCATCTGACCGGAAAAGGGCCGCGTCCCATGTCCCGGCCCATAGAGCTCCGAAAAAAAACGGCCGTAATTTATGGTGTCGGTGGAATCGGTATGCTGACCGCTGAAAAACTGAATGCATTCGGTATGCATATTATCGGTGTGGATACCCGGTATGTGCCTATGGTCAGTTTCATTGACAAGATAGTACCGGATGCTGAACTCCATCATGTACTGCCCCGAGCGGATGTGGTGATTTGCTGTTGCCCCAATACGAATCGTTCCCGGTACATTTTTGACGAGAACACATTCCTCAAGATGAAACGCGATGCTTTTTTCATCAACGTTTCAAGAGGGCAACTGGTTAGGACCGATGATCTTTTAAGCGTATTAGATGAGGGATGGCTAAAAGGGGTGGGACTAGATGTAACGGATCCGGAACCGCTGCCTGAAACCCATCCATTGAATAAGAATGACCGTGTGCTCATCACGCCTCACTTAGCGGGACTGTCTGACCACAATCGCCGCAGGGGTTTTGAACTGATGCGGCAGAATATCGAACGGTTTATTAGCGGAGGGCCGCTTATTAATGTTGTGGATAAAACACTCGGCTATTAAAGAAGGGAAGGATTATGTTGCCTATGAAACTTGCGCAATCAGAAGTGCTTAAGAAATGGGAAAAGGCTTTTCAAGAAGGAACCGATAAGCGTTATCCTTCAATTGATCTTGTCCGTTTGGAATACTGGTTTTTCGGCCATCCAACGCAGGGAAAATTACTAGACTATGGATTTGGAACCGGTGTGAACACGATTCATCTTCTGGAATGCGGGTACGAAATTATCGGTATTGATGCCGCGCAGGGTGCATTAGCACTAGTAGAGTCTAAAGTAAAGCATCGTCCAGATATTAGGAACCGTATCCAACTGATTCATCTCCACGATAATGCTGAATGCCTTCCCTTTGAGGACAGCTCCTTCGATTATCTAGTGTGCATAAGCGTCCTGTCATTGCTCGGATCAAAGGAGCGTGTTCAACATCTTCTCTCAGAATTCAGTAGAGTGCTCAAGCCCGGTGCGAAAGCGATTTTAGACATAAACGACACGCGAAGTGAGTTCTCCGAAAATAGTGAGCACATCGGTGATAATGTCTACCAGTTTCGCGGCCCATCGGGAAAGGATAATCCGATTTCTTGCTACTGCCTTCCTGATGAACAGTCTTTTGTTCATGTGGTTGAGCCGTTTTTCAAAATAGTCGATGTGGGATATTCAGGTCATAAATATTTTAAAAGGCGAATCAGAGAGTTTATCATATGTGCTGAAAGGAAATAACCCGAGGATTAGATAATAAAAATGAATTTCGGCCCGATTAATAAAATACTATTTTTAGGCGGGGGGAGAAGGCTCTCATTGCTTCTAGTGAAAATAAAAAATCTCACAGCAGATATATTGGTTGTCACAAGTCCCAGGCTTATAAACAATAAAATTGATAGCAGCTTGTCTTTTAAAGCTTTCCTAAATAAGAACGGCTTCCCGTACATCGTAACCGATCGTATTGATTCGGACGCAGTCACAAGTGAAGTGACCGATACTACCCTGGGCGTGTCCATCGGTGCCGTGTGGGTTTTTAAACGGCTGTTCATTCGCCTGTTTCAAGGTCGGTTGGTTAATGTTCATGGGGCAAGATTGCCACAAAATCGAGGAGGAGGAGGGTTTTCTTGGAGAATTCTCAAAAAGGATAAACTTGGTGCCAGTCTTGTCCATCAAGTCGATGAAGGCATAGATACGGGGGATATCGTTCTATACGAAGAATACATTTTCCCAGTGCGTTGTAAAACCCCCATGGATTATCATGAATATGGTGTTCAAAAAGATTTGATATTTTTAGAAAATTTTATTCGACAGGTTTTTTCCCTGAATACATTTTATCCTACACCCCAGCAGAATACCTTCACCTCTTATTATCCACGACTGAATACAGCCGCACATGGATTTATTGATTGGAACTGGGATGTCGGAGAAATCGAGACTTTTGTCACCGCGTTTGATGATCCGTATGACGGCGCAATGACTTTTTTAAACGGAAAAAAGTGAGATTAAAAAATTGCCAAAGGACCACGGTAGACGGGGATTATCACCCTTTTCAAAGCGGCATCGTATACAGGATTTATGGAAATAGACTATTTGTCGCTGCGAAAGGAGGATCCATTGTCGTTGAAAGCGTCACCGATGAAGACCGAGAGCTCATTCTGGATCAAATTAGGATGGGAGATCGCTTTCATACCCCCATTGAATTTTTAGAAAAGGCCAGAACCACTCGTGTTCATTATTCCCCGTAGAAAATTATAACTTTTAATTATACCTGAAAAAATGTAACCAATGAAGCTTCAATCTATTGATGAGTGTATGCGGATCCAAAGGCTTGCCAAATCACGGATACCTGGGATGACGCAGCTTCTTTCTAAACGTCCGGATCGATTTTCATACGGAATTTGGCCGGGATATTTTAAAAGAGCAAAAGGTGCTTATACCTGGGACCTTGATGGTAACGAGTATCTTGATATGAGTATCGGTGGTATTGGTGCCAATATTCTGGGGTATGCGGACCCGGATGTAGACGATGCGGTAATCAACGCCATTCAGAATGGATCGAGTAGTTCACTTAACTGCTCGGAAGAAATAGAGTTGGCGGAGCTATTATGCGAATTGCATCCATGGGCAGAAATGGTTCGATATGCAAGATCAGGCGGCGAGGCTATGGCCATCGCCGTTCGAATAGCCAGGGCCTATTCGGGTAAGGACAAAGTTGCTTTTTGTGGTTACCATGGGTGGCATGACTGGTATTTAGCAGCTAATTTATCAAGGAAAAATGCCCTCGGCGAACATTTGATTCCAGGATTAAATCCGACCGGTGTCCCTTCCGGCTTAAAGGGCACGGCGTTTCCGTTTCGGTATAATCGTATTGATGATCTCAGTAAGATCGTTGATCAATATGGGGATGAACTTGCCGCAATTGTTATGGAACCGATCCGTACCACAGAACCTATCCCGACATTCACCGAAGATGTAAGAGAGTATGCTGATGCATGTGGTGCTGTACTAATTCTCGATGAAATATCTGCGGGTTTTCGTTTGACGACTGGCGGGGCACATAAGATTTACTTCAACCGGAGCCCTGATGTCGCCGTCTTTTCAAAGGCATTGGGAAATGGGTATCCTATTGCAGCGGTCATTGGGAAAGCCACAATTATGGAAGCAGCACAAAAGACATTCATCAGCTCAACTAACTGGACGGACCGAATCGGACCCGTTGCTGCCATGGCAACTATCGAAAAGCACCGTCGCTTGCAAGTAGCCAAACATCTGATTTCCATCGGTGGTGCAATCCAAACCGGCTGGTCTGATCTGGCGGATAAATACAGTATCGATATCGAAGTAGACGGAATCAAACCGTTGGGGCATTTTACGTTTAAAGATGACCGTAGAATGAAAATGAAATCCTATTTCATTCAATTGATGCTGGAACAAGGAATATTGGCTTCCAATCTATTCTACGCTATGTATTGCCATAGCCACGAACATGTCAACCAGTATCTGCTTGCAGCTGATAAAGCCTTTTCGGAACTGTCTGATACAATCAAAAAAGACGATTTGGACAAACGATTAATAGGAAAACCGGCCGTAGCTGGATTCCAGCGATTGAACTAAGCAGTCGTTTCCGGAAAACTGTTCATTGAGCAGACGATTTCTGTTATGATAGTTGCAATCCTTCAAGCACGAATGTCTTCAACCCGCCTTCCGGGGAAAGTGTTGAAAACTATTCTCGGGCGCCCGATGCTTGAATTACAGATCGAACGGATTCAACGCTCCAAAACTCTGGATCAGATTGTTGTTGCTACCAGTTCCGAACCTGAAGATAGTGTCCTGGTTACACTGTGCCAAAAACTGGGAGTGGCCTATTACACCGGTAGTTTAACCAATCTACTGGATCGGTTTTATCATGCGGCAAGATGCTATGGTGCAGATCACATCGTTAGGCTCACCGGCGACTGCCCTCTGATTGACCCCGAGAGTGTTGATGCACTTGTAAATTTCTATTTCAATGAACAATGCGATTATGCTTCCAATTGCAGGCCTCCGACACTACCTGATGGTATCGATGCAGAGATATTTTCTTTCCACACACTCGAAACAGCATGGAAAGAGGCAACCGATCCTTTTGAACTCGAACATGTCGTTCCCTTTATCATTCGCCGGACAGATCGATTTCGAATAGTCAATCTAGAGTATTCAGAAGACTTGTCACACTTGAGGTGGACGGTTGATGAACCGGAGGATTTTGAACTGATAACACGGATTTATGACGCCTTGTATCCGAACAAGCCAGATTTTCTGACAAAAGACATAATCCGACTTTTCCGTAAGCAACCGGAACTAAGGAAAATAAATGCTAATCACAAACGGAATGAGGGGATGTGGAAAGCGAAAATACACACAGCACTCTAATCATCCGCGCCGATGCCACCGCAAGAATCGGTATTGGCCATGTCATGCGCTGCTTGTCTTTGGGAGAATCCTGGGCGGGTGAGAAAAAAAACTTCTTTTTAGGTCAAGTGGAAAACAAAACGCTGGTGAACCGCATCAAAGGAAACGGTTTTCAGTTCAAATCCATACCTGCCGTTTATCCGAATCCCGACGACCTTTCTCAGACCATCGGTCATTTGATGCGTCAGCGCGAGTCCCTGAATGATGCCCAAAAGCAGGTGGTGATATTAGATGGTTACCAATTTGATACGCATTATCAAAAGGCATTGCGGGATTCTGATCGGTTCACTTTGGTGGTTGATGATATGATCCATCTATCTCGGTATGACGCCGATATTATCCTGAACCAAAGCTGCATTCCCCATGGCAAGTATTACCAATGCAATTCGAATGCTCTGATACTGACTGGTCCAAAATTCCGATTGATCCGAAATGAATTTCGGAATTCTGCATCGGTCTTCGGTGGCGATAACACTTCGGAGACCAATCTGTTGGTTTTTTTTGGAGGGGCGGATAAGCGGAATGCAACCCTGAAAGTGATTCGCGCGTTACAACGTCTAGAAAAGAAACACCTTCAAATAAAAATTCTATTAGGGCCTGTCAACCGGAATAAAGACCGCTTAAAGGAGGAACTTTCAAATTTTCCAAACGGAATTGAGTTTGTGGAGACGGTGTCGGACATGGCCTCACTGTTCAACTGGGCGGATATCGGGGTCGCCGCCGGCGGTGAAACCAGTTGGGAGATGGCCTATATGGGACTACCCCTGTTTTTAATGGCTTTGAATGACAATCAAGTTTCGAATGTCAAAGCGTTGTGTGATGCTGGTGCTGCTGTCAGTGCCGGGAGGCTTGAAGATTTTTCCGAAAATAATTTTCTGTCTCTGCTTGATGAGCTCTGTTCGGCTTCGGAACAGAGAGCGAATATGTCTCACAAGGCCCGGCAGCTAGTGGATGGCGAGGGACCAAACAGAATTTTCAGGATTGTTACCGCGATGAATTCGAGAACAGTACGGTCCGAATCGTTAAGCTTGCGTCCCGTAAGCACGCAAGATGCCCATGCGTTATACCAACTGGCGATGAATCCTGATGTCCGACAGAACTCTTTTTCACCGAATCCCATTTCGTATACCCATCATCTTCGGTGGTTCCATGAGAAATTAAACCGTAAAGAAGATACCGTCATCTGGGTACTCGATCTTGAAGGGGTCGTTGTCGGGCAAATACGATATGATCGACATAGTGCAGGTCACGCCGAGATCGATTTCTCGGTTCATCCAGCCTTCCGGGGCCTGGGCTTCGGTTCTCGTCTCTTGGATAAGACCCGCAGTATGGCCGTGAAGCGGCTGCGGGTCAACCGGTTAAAAGGCGTGGTGTTCGATTCCAATCAGATATCCCGATCCTGTTTCATCAAATCGGGATACACTGCCAAAATTCGGAGCCAGATCCATGCGCGCACCTGCGAGGTCTTCGAATATCGGCAGGGATGATGAGTGCGGTAGGTTTGTATTAAAGCGAAATCAAGAGGTTCAGAGGGAAATGCTGACCATTGATAACAGAAATATCGGTGAGGACCGTCCTACCTATGTCATTGCCGAAATCGGGATCAATTACAACGGCAGCTACAACATTGCCGAGCAACTGGTGACCTCCGCGGCGGAGTGCGGCGTGGATGCAGTCAAACTGCAAATCATTACCGCTGAAAAGAGTTATACGCCGGATTCGATCTCGCATTCCATATTTAAGAAAAACGAACTCTCCCCGGAAGAGTGGCAGGGGTTGGTGAAACTGGCAAGGAATCTGGAACTGACCGTATTTGCGACCTTTGTGAATGCAAATGATCTGAAATCTGCCGAGCCTCTCGAGCTGCCCGCCATAAAGATTTCTTCCACCAACATAACAAACTTTCCGCTTCTTAAAGCGATTGCCCGATTGGGGAAACCGGTGATCCTGTCCACCGGCATGGGGTATCTGAGCGAGGTGGATGAAGCCGTCCGCTACCTGGAGGAGAGGGGACTGCGTAAACTGGGAATTCTTCATTGCTCCTCGCTGTATCCGGCGGCTCCCGAAAACTTAAATCTCAGAGCCATCCAAACGCTCAAGATGGCGTATCCCGAATATCCCATCGGGTTTTCCGATCACACCATGGGGATTCACTGTACCGTTGCTGCCGTGGTGTGTGGCGCCGCCATCATCGAAAAGCACTTCTCGCTCGATAGGGATATGGATGGACCGGATCATCATTTTTCAGCCACTCCCCAGGAACTGAAAACACTGGTTGCAGCCCTGCGGGAAGTCGAGGCGGCTCTCGGGTCGACCCGGAAACATCCTGTTTCCGGAGAACTGCAACTGCGGAAACAATTCCAGCGAAGCCTGGTGGCCGCAGTGGATATCAAACAGGGACAACGGCTGGAATCCGAAATGCTGATTCCGAAACGGTCGCCGAACAAAGGAATCGCACCGAAGCACCTCGATATCGTCTGCGGAAGGCGAGTACGTTCGAATGTTTCGAAGGACTCCCCTCTTACCTGGGATCATATATGACTCCGGGGATGGATGACAATGACTGAATCGACGGTCACCATATTGATGACCTGTGTCAATGCTCAGGTTGCCCCCGGAATCATGGAGCAGATCAAAGATCATCCGGACTATCGAATCCGATTAATCGGATGCGATGCGGTGCCAAAAGAAGAAATTCTGGGCAGACCTTTTTGTGACACCTGTTATTCGGTACCATTGGGTATCAGTGATGACTACACTGAAACCATGCTCGGTATCGTCAAAACCCACGGGGTTCAAATCGTCTTTCCGGGAAGTGATGAGGAATGTTTGGCGCTTTCCAAATGTCGGCAAATGTTTGAGCGAGAAGGATGCAGAATCGCTTGTTCCGATTATGACACTGTACAATTATGCTTTGATAAATACCGGTTGATGACCTTTCTCAAACAAAAAGGAATTGGAATCGGGAGGGTCTATCACCCGAAATCGTTGGACGATTTAAGCATATATGCGGATGCATTGGGATATCCGGACTCCGATTTCGTTATCAAACCAAGATCGGGTAGGGGGAGCCGAGGGTTTCGTGTGATTTCCGCTGCCTACGATCCGTATGATGCATTTAGTCGCGATGATGCTCACCGAATTTCCCTGGATGTCCTAACGGACATTTTTCGTTCTCATGAGAAACGCCTGTCCGAATACCTCATCATGGAGATGTATCCCGGAGACAAATACAGTGCAGATATTTTGATAAGCCGCGGAGAGGTATGTTCCATGGTGATACGTAACAACGGGGCGATCCCGAAGATCAATCCGCCCACCCAGAATGCACGTATCGTATTTGACGAAGATATCAGAAAATATGCGGAACAAATCGTCGGAATCCTTCCGTTCGATTATTTTGCCCAAGTTGAAATGGGTCGCGGGTCCCACGGCGCCCCCGGCCTTATCGAGATCAACACTCGGATGGATGCAACCCTGCCCATTACCGAAGGGCTTGGACTGAATTTTTTTCGAGAAATGATCACTTATGCCATGACAGGAAAAATGCGGGCCGGCATCTCGGATTGTCACGAATATTCGAAAAGGCTTCGCTTTAGAAGGTACTGGAGCCACCTTTTCGAAGAAACGGATGACGATGAATAGCCGGGACGCATATTGCATTATTGAGGAAAACTATCAGAAAAAAATTACTCTACCTCAATTCTTCTGGTACGATCGAAAACCAGTGGTGTTAACATTTCCGGGGGAGTGGGATGTTCGAATCTGCAATATGAAAGGAGATGGGGAATCGGCTCTCGAGACAGAACAGTTAAGAAAAAAAATTTTCAATCCGGTTGGAACCGAATCGCTGAAAGAATTGGCTAAGGGAAAAAAGGAGATTGCCATTGTCGTTGACGATCTGTCCAGGCCGACGGAGGCCGCGCTCATCGTTCCCCATCTGCTGACGGTTCTTTCTGAATCCGGTATTGCCGAAGAAAACATCCGATTCCTTATCTCCCTAGGGTGTCACGGAGTACATACGGCAGAGGATTTCCGTAAGAAGCTGGGGGCGGCTGTGGTGGAGCGGTATGGGGTATACAACCACAACTGCTATGAAAACTGCATCGATATCGGCACCACCCGAAGCGGCATACCACTGAGAATCAATTCAGAACTGCTCAAGTGCGATTTAAAGATCGGCATCGGTGTCATATTGCCTCATTTGTACACTGGGTATTCGGGCGGTGGGAAACTTTTCCTGCCCGGCATGGCCCACATCGACACCGTGAACCGATTTCATTCCTTTCTCACCCCAAGTGAAAAAGGAAAGATCGATTTCGCTAATCCCATGATCAGGGAAATCGAAGATGCCGTAAAACTCATCGGTGTCGACTATAAAATCGACGTACTTGTGAACACCCGTGGGGAGATCATCGATTTGTTTGCTGGAGATCCGATCCATGTCTATGGAAAAGGGGCGGCAAAGGCGAAGACAGTTTATCAGACAGCTTTGGATGAAGATTATGATGTCGTCATTTCCAATGCCCACCTAAAAGTTAATGAGGGCGATATCGCTCTCTTGATGGGACTGGAAGCCCTTGGACCGGCCGGCGGTACATGTGTATTGATCATGAACTCCCCGTCCGGGCAGATGACCCATTACCTGATGCGTCGTTTCGGTAAATTTATCGGAGGCCGACAGTCAACTACACGGGCGAGTATACCCAAAAAGAATCATGTCATTGTTTATTCTCAGTATAAGGATACCACCACTTTCGATCCCTATGAAAACAAAAAGGCCATCTATTGGGAAAGAAACTGGTCCCAGGTGATTCAGATGATTAATAAGCGTCACAGGAACAAAGAGGTTTGCGTTGGGATTATTCCCGATGGGACCATCCAATATTTGGCTAAGAGAAATCATGGCACAGGACACCAGGTGTAAAAAGTGAAGCGGATATTAGTGGTTGCGGCCCATCCGGATGACGAAGTGCTGGGTTGCGGCGGAACCATATCAAGGTTATCGGACGAAGGTCACGATGTTTATGTTGCAATCCTTGGTGAAGGGATTACCTCTCGATATCCAGAGCGACCCCAGGCCAATCCATCAAAAATCGAAGAGCTTCGAAATGCATGCAAAAAGGCAGCAGACTATCTTGGAGTCAAAGATCTCTTCATTCATCAGTTACCGGACAACCGGTTTGATACGGTTCCCTTGCTGGATGTTGTTAAAATCATCGAGGAATTGGTCGAACGGATTGAACCCATGAGTATATACACGCATCATGGGGGAGATTTAAATATCGATCACGTCATTACGCATCGCGCTGTAATGACGGCGGTCCGACCGGTAAAGGACTGCCCTGTTAAGGATTTGTATGCCTTTGAAGTCGCATCAGCCACTGAATGGGCGTTTCATCAATTTCAACCGGTTTTCAAACCCATGGCTTTCTGGGACATTTCAACGAGCATCCACCAGAAAATAGAAGCATTGGGCTGCTATGAGAGTGAGGTTCGAATTTTCCCGCACCCTCGATCGCCAGATGCAATCAAGGCAAGTGCGAGACGGTGGGGGGCGGCAGTTGGATTTGATTACGCCGAAGCTTTTGAATTGATCCGAACGGTTCGATAAGAAATACCTCCTTAATATCTTCCCGGTCCAAAAGTGTTTTTAAATTCGAAACAGTGAAACACATCCAAAACCAGCCAATTAAATATCTATTTGTCGATCAGATTAATTTGACAACCCTGTTTCGAATATATCTGGTAATATCCTCAATAGAAACGGTATATTATTTTGACACCATGTCATCGAACATGGAAAAACTGATTACCCTCGTTCGAAAATTGGGTTTAAACCATATTTCGTTTCATCATAATACATACAATATCGGGCAGGTGAGAAACAATTTCGGTGAGAACTTATACCTCGAAATATATAATGATATCAGAAGAATCTGCAACTATATTAAAAAGAAACATATTGAAAACAATGTTCTCTTCGAGATGATCCAGAACTATTGGAATAAAGATAAACTTATCTTTTATTTTGATAAACTGGCTGAACAGTATGAATCAGGAGAGATAACTGTAGAATGTCTCAGAATAAGACTAGTCGACTGGATTGTTCGAAACCAAATGGAATCAAAAAATAAAAACATTGTTCTCATGATTCAACGCAAGCACTGGTTTAAATATCTAAAGGATTATGCTATCACTTATGATATGCAATTGATAGGATACAAGGCGTTTGAATGCAAATATCTTTTTAAATTATACAAAAAGACTACCTTGTTCTGCAAAAAGATGATGACTCAATTTGTTACGAAAATTATAAGAAATCAAATAGTTAAGAATACCATATCCAAGGGCGCTAACGGCGGAAACATCCATACGAACACTAATTCTCATAGGCATGCGATTGGAGTTTCATACACTGGAGGAAAAATCAGCTTAAATCCCCAAGACCGGTCTGAATTGTTCTGGATCAATGATGGTGGTATTTCTGCTGAAAAAATAATATTCTTTAACTATCGAGGAAAAGAACGTTTGTCTTCGCAAGTGAGAAAAGAAATCCATGAGAAAAACATCGAAATTATTGGAGAAGGGCCTGATATTTCAGCTTGGACTCCGACATGGGTTATGTATAAAATATACTTCTATAATCTGATTCGAATCTCTTATTGTGCTATTAAGTGTCTGTTTGTCGATCATTCCATTTCCTTATACTATATTTTCAGTTTGTTGAAGCTTGCGCGAGACTATGCCTATTGGTATGATTTCTTTGAAGCAAATAACATTAAACTCAATATATCCACAAGCACTGCCACAACTGTAGGGCAAGTGCTTGCGCTGGATTCGTTGAATGGGCTCAGTATATCATATCAATATTCCATCTCCAACATTTACCCCACGACTTTCATCAGTTCCGGTGAAAACGTTCAGTTCGTATTTTCAGATCTATTTAAAACGATTTGGCAGACCGTTGACGCACCGGTGGATCAGTACATCAAAACAGGGTTCGTCCACGACAGTTCGGTTCAAACGCTACCCTATTCAGAACGGATACTGAAAACCAGGGCACAACTGATGGAGAATGGCGCCCAATTCATCATCTGCTTCTTCGATGAGAATTCGATAGATCGATGGGATATGCCGGTTCCCCATATACGAGCTGCCGAGGACTATGAATTTTTGCTCCGATGGCTTTTTAATAATGATACCATCGGAATTGTTTTTAAGCCAAAGCGATCGCATGACCTATTTGAGCGACTATCATCCATTGCTGACCTGATTGGACAGGCGCGCGATACCGGGAGATGTGTTTTTTTAACGAGCAATACGACTGTCGGCAGTATCTACCCGGCAGAAGCCGCACTCATATCCGACCTTTGCATCGGAAAGCTCACCGGGGCCACTGCAGCTTTTGAAGCGCAGTTGTCAGGCGTTCCCACACTGTTGATCGATGCGGAAGGTTTTGACTGGCATCCGTTCTATGAGTGGGGAGAGGGACAAATCATTTTCGATAATTGGGAGACCTTGCGGCAGAGAGTTGAGGCTTATTGTTTAAATCCAAAAGGAATACCTGAATTGGGTGACTGGTCACCCGGGAGGAAATACCTGGATCCATTTTCCGATAACCGGGCAACACAAAGAATGGGCGCTTATATCCAATGGCTGCTCAACGCCATAACTGAAGGGCAGCCAAAGAACGTTGCCATGAAAATAGCGGCAGAAAAATATGCCGACCTATGGGGGAAAGAGCATATCTCTTGCGTTGTTTAAAAAGACGTTTCGTTCGACAATGTCGCATTATTAAAACATACTACCTATATCAACAAGTGTTGATTCTATGAAAAGTGTTTTTCCCAACGCAAGGTTTCTTTCCCTGTTTATCCGAAACCATCTGGTACTTGTAGGCTGTACGATTTTGTCCGGACTCGGTTTTGCCGTCTTTGAAAGTTTAAACGTGGCCGCCATCTTTCCGGTGATGAATTCGATCTTAACAGTTACACAGCCGCCGGGCGACAATGGCCGGGTTATTCATTTTGTGAATCGGATAGTGAGTTATTTTCCCTTGCAGGATTTGTTTATTTCATCCTGTGTTCTTCTCATTGGCGCGACATTCTTTAAATCAATGTCTTTTCTGTTGTTTAACTACGTGTCCAACAAGTTGTCCCAGATTTGCCGGCGGGATCTTCAAAACCAGATCTATGAAAAATTTCTCTATTCGGACTACCAGTATTTCCTGGACAATAAGCAAGGAACATTACTCTATCGACTCCTCAATGCGCCGAGCCATGTGGGAACCGCATTGAAGCTGATTCCGGATATATTTATTCAAAGCATCAAAATCCTTTTCCTGATTATTTTGTTGTTCACCATGTCCGCAAGGGCTGCTACGGGTATGTTGGTTGTGGGGGTTGTTTTCGGCATTCTGATCAAATCGCTCAGCAGAAAAACGTATCGTTTTGGAAAAGAAGTGACGCAGGCGCTTACCGATGAGACCACTATTGCTAACGAAAGTGTATCCGGCATCAGACAGATCATGATCTTTTCCAACCAAAAGATGTGGATCCGAAGGTTCTGGGGGAAAATAAATGCTTACTATCATTACAAACTCCGATCCCAAATACTCAATGCAACGCCGGTTATTATTCTGGAACCGATTGTAATTTCTGCTGTAGCCTGTATCGGCATGCTGATTAAAGTCAGATACGGCAACCAGTTCATCGAAGTACTGCCGATGCTATCCGTCTATGCGCTTGCTATTTTCCGCATCAATCCCTCGTTATCGATTATTGGACAGCACCGGATGCTTATGATGAATATTCTCCCGAACATTGAGATATGTTACTCGACACTGGTGGCTAACACACGATCCCTCCAAAACGGACAGCGGAAACTTCACTCCTTTCAGAAGCAGATATCGTTTGAAAACGTTGCTTTTCATTATCCAAATAGGGGAAACGTTTTCAAAGAACTATCCCTGGTGATTAATAAAGGAGAAACCATTGCCATCGTGGGGCCTTCCGGAGCGGGAAAATCCACGCTGATGGACCTGTTGGTAAGGTTATACGATCCCACGCACGGAAACATCAAAGTCGATAAGATCGGATTGAAAGACATCAAGATCGACACTTGGCGGAATAAAATCGGATATGTTAGCCAAGATCCCTTTATCTTTCATGCAACCATTGATGAAAATATTTCCTTTGCCGAAAACAAATACTCAGAGGAGGAAATTATTGCGGCTGCCCGGAACGCGAATGCCCACGAGTTTATTTGTGAGTTTCCAGACGGATATCAAACCGTGGTAGGGGATAAGGGGATGAAACTCTCCGGCGGACAGAAGCAGCGGATTACCATTGCCAGAGCGATCATCCGAAAACCGGAACTCATCATATTTGACGAAGCCACAAGCTCGCTAGACACCATTTCAGAAAATCTCGTTCAAAAAGCGATAGATGAAATATCAAAAAAGTACACGGTTATTATCATTGCCCATCGACTATCAACTATTCAAAATGCGGACAGAATCATTGTTCTCGATAACAAAAGAATAGCAGAGGAAGGAAAACATTCTGAATTATTGAGTTTTAAAGGAGTCTACTGGGCTTTATACAATCAGGCAACGACCAATTATAACGGATGAGCAATAAAATTCTTATCTACCATCGCACAGGAGAGTTTGTGCGTCCCTATTTCGACTCAATTCATTTTCTGTAACTCACATAAGGACAAGTCGGTATCAAAACATTGACTTAATGAATAGGGAAGCGATAGATTAACGCTTCATTAATACTCTAAATTGTTTGGAAAGGAGTTTGATATATGTCTATTTTTATCATTGCAGAAATTGGAATCAACCACAATGGCGATGTAAAAATCGCCAAAGAACTCATTGATGTAGCAAAAGATGCAGGTGCAGACGCCGTGAAATTTCAGAAGAGAACTATAGATCTCATTTATACCAAAGAATTTTTGAACTCTCCTAGGGAAAGCCCCTGGGGTTCGACACAAAAAGAGCAGAAAGAAGGACTCGAATTCGGCCTTGAGGCATTCAAAGTAATTGATGCCTATTGCAAGAGAAATGAAATCGAATGGTTTGCATCGGCATGGGATCTGGAAAGCCAAAAATTCTTACGACAATTCGACTTAAAATATAACAAGATCGCATCTGCCATGATTGTCTATGATGAATTTTTGAAAGAAGCTGCATCCGAAGGCAGGCATACGTTTATATCCACCGGTATGTGTACGTTTAAGGAAATTGATCGGGCGGTCAAAATATTCAAAGACGCCGGTTGTCCGTTTGAACTGATGCATTGTGTTTCCACCTATCCTATGGCGGATGAAGATGCGAACCTGAGGTGTATTCAGACCCTGCGGGAGCGGTATCAATGCGATGTGGGCTATAGCGGGCACGAGGTAGGATTAGCTGTGTCCTACGCGGCAGCCGCGCTGGGGATTATGACTTTGGAACGGCATATCACCATGAGCCGAGCCATGTACGGTTCCGACCAGGCAGCGTCCATTGAACCGAGCGGCTTCAGGCAACTTGTCGGGGCGGTCCGAAAGATCGAACTGGCCTTGGGGGACGGCGTCATTGGAATCAACAAAAAGGAGCTTACGATATCAGATAAATTGAGAGCGCATATACCATGGCAATCAACTATGCTGGGTAAGTAGAAAATGTCACACATCATGGCGGTCATACCTGCAAGATCCGGTTCTAAGGGAGTCCCGGATAAGAACATTAAACCTCTAGCCGACATGCCCCTATTGGCATACAGTATCGTGGCGGCTCGATTAACTAGGCATATCGAGCGGGTCATTGTATCTACGGACTCTCCTCAATATGCCGAAATTGCCAGAGAATTTGGTGCCGAAGTGCCTTTTTTAAGACCCGCAGAGATATCCGGTGATACGAGTACGGATTATGAATTCATCAAACACATACTCGACTGGATGACGGATCAAGAGAGATATCAACCGCATTTTCTCGTTCATTTGAGGCCGACCACACCGTTGCGTGAGGTGCGATATATTGAATCGGCCATTGAAAGCATGGAACAATTCGAAAGTGCCACGGCACTCCGCTCCGTTCAGGAGATGTCTGAATCCGCCTACAAGATGTTCGACATAGAAGAGGGGTATTTAAAACAGGTTGGGAGCGAATCGTTCGACCTTGATGGGGCCAATCTGCCCAGACAAGCTTACCGGAAGACTTTCAAAGCCAACGGCTATGTCGATGTCTTGAAAACATCCTTTGTATTGGATCACAAGAAATTGCACGGTCATCGCGCCATTGCACATTTAACACCACCCATCGTCGAAGTCGATACAATGGAAGATTTTAGATATCTTGAATATTTCGTATCAAAACATCCGGAAATAACCAGAAAACTGTTTCAATCGGATCCTAAAAAATCACTTATTGAAAGAACCGATCATGGAAGATAAACCGTTTAAATGTTTGCTGTGTGATAATGATGACAACCGTGAATTGGTGAGCTCAACGCTTAGAGACGATTCCTCCGGAAAAATTCAAGTTTTCAGATGTTTGACCTGCGGCCATGTCCAACTTTTTCCCATACCCGCACAAGATGAAAATCTATCATTTTATCGGGCCGATGGTCTGGCGTTGGATTTATTTGAGCAAGTTGATGTCGAATCGATTAAACAAAGCTCGGAATGCGATACAAAAAGACGCGCAGAATGGGTTTATCGCAAAAACCGGAACCATGGAAAAATACTGGATATCGGATGTGGATATGGTTTCTTTGTCGATAGGTTGACCAAGATGGGTTTGGATGTCACGGGGATGGATATAGGAACGGAACGATTGAACTGGGCAAAGCAAAACTTGGCGGGGAGCTTTATTGAAGGACAACTGAATGACGAATATACTAAAGCCCATCCGAATCGATATCATGTGATAACCATGTTCCATATGCTGGAGCACGTGCAAAAACCTCATGCGCTGTTAAAGACATGCATGAGTTTATTGATACCAAAAGGCCGTTTACTCATCGAGGTCCCAAATGTATATGATGAGCTGATAAAAAAAAACGAAGAATACAATAATTTCTACTGGCAGCATGCCCACCTGAGTTATTTCGATTATGCAAGGCTTGAGTTGTTATTCCGCCGCTCGGGATGTGAGAATTTCTCAATTGCCGGTCTTCAGCGATTTGGAATACGCAACCTGATTCATTGGATCGATACCGGTAAACCACAGCTTACAAAAGCAGAATTTATATATGAGGAGCCCGCGCTCAAGCGACTGGAGCTGCTCTACAGTGAAGATAAAGAGAAAACCCTGATGTGCGACACGCTTATTGCAGAAATAATCAACTAACACAACAGTGTATTTAGGTATGCTATGAAATATCATATTTTTTCGGGCAAGAACTGTTTGGTGACAGGAGCATCGGGTGGAATCGGAAAACATATTGCTATGAAATTTGCAGAAAATGAATGCAATCTGTTTCTATCGGGAACCAATGGGGAAAAGCTTCGAAAATTGAAGGAAGATATAGAAAGCGTCTGTTTGAAAACCGCAAAGATTTTCTATGATCAGGCTGATCTCAACAAGGTTCAAGACATTTATAAGATTATCGAACTTGTGCGAAAAGAACTTGGCTCCATAGATATTTTGATTCATTGTGCAGGTGTGTTTATTGTTAAGCCCATTTCAGACACGAGTTTAGAGGATTTCGAATCCACCTTTAATTTGAACCTGAAGGCTACATTTCTGTTTTGCAAGGAATTTTCCCATGACATGGTAAAGAACAAGTGGGGAAGAATTATTAATATAGGATCTTCATCTGCCTATTCGGGAGCCCAAAACACGTCTCTATATTGTGCGTCAAAGCATGCAGTACTGGGATTTTCACGGGCGTTGCATGAAGAACTAAAATGCAACAACGTTAGAGTTTACTGTATCTCCCCGGCTGGTGCAAAAACGGAAATGGGTAAATTGATACCAAATCAAAATTTTGATACGTTTATCAATCCTCACGAGATTGCGGACTATGTATTATTCATCAGTTCTTATGATGGTGACATGGTCTCGGATGAGATTCGTCTAAATCGGATGATTATGCGGTAGAACTACAGAATCGAAGGGAATTTCATGGTTCAAAGTATTCGGCATACCGGTATTGTGGTTGAGGACTTGGATCGATCATTGACTTTCTATCGGGATTTACTCGGATTTCGGGTTTCAAAGCAAATGGAGGAATCCGGAAAATATATCGATACCATACTCGCCCTCGGAGGGGCGACGGTAACAACCGCAAAAATGGCGGCTCCCGACGGACAACTCATTGAACTGCTCAAATTCCACTCGCATCAGAAGCAGGGAAACCCCAGGGGAATATGCGATATTGGAATTACCCACATCGCCTTTACCGTTGAGGATATCGAACAAGTGTACAAACGTTTGGTCCAAAGCGGCATCACTTTTCTATCGACACCGCAATCATCTCCGGACGGATATGCCAAGGTGGCCTTCTGCAGAGCTCCGGAAGGGACATTTATCGAACTGGTGGAAGAACTTGGAAATTAAACCTGAATCGAAAACAAAAAATCGAATCGGTTTTATCCAGGGACGGCTGTCGCCGATGGTTCAAGGGAAGATACAGGCCTTTCCCTGGGAATACTGGAAAAAAGAATTTGAATTGGCGCAACAAAACGACTTTTCGGTAATGGAATGGACCATCGATTCTCTCGGTTTTCATGATAATCCTCTTTTGACTGTCGACGGAAGAATTGAAATAGACTGTTTGAAGAAAAGATACGGGATAAAGATTCCTTCATTGACGGGCGACTGTTTCATGCAATCGCCTTTTTATAAGACCTCCGGGAAAGCCCGGGTGCAGTTGCTGAACGATCTGTCGCTGCTCATCGAATCGTGTGCAAAGGAAGACATCCGGCAGATTCTTATTCCGCTGGTGGATGATGGACGGGTTGAGAATTGGATTCAGGAAGACTGCCTCATCCAGGGGCTTGTGGAAATGGAGACACTGCTGGATAGATACCGGATAGCCATTACCTTTGAATCCGATTTACCCCCAAACAGCTTGGCTGAATTCATCGACAAATGGAATCCGAGTTACTTTGGCATTACTTACGATACAGGAAACAGCGCTGCGCTTGGGTATCATCCGGTTGAAGAGATTCGCGCATATGGAAACCGTATCGTCAATGTTCATATCAAAGACCGGATGTTCAAAGGCGAAACCGTTCCCCTGGGCAAGGGAAATGCCGATATCCCCCTGGCTTTAAAATTGATCCTGAGCACGGGATATACCGGCAACTTTATCCTGCAAACAGCCCGTGCCGACGATGATGACCACACCGGAGTTTTAATGGCATACAAATCCATGGTGGAGGCTTGGCTGGCGGAGGGTATGGCATAAAAATGGATTTAAATCTTCAGAATCGCGTGGTATTGATTACCGGTTCTTCCCGGGGCATCGGAAAAGGAATTGCGGAAGTTTTTCTGCGGGAAGGCGCACGGGTGGTTCTGACCGGTCGCAGTGAAACACGTCTGGATAAAACGGTGTCCGGTTTTTTCGAACAATTCGGAGAAAAGCAGATCTTTCGTTTCCCCGGCGATTTGAACCAAATGCCGGTGCTCGAAAAACTCAAAACTTTTATCAAACAAGAGGTGAAGGCGCTAGATCATTTGGTGTGTAATATCGGCAGCGGGCGTTCTGTTCCGCCATTACAGGAGGATCGCCACGAATTTCAGCGGATGTTGGATATCAACCTAATCGGCGCTGTGGGTATTGTTCGGCGGATGATGCCTCTTTTAGAGGAAAGCGCCGTACAAGGCAATTCAGGCACAAGCATTACATTTATCGGTTCTATTTGCGGTGTTGAAGTACTTGGTTGTCCGGTAGCGTATGCTTCCGCCAAATCCGCGCTCGATTCGTATGCGAAAAATATAGCTCGTCCCTTGGGGCGAAAGGGTATTCGAGTCAATATCGTTTCTCCGGGAAATATCCTTTTCCCCGGTTCGGTATGGGAAGAGAAAATGAAGGAAGACCAAGACCGGGTTCAAGCCATGCTTGACCGTGATGTGCCTTTAAACCGACTGGGTACAGTCGAAGAAATTGGAAATGTCGTGGCATTTTTGGCTTCACGGTGCGCACGTTTCGTCAATGGAGCAAACTGGGTCATTGACGGAGGACAAACCCGCAGATAGAAGAGACAGATGGATACATTCGCTCTTTTTAAACTCAAGGGAAAAGTGGCGGTGATTACCGGCGGGGCAGGCCTGCTAGGTGAAAAGCACGCCGATGTAGTTGCCGAAGCGGGCGGCGTCCCTGTGTTGTGGGACATCAATCCGGATACTCTGCAGAGCGCTGTCGATGATTTAGCAGAAAAACAGGGTGTTCAAGCCTGTAACATGGTGGTGGATATCACGGATCCTGAAAGTATTAAAGCGGGTTTGTCATCGATTTTAGCCGAACATAAGAAAGTCGATATCCTCATCAATAACGCAGCCAACGATCCAAAAGTGAACACGGATGAAAAAATATCGTGGAGCCGTTTGGAAAACTTCGACCTGGCCATGTGGAAGAAAGATATCGCCGTGGGATTGACCGGCGCCTATCTCTGCAGTCAAATCATCGGAACTCACATGGCCGACAAGGCCGGAGGGGTTATTCTAAACATCGCCTCCGATCTCGGTGTGATTGCGCCGGATCAGAGGATATATCGAAAACCGGGAATTGAAGATCATCTGCAACCGGTAAAACCTGTTACGTATTCTGTGGTTAAGCATGGAATAATCGGATTGACAAAATATCTTGCGACATATTGGGCGGAGAAAAACATTCGGGTAAATGCCATTTCTCCCGGGGGAATATTTAACCAACAGCCGGATGACTTTATGAATAAATTGACCAATCTAATTCCCTTGGGCCGGATGGCTGATAAAGATGAATACAAGGCTGCCATTCTATTTTTGGTTTCGGAAGCATCGTCATACATGACAGGCGCAAACTTGATTATTGATGGCGGAAGAACATGCTGGTAGAGGACCCACGTTATCGTCAGTATACGGCCAACGATCCTATGAAGATCCTAATTGTCATATCGAACGATTTGTTTGTCCGAAATTACCTGTACACCGGTGCTTTCTCACGAATCGACGATAACGAATGCTATTATATCGCAGCCGATTCGATAATGGATAAACATACGATTGAAGCAAAAAGGAATTTTGTCGGCTACTATAGAACCGACGGTGAGATTGAAGCCAAACACATAGAATTGCTAAACGTTTTAATGTGGAATTATAGAAAAAAATGCAAGACTTTTCTCTATCGGTTTTTAATGCTGCATTGGCCGGAGACGGCTCATTGGTATCGAATAAATAAACCGAAAAATCAATTTAGAAGAGCGCTTCGAATAATAAGGGCATTGAAGTATCCAATTCTTGGGACCAAATTGATTTCAAATGTCGCGGTGCCGATTTTAAAAAGCCGAATAAAAATTAATCAATCCATCGAAAAAAAAATTCGAGCGGCGAACCCGGATCTTGTCATAATGCCCTCTTCTGCGTATGATCCCGTAGCAACTGATATTACCCGTTTGAGCAAAACATTCGGATTTAAGACGTTGTTTCTGGTTGATAATTGGGATAATCTTTCAAGCAAATCAATCATGTGGGACCTTCCCGACTATTTGGGGGTATGGGGGGAACAGAGCCGGGAACATGCAATAAATATTCATGGAATGCCTCCAAACCGTGTTTTCAATATTGGTACTCCCCGGTTTGAAAAATACTTTACGACCATTTCTTCTGACCACCTATCGCCGTATGAATTTGCCTACCTTTTGTTTTGTGGATACTCGCTTGCTTTTGATGAACTTTCTGCTTTGCGTATTTTAGACAGGGAGATCGATGAGAATCAAGCCATATATGGCAATATAAAGATCGTCTATCGTCCTCATCCGGCACGTCAAGAGTGCCTGTGCCCGCATCTGTTCTCTCAGGAGGAGTTTGCGAACGTGATTCTGGATGAACCGGCAAAAGCATACCACTATAATAAGAAAGTAAATTTATCTCAGACCGACCTAAATTATTATCCGGCTCTTTTATTCAATGCAAAACTAATCATTGCCCCGCCCACAACAATGATAATTGAATCATTGGCCTGCGGGAAAAAAACTTTGGTCATCGCCTACGATGACGGTATTCATTTCACAAGCCCGCACAATCTAATGAAATATGTTACCCATGTGCAGGGCATTGAAAATATAAACAGTTTAGTTCTATGCCGGGATAAAGAACAATTGGCAAAAACCATGCGCAACGTTATACAAAGCGATGAACCAGAAAGATCAAGCATCCTTTCCTCTCTGCATCATTTCTTGTACCATGACTCACTGCCCTATGCGGATAGGTTGACAAATCTAATAAACAATATTTCCTTGAATTAGATCCGCTTTGCTTATCTGCTAGAATGTGCATCATTTAAGAAATCTATCAAATCCTTTTTGCTTCGTTACAACTGATCTGTTTCTCATGTATCAACGAATTTTAAACGATTTATACTCGAGATATTACCAACACTACCAGGAACACCCTGAAATTACTTCCAGTTTTTGGAGAGAGTTCGGGTATAGACATCGCGTTGCATATCAGAATGGTAAGTGGGATTTTAATGGGTTTGGCCTTGGTCATTTTGTCTCCAAAACCTGGCGCAACACCATCCGGCAACTTCCGGCAACAGTATTGTCGCAATGGCTGCTTAAAAAATATCAATGTCCGTCTCGACTCTCTAAGGCAGGTCTGGACACCGCAAATCTGAGTCATCGAATATTCAACTTCGATTGCGCTAAGCAGGTGCTGGCTGTTAATGAAATTGGGAGACAATTATCCATTGATTTGGATAATGCTTCTCCATTTTCAAAATGCAGTATTAAGACCGTTTGTGTCGTTGGAGATGGGTACAGTTTTTGTTCGAATTTACTGAAGCGTATCGATCCTGACCTGAAAGTTATTTTGGTGAATCTTGGGCGATCTTTATTTTTCGATGTCCTTTTTTGCGAGAAGTGTGTGCCGGAAGAAAAGACGGTGCTGATCCAAGATAGGACAATGGCTGACGAACTAATAGAGTCGCATTCATTGATTTTTGTGGAAGCTGAAAAATATCATCACTTGAAAGGCTTTCCGATTGACCTTTTCATCAACATTACCTCAATGCAGGAGATGAACCCGGGAATTGTAAGCAATTATTTTCAATATATGCGCGAAAGTTCGTCTGACACCGTCTATTTATACTGCTGCAACCGGTTGGAGAAAACCTTGCCGGACGGAACCAGGGTCCGATTCATGGACTATCCATGGAACGACTGTCAAATATTATTGGATGAATTATGTCCGTGGCACCAAAAATATCCGGAATCCGGAATACCGGTGTGGAGAGAATTTGACGGGCCCATACAACACCGATTTGTTAGACTCAAGTAAAATCAATTTCAAGATTGACACCTAGCATGTAAACGCGATGAAAACAAACGTCATCATACCTGCTCGAATGTCGTCATCAAGATTTCCCGGAAAACCACTTGTACAAATTCTGGAATTACCGATGATTGAACATGTGCGCCGCCGTGCTCTGCTTGCAGATGGAATAGATGAGGTAGTAGTTGCAACTTGTGATCAGGAAATTTTTGATGTTGTGACTCAGGCAGGCGGAAAGGCGGTAATGACGGCAAACACGCATAAAAGGTGTACCACACGTGTGAATGAAGCCTCCTACACCGACGACGCCGACGTAGTAGTGATCATTGCCGGAGATGAACCATTAACTCTGCCTGAGACCATAGAGCAGGTGGTGAAACCCGTACATTCCAACACCGATTTCGATTGCACCAACCTTCTTTCGGAGATAAAAGACAAAAAGGACTTCACGGATATCAATATCGTCAAGGCTGCAACGGATCAAAACGGTTTTATTATGTATTACTCTCGATCGCAGATTCCCTATTTTCAAATTCAAGATGAGTGCCCCATTTACCGTCAAACCGGCCTAATGGCCTTTCGAACCCCGTTTCTTCACCGATTCACGGTCTTACCCGAAACACCCTTCGAACTGGTTGAATCCATCGACATGCTACGGCTTTTGGAACACGGATATCGTATCATGGGGGTGGTAACGAAAGAAGAGACTTACGGTGTCGATCACCCCAAAGATATCGAAAAGATATTATCCGCATTGGAGACGGATACCAGACAACATTTGCTATATAAGAAAACACTCGAGGTCGGTTTATGAAGACGGTGATTATCGGGTACGGATACATGGGAGAGATCCGGAAGCGGGTGATTGATCAACTCCCGGATCTTGAGTTTTCGGCCATTTGCGATCCGGTTGTAACACAAGCGCAGACGGGCTTCGATTGCCCGCATTACAATGACTACCGGGACGCCATCGGCAGCGAACAGCCGGATATCGTCTTCGTATGCACACCGAATCACATTACACCTGGCGCGTCAATATATGCCATGGAGCAGGGATGCCACGTTTTTTGCGAGAAGCCGCCGGGAAGAAACCTCGGAGACATTCAACGGATACATTCCGTTGAGGCGAATCATTCCGGCCTTAAAGTTATGTTCGGATTCAATCATCGGCATCACCCCGCTATTCTGGAGGCAAAATCGATCGTACAGGCCGGCCGGATGGGAAAAATTCTTTGGTTGAGGGGAGTTTATGGAAAATCCGGAGGGCCGGGAAGAGAATTTGAAAAATCATGGCGAAATCGACCGGATATTTCGGGCGGTGGGATTCTCCTTGACCAGGGGATACACATGTTGGACCTGTTCCGGTTTTTTTGCGGCGACTTTCAGGAGGTAACCGGCATGCTGGCCACTACTTTTTGGAGAATTCCGATGGAGGATAATGCATTTGTATTTCTTCGGAACAACCAAAGCCAGATGGCTCAGCTGCATTCTTCCGCAACGTTGTGGAAACACATGTTTCGGCTGGAGATCGGTTTGGAGAAGGGCTATCTGATCGTGCAAGGATTGCTTTCAAAAACCGGAAGTTATGGACGCGAGCATTTGATCATCGGTCGAAGACCCAGTGAAAACGAAACGGTTGCGGTGGGAAATCCCAGAGAGGAAACTGTCTATTTTGACAGGGATTTGTCATGGGAGCTTCAAGTCAAAGAGTTGGTTCACTGCATTCAAAAAGATTTACCGATAACGGACAGTTCGTCCCTGGATGCACTTCGGGTCATGGAGATCATCGATACGGTTTATCGCCAGGCAGAGCAGAATCCATATACAGCTATCATCGAAAGGGGTGCCGCATGAAAACGGTTGTATTTGAAAGCGACATCATCGAACAAGAAGTAAAGCCTCACAATAAGCTCAACATTTTTAGGGAGTTATTGTCCAAGGAAGTTCAGGAAAAGATTGCAAAACCTGAAAAACTGGAAGCCTGCCATTGTCCTGCGTGTACCTCTAACCGGAGCGAAGCGGCATTTGAAAAGTTTCATTTAATCTATCTTCAGTGTCGGCGCTGCAAAAGCTTATACGTATCCCCCCGGCCTTCAGATGTCGTCTTAATCGATTTTTACCGCTATTCCAAGGCGTGGGGATTTTGGCGCGAACAGATATTACCCGACACCAGAGAATTCCGAAGAAAAAAAATATTCTATCCCAGAGCGCGCTGGTTGCTGGATCTATTCGATGAATATCGACCTGATGCCAAGCTGGGGGTGGTGGTAGGGTACCACAGTGATCTGCTCATCGAAGCTCTTTTAAACCTCGAACCCGATCTGTTTCAACTGATCGTGGCAAACCCAATTGCCGATTTAGAATTGGCTCACGGGGATCGACGCCGGGTGATCGTCGAACCGGTTTCATCCTATGCGGTCGAGGGCATCGAATCAGTGGATGTTGTGATAGCATTCGATCTTTTGGACCGGTGTTCGGATATCGACCTGTTTTTTAACTCTGCTTGTCGATCACTGAAACCGGGCGGCCTCTTGATTACCAGTACGATACTGACCGGTTTTGATGTGCTCGTCCTCTGGGACCGTTCGGAAAATATCTATCCTCCCGACCGTATCAATCTGTTTTCCACCGAAGGATTAACCTATATCACAGAACGGTATGGATTTGAACTGCTGGAACTCAGTACACCCGGTCGGTTCGACACGGAGAGTGTTCATCGGGCCGTCCGATCATCCCCGGAATACGAATGGCCCCGATTTATCCGATATTTGTTTGAAAACAGGGATGAAACGGCGTTTGGAGAATTTCAGGAATATCTGCAGAAATTCAGACTCAGTTCATTCGGCCGGCTGGTTTTACGAAAACCCGATTATTGACGCGATTAAGGAGAACCCCATGCTGGGAGAGAAGATTAAGAGGCGTCTGAAAGAGGGGAACGTCAGTTTCGGTGCCTGGCTTACGATGGCACATCTTTCGGTGGCGGAAATTTTTGCTGCGGCCGGATATGATTGGGTCATGATCGAAACAGAGCACACCTCTATCGATATGTCCGAGGTCATGGGACTGATCATGGCCGTTGAGGGTAAAGGCGGCGTCCCACTGGTTCGGTTGTCCGGAAATGATCCGATACAAGCCAAAGCCGTACTGGATGCCGGTGCCGCGGGAATTATGGTTCCAATGGTGAATTCAAAGGCGGAGGCTGAAAGGGCCGTCGCTGCGGTGAAATACCCGCCGGAAGGAATCCGGGGTGCATGCGGCGCCCAGCGGGGTCAAGAATACGGATTCGGATATGGCAATTATCTCGATTATGTTCGGTCATCAAACAAGAATAGTTTTGTAATGGTTCAGATCGAGCATATTGATGCCGTCAACAATATTGAGGAAATCGCTTCCGTGCCTGGCCTTGACGGTACCTTTATCGGACCCTATGATTTAGCCATGTCCATGGGATTACCCGGTCAATTGGATCATCCGGATGTTGAAAAGGCAAAACGCCATGTGCTGGAGATAACCCGAGCACACGGTCTGGCTGCTGGTATCCATATCGTACATCCGGATACTGCCATTGAAAACCTCAAAGCGTCCATTCAACTCGGGTACCAGTTCCTCGCATTGGGAACCGATATTTTGTTTCTGGGAAATACCTGCCGAACACTGCTTGAACATGCCCGAAAGACATTAAAGGACGAGAATAGACTCTGAAGCGGTTTCATCATAAATGTCAACTCGTTCCATGAACTCAGAAAATGGATCGGTTTCCACCCCGGACAGCTTGACCATCGGAATTGTTGTTCCATCCAACAACCGAGCCGGTGCTCAGAAACTGGCTGCGATCTGCGCAATCGACCTGGCTCGGCTCGGTCATAACGTTCATATTTTCATACCCCGGTTGCCCTATTATTATTATTATTTTGTCACCCTTGGGCGTAATTTTTATCAATGGTTGAAAACCGTCAGACACTATTTTTTATCCTTCTTGAGAGATCGTCGTTTCTGTTTCCATGATTTAATTCAGGAGACGACGATTCACGCGAACATACACATCCATAATATACTGAGACGTCCCGGGAAACGGCAGACATCAAAGCTTGACCGCCTTATCGTGATGACAATCGCTCAAGTTCCCGAGATGCAAAACATATTTCCCCCGGAAAAAACGATCTACCAAATTCATCATCCGGAAGAGCGGGTGTATATCTATCCTGATATATTTGAAGAATTGAGACGATCCTTTACCAGAAGAATCATAGCCATTTCACCCTGGACCGCCGAACAGGTCTGGGAGCACATACCAACGCCACCGGTGGTCCCGGATGTCGTCTCCAACGCATTTTGGGACCCGTCGAATGAAATCCATGTACCCCAACGGAATAAGGATATCTTGTTTCATTTTAGTTTGGCCGGCCACAAGGGAAAGGATTTCGGCGAAAAATTGCTGACTACGCTAGGTCTAATCAGACCCGGTACCCGATGTACGGTATGGAGCAGAGACGGTGTGCCGGAAGACTTGAACAGCCCGGTGGTGAAGAACATATCGGAAAGCGCCCTGCGCGATCTTTATCTGAGCCACAAAATGCTGCTTTTTCCCAGCACATTCGAAGGATTCGGTATGCCTCCCATCGAGGCTATGGCCTGCGGGTGCATACCGATTCAGTATCCGGGAAGCTTGGGGACATCCAGCGGTGGGCAGCGAGAATTCATTCCGGATTTAACAAGGGCTGCCATTGGTGCAAAGATCAATGCACTGTTCATAGAGGTTCATGATGATCCGGACCATGCATTGTGCGATGCTAGAACCCAATTATGATTTCGTTCAAGCATTACCAGATCTTGAGATTTCATAGAAACAGGGGGTAAAGTTCTTTTATCAAAGTGCTCATGCAGATAAACTAAAGGACTATCGCAACAACAAAAAGTTGATTGTGAATTGGCAGTTTTCAGCAGATGATGCCAGAATCAAATTGGCACGTCTCTATCCGTCAATGGACACTTGACATGACACTAGTTTCAAATGGTGTCTGGAATCAGGTGTATCAACACCTTTTTGTGTCTTTATTGAAGATCGATTTCAATTGATAAGAAAAAAGTAAACAGGAGATGTTTTTCAAATGCACAGAAAATTGTGGGTGATCATATTCGCGCTGGCTGTATTCATCGCACTTCGAACCTCTTCTATCAGTAAAACAGAAAATCATCAAGAAACGCTTCATGGAGTTAAACATATTCTCAATACGCCTGACTCTGTGGCAAAAAGTGAGGGCTTTGAGGTGTATAAGAGATTACCGTTATACTTTGAAGCCAACAAAGGTCAGAATGATCCGCGGGTTCGGTTTTTATCCAAAGGGAAAGGCTATGCATTGTTTTTAACTTTTAGCGAGATTGTACTTTCTTTTAACGGTGAAAATTTCGAGTTCATACAGCCAGAAAAATCTGCAAGAAAACATCAGAAAAGCGTACTACGGATAAAATGGTTGGGAGGAAACCAAAATCCACAGGTGATCGGGGTCGAAAAACTGGATGGTAAAACGAACTATTTTGTTGGAAATAACCACAAAAATTGGAAAACCGACATACCCAACTACCGAAAGGTTAGGTACAAAGATATATACCCAGGTATCGACATTGTTTGCTATGGTAATCAGCATAGATTTGAGTATGATTTTGTGGTATCCCCTAAAGCCGACCCGGATTCCATACGGCTGTCGTTTGAAGGATCTGAAGGGATCAGCCTAGACAATAGTGGAAGCTTGGTAATCCAGACAGGGGGAGGGAAAATAATCCAGCATCTTCCCCAGATTTATCAGGAAACGGAGGATGGGAAGAAATTAATCTCTGGTTCTTATGTCATGTATTCCTCAAAAAGGGAAAGAGAGATGGACAGGGTAAGCTTCGGATTTAAGGTGGGTAGCTATGACAGCAACAAGCCTTTGGTTATCGACCCGATACTTACGTTTTCCACATACCTCGGCGGAAGAGGGGTTGAACAAATCCAGGATATTGCTTTGGACAGCTCTGGCAATGTCTATGTTGTTGGCAAGACTACTTCAACCGACTTTCCAACAGCAAGTCCCATTCAGCCAGCGTTGTCTGAGAACCTGTTTGGAAAATTCTGGCGCCACTTAAGAGAGACGGAGAAAAGCAGTTATGATGCTTTTGTTATGAAGATTGATCCATCTGGTCTATCTATAGTCTACTCCACCTATCTGGGTGGAAATGATGTAGATTATGGCCAGGATATTGCTTTGGACAGCTCTGGCAATGTATACGTTGTTGGCAGCACGATATCAACCGACTACCCGGTACTAAACCCGATTCAGCGCGCATTGTCTATATGCGAGAGCCTGCTTAGAAAATTATATCGTCACATAAAGGGGCATGGCATAAGTTGTTATGACGCCTTCGTTACAAAGCTCAATGCATCTGGATCAGCCATAGTCTACTCCACATATCTTGGCGGTAGAAGCCTGGATATTGGGTATAGTATTGGTGTAGACGATCTGGGTAACGCTTACGTGACTGGGAGTACAATGTCCTCAGATTTTCCAACAAC
>PVBE010515624.1_pt1 | contig 43019 bp, 39 predicted proteins | sample 1631181 | NCBI WGS metagenome assembly PVBE01 (sample SAMN08397723, study PRJNA350692) | Marine metagenome, whole genome shotgun sequencing project. | isolation source: water | place: Pacific Ocean | collected 2012-04
AATGCATCCCGTAGGTCATCATTCGTTAATGAAAAATTAGTCCCATTGACGATAAATCCCATCCGGCTTTCTGGATCAGCACCAGAAGACAGGTCCCCGAACTCAGATCTGAGACTTTCTAGTACCTCAGAGAGTAGGCCAGCAGTCCGGGGGGTGGCAAAAGAAGTCCCCGAAGTCCAATGGTATCCATCTATGTCATCATGATTGGGCAAGAATTGAGTCCAGTCCGCTGCAATGTCTGGATATGACCCGCTCATCGTCTCTTTCTGGTCATCATCCTCCTCGGCGTATCCAGAGATTCCAATGCTCCAGGGAGGTCCTGCAGTGGAGTCTTGGATGGCCGGGGAGGGGGAGTTGTCTGCGGCCCCGGCGTGTATCTTCTTTTCTTGGACCACCGCTACTCTGGTCGCATCCTCAATCCCAGGGACAGGTAGTGAGAGGATCGGGCCGAAACTAGTTGTAATGATGTCAACCAATGGTTGGTTCGCCGCAGCTAGAACCGCCGCGTCGCTGAATCCCTCAACAAAGAAAATCACTGCTTCAGGATTTGCGTTCAGAACTGCCCCCGTTACTGCAGTTCCGTGCCCGTCGCTCGGGTCATCCAAGATTGGAATCTCAGTATCGTCATCGGGGGTGGTGCCGATAATTCTGGTCCCCCTGAACCAAACAATGTCCCCAGATTCAATGACATCCCAGCAGCTCTCCTTATCCGCTTCATACCTCTCTTGCCATGTCCCATTATTGGTGATGTTGCAAACCATGTTCACTCCTAATTGATCAAGAAGCCACTGAGGGTAAGACTCGTTCATAGTGAAGTGGTCGTGGTATACGTTGATTCCTGTGTCTACAGGTGCAACGACGCTAAAAGAACCGAATCCTTCAGCTACTTCTGTTTCTGCTTCCGAACCAACCTCCTGGCCCCCGAGGCAACCCACTAGGGGTGCTGATAACATCAGCACGGCAATCATTGCAGATGCTGTTCTCACAAATGTCCCACAATTGACAAAGAATTTCATACTTAGGTTGAGTTGATTTGCCGTTCTAAAGACAGTATTTCGGCACAAACAGCTACTGCAATCTCTTCCGGAGAGTCTGCTCCGATATCCAAACCAATGGGGCACCGTACAGATTCCAAGACACTCTTTTCGATCCCATTTTCAACTCCCGACCTTTCGAATTCTGACCACTTCTTCTTTGACCCGATTGCACCAATTCTGGGCCTCCTGCCTTCGCCGGAAATCCTCAGAAGACCAATCAGCAACTCTTCATCGACCCCCCAGTCATGACTCAGGAGAAGTATGTCAGAAAATCTTCGAAGTGACGACTCATTCTCTTTGCCAAGAAAACTTTGTACAGAGCAACATATTACTGCTTCAGCATTAGGAAAACGATTGGAATTAGAGAAGTCTTCTCTAACGTCATATACGCTGTATGGCCAATCTAGATTATCACATACCTTTGCTATGGCGTATCCCACGTGCCCCCCTCCTGCAATCAGTATGTGGGGCATTGGCTCAATCACTTCCATCGACACGGTCACACGCCCCCCACATAGGCTGTCCAGGGCTGTCACCTCTTTTCCCTTCCCATCTTTATGCAACAAGAACACCTCCACATAACCACCCTTCTTTCTTCGTGATGCCCTCCCTGAATCCAGCATATCTTCCAATTTCTGGCATACTCTCAACTCAAGTCCAGCCCCACCCACAGTCCCGAATCTAGATCCGCATGAGCTGATTGCAAGTCTCGCACCCGGTTTTCCAGGAACGCTACCCTGTGCCTCTATCACAGATGCTATTGCGACCCTCTCACCACCCCCTAACTTCTCCAGGGCCCAAGACAGAACGGCGATACTCACGACTATCTGACTAGGCACTCTGCCTTTGGAGTTGCTATTGCTAACCGAGTGCTACATCAAGGACCATCATTATGGTGAAACCCAGCATGACACCCATCGTCGCTATGTCCCCATTTTTACCCCTATGTGCCTCAGGAACCAACTCTTCGACTACTACGAAAATCATGGCTCCCGCTGCGAATGCAAGTGCATAGGGCAGGATCGGATCTACGTAGACAATGGTAGCCGCACCCAATACCGCTGCAATCGGTTCCACCATAGCAGATAGCTGACCCCACCAGAAACTCTCCTTCTTCGTCAAACCCTCTCTCCTCAGTGGTACCGAGACTGCAGCCCCTTCGGGGAAGTTCTGAATCCCTATTCCAATTGACAAAGCTATCGCGGCGCCCAAGCCATCTCCTGAGGAAGCGGCACCAAAGGCAACACCAACTGCTAGCCCCTCGGGGACGTTATGTAGGGTGATGGCAGAAATCAGGAGCTTGCTCCTGTGCCAACTAGTCTTCAGGCCCTCAGTTTCTTCCGGAGGCGCTCCTGGGTGAAGATGAGGGAGGAAAGCATCGATCACCCTCATGCATACTCCTCCCATAACGAATCCAAATGCAGCTGGCATGACCTTCGAAAGCCCCTCTCCATCGGTCTGATCTATTGCAGGGCCTAGGAGTCCGAAGCAACTCGCTGCAATCATTACTCCAGCAGCAAACCCGAGCATTCCATCAAGGGACTTTCTGTTTATTTCGTGGAAGAAAAATACCAGTCCAGCCCCAGCTGCAGTCATAAACCAGGTGAAAATACCAGCCATCAATGCCTGCTCAATCGGACTAAATCCATTGAGCCAGTCTTCAGGATTCACGCTCGTGGGTAGAAATTACACTTTTCAATATTCTTCAACGATAGACGCTAACTTCTGTTCCAATCCACCAATGTCTGCTGGAGTGTCTATGTTTAGATGGAGCATCTCGTCAAAAACCTCGAATTTGACTGGGTCAACAACCTCTCTTAGGGATGAATCCTCTGGACTTACTCTAACTTTGTCAACATCCTCGAGAGACAGTAGTAGGGGGTGCCCCCCTCGACCTCCCAGCATTGGGCAGCAACTCCCTTCAGAGCCAATCAACCGTTCGAGTGTAGAATCCGAGAAACCGGGACGATCCACCGGCACGACCAGTAATCTGTAGTTCGCACCCTTGGTGGAATCAATTCTCGAAACCCCCACTTTAAGTGAACCAGTCCTGCCTTTCTGTGGTTCGGCATTTACAACTACATCCGACTCTGGAAGATTTGCTGATATCTCTGCAAAGTTAGACTTGTTAGTCACTATGGTGACACCGACCCCCATCTTCGAAACCCTTTCTGATAACCATTCAACCATTGTGCGCCCCTCAATCCGAATTAGTGCCTTATCCCTCCCGAGTCTACTACTAGAGCCGGCTGCAAGAATCACGCATTCAATATCGGGCAACTCCACGATGCCCCGTTAGAAGACTTCGTAATAGTGCTATACTAAACCGTCTAGCAATCCACTGAGATATGTCATGTATGAAAGATAGGTCAAGATCATCAACATTCCCACATTCCTTGAGAAATCCTTCCCCCTGAGAAATGCTGTAACCACGAAACCAGAAGTTGCGATTACCACTACGATGTCTCTTGTGAATTCGTTATCGACTACAATCCCACCTCCGAAAATGCTGGCAATTCCAACTATCCCCATGATATTCATTACATTGGACCCGAGAACGTTTCCAACTGCTACCCCACCTTGCCCCCTGAGGCCTGCGACCACAGTTACAGCCAACTCTGGTAACGATGTCCCCAATGCAACGATTGTCAGTCCAATTACGGCCTCAGAGACGCCAAAAGTCTCTGCTATACTGGTCGAACCATCAACCAGCAGCCTCGCTCCTAGCCATATCATTACGCCACCAGTTATGCACGCTGGTATCGCAACAGACATTTTCCTCGGAAGCCAAGAGTCTTCAAACTCATACTCGTCATCTCCAGCTATTGCTCTGGAGTATGTGTAGTAGTAATATGCGAGTAGGCAGGATACCATGACTACCCCGCCAGCTAAGGGGACATTTCCGCCAAATACGAAAACAGACATGAAAATAGTGGCCACAATCACCGCAATTGCATCCCTCTTCACGTCTTCTCCGCCTTCAGACTTAGCCCCCAATACTGCTGCAGTACCAAGGACAAGCATTACATTGGCGACATTTGATCCCAGCACCCCGCCAATTGCTATGTCGGGCGCATCATTACCAATCGCCTCTATCGCGACTGCCAACTCTGGCAGGGACGTCCCCACTGCTACTACTGTGAATCCAACTACTAATGGGGAGACGCTAAGATTCTGCGAAATTCTAGTTGCTCCCTGGACTAATGCTTCTCCACCCCCCATTAGGAATGCGAAACCAGAAAGAACCAACAGGACGTCGACTACAGTCCCATCCATGTTCCATTCCCGCAACAGTTCGCAAATTACTCTTTGCTAATACTCGTATGCAAAATCATCAAGCACATGCCCTCTCAATATGCCTGAGAACTACTCCTGTGCTGGGTATGGTGTGATCTTCCAGAGTCGGTGAAAATGGGACAGGCGTATCCAATGCCCCAATTACGACCGGCGGAGACTCCATCCTCCAGAATGCCTCCTCCAAAATCCTGCTAGAGACTGTATGCCCGAAACCTCCAGTCCATTGCGATTCCTGTAGAACAATTAGGCGACCGGTTCTCAAAACTGAATTGATACAAGTCTCAGAGTCAAATGGAACAAGGGTTCTAAGATCCACTACCTCAACTTCAGTCCCCCCACTAGATGCCTCTTTAGCCGCATCAAGAGCAACGTGTACCATTGCTCCCCACGTGACTATTGTCACGTCCTTTCCGCCGCGAACTACTCGTGCTTCTCCAATGGAACTATTTCCTTTTTCCAGTCTCTCCTGTACCGTACTCGTGTCAACTATCTGGTTGATCGACTTGCCCCATCCCGTCATCCCCCCTCTCAATCCGTAGAGCCCTATGTGTTCGAGATAGACAACTGGGTCCGGGAGGTGGTGTGATTCAATTAGAAGATCATAGGCATCTTGTGGATTGCTTGGAGAGACGATTACCAAACCAGGGTCATTTGTAAGCCATGATTCAATCATATTCGCATGAAATGGGCCACTGCGAGTCTTTGCCCCAAGTGGAATTCTGACAGTAAGGGGCACTTCAGCACCCCATCTCCATCTTAGTTGAGCTGCATTGTTTACCAGTGGATTCATTGCCAGTGAAGCAAAACCCCCGAATTGAATCTCTGCCAGAGGGCGCATCCCCCCCAAGGCAGCCCCCGTGGCCGAGTGAATGATTATCGCCTCAGATAGAGGCATATCCAGAAGTTTCGACTGATGCCCCTTTGCCTTCAGCCCTAGATTCATTCCGAAAGCACCCGCCACTTCCATATCCTCCCCCATGAAAATCATCTGTTCTCCGAATTGTTCGGCCAGAGTTGCCATTGCATTCTGTATCGATCTGCTGAATGTCCACGAGTTTGGAGCATCCGAAAACTCAATTCCGTATTCCCCAGATTCTAATTCCGACTCCAGAACTCGGCCCTCTCGACCGATTCTGCTTAGTTGGTGCTCATGGCTCGTGGCGTCAAACAGTGAAGTTACGCCCTTGACAACCGAATTCCCCTCAGGCCATTCCATTGCTTCCAACTCAGCTCTAGCCGACTCTATTAGCTCCTCTTCCTCCTTCAAAATCCGATTCAATCTCTGTTCCCCAACTCCTAATTTGATTAGTAATTCTCTGTGATTTGGAAGTGGGTCCTTCTCGGCCCAGTATCGTAGCAATTCACGATCAACATAACCAGGGGGATTGCCACTAGAAGCTCCTAGGTACAGGTCGTCGTGATGATGTGCATGCCCACACCCCCTCATGGTCTCAACGTGAATTAGAGTTGCTCCACAACCTGCTATGGCGAACTCCCTTGCCACTGCAGTGGATGCATAGAACATCGCTGGATCAGAGCCATCAATGGTCCAAGATGGAATTCCCATTGCATACCCTTTGTCACCATATGTCTCGGCTCCAGATTGTGCTGAATTGAATGTGTCGAGAGCAATCTGGTTATTCTGAATCATAAAGCAAATTGGGAGTCCGCGTACCCCTGCGAAATTCATTGCTTCCCAGAACTCTCCACTACTGCTACACCCCTCTCCAACAGGTGCTAGGTGAAATCTCCTCACGCCAAGCTGTTTTGCAGCCAATGCTACTCCTGTTGTGGTAGCGCTCGCTATTGGCAAGGGGGCCGTCGGGGGCAGGACCCCCTTCTCCCAATTCCCAATGTGCAGGTCACGACCGCCGCCGCCTTCGACACCACCATCCATGTAAGAATCAGCCTTACCCATTTGAGCTGCAAGAACTTCAATCGGAGTCTGCCCCATGGCTAGAGCAAGCCCCATATCACGAATCATTGGTGCTGCCACATCAGCCTCAGCCCTCTCCTCCTCTGGAAGATCAACGGCTCGCTTCATTGCAGTAGCACAAGCAACCACTCCCTCTTGCCAAGTTGATCTGAAACCCTTGCCTCCGAAAGAGCCTCCATCGGGAGTCGGCAAACCAGATGCGAAAAGTTCCTTCAATTGTTCATCAACCAATCTCGTCCTAATCATTCTTCTTTGCCATTGCAATCTATCTTCCACTGTCACTGAGTTGTAATGGGCAATCCGCCTCAGACAAAGTGAAACGTCAACCAGAAACCTCCTCATCCTTCTTTCTAAGTAAACATCTCCCGTTCTACGAGGTATGATTTCTGACTCTCCCAGAGATGAAAGGTTTGGCCCAAGAAGACGATCCGAGAGTCTCCCCTCCAACTCAGAAATAATTGATTCTGCGAATTTGTGAAAACTCTCCCCGTCCATACTAATCTGTTTTTCCATATTGCCCCAGCAGTCAGAGACCATGTCCAAATGCCCGTCATGCCTTTCCGCAACGAATCCAAAAAGCGACTTTTTTACACTGTCAGTCGAGACCTTATGCGGGAATTCAAGAGGTTTCTGAGGTTTCCAGGCTGATCCCCAAATATTGGGTAAAAGAGTCTGAGGCCCATCTTTGGATGAATGTTCGGCGACTTTTTCGTCCCCCAAGGGAGTTCCATTGTTCCTCCTGGAGACTTCCTCTTCGAGATCACTAATCTTGGAACGCGGGTCCCTTTCCCAAATCTTCACACTCTTCGATCTACCTTTCCCCGAGGTCGATCTATCCAGGGTGGTCCTAACTCTTTTTTCACATTGGGAGCACTTTCGGTCTAATTTATTCGCATTACTGGACCGAGTTTTCCAAATCTGGTGAATGCCACATTCGGGGCACTCCCAAATGCCAATCCTCGCCAATACCATGTTTGCCCGAGTAGGTATAGTACAACAATATTGGCCATGAATATGAGTATTATACCACAATAAATTATCTAATGTGGTATTTCATACATTTACATTCATTTTTTTCTCAGTTTTACCACATTAAAATGATGTACTGAAAGATGAAATACCATATTATTATGAAAAAATTATGAAAATGAGTAAATAAATGAAAAAATACCACATTAAAACGATGTACTAAATGTGATTATACCACATTAATATTTAGTAATATTCGGATCTACAACATCAGACCAAGAGAGTATGCCGCCAGTTAGGTTGAAAACACTCCCAGTTTCCAAATCAGATTCCATAATGAATCTGGCCACAGCAGCGGATCTCTGACCGCTACGGCAGTATACAACAATGTCCTTTCCCGTAGGTATTTCGGATAGCCTAGCTGGAATCTCAAGATGCATTATTCGCGTATCTGTACCTCCGATAGAAGCAATAGCCTCTTCATGGGCCCTCCTAACATCAAGGATGAAGGGTCTCCAACCACTCTTCATTCGTTCGAAAAGGCCCTTTGCGCCAATTTCTTCAAACTCCCTACTCATCGAGCTCCCCATCCTTGTTACCCTAACTCTTTCTGAATCACTAGAAAAGGATAGTGACCTCATCTCCATCGTCAAAGCATCGATTGCCAACAACTTCCCACTAAGATTTTCCCCAATACCAAGGATTACTTTGATTGCCTCTGTGGCCTGAATTGTCCCCACAATTCCAGGAAGTACGCCCAAAACGCCCGCTTCTGAGCAGTTAGGTGCTAATTCTGGAGGGGGAGGGGTGGGGAACAAGTCACGATAATTCGGCCCCCCCTTCAGATTGAAGGTCGATACCTGACCCTCAAATCTATGGATGCTACCAAAAATCCATGGTTTTCCCAGAATCTCGCACACGTCCCCAATTAGGTATCGAGATTGGAAGTTGTCCGTCCCGTCAATAATAACATCGAAATCATTCAGTATTTCCTCTGAATTATTTCTAGTCAGCCTGTCATCTATCTGTACAACGTCAATATCCGGATTAAGTCCCTTTATCCAGTCGGAAGCAGACTTGACCTTAGATTTGCCAACCCAGGAAACATTGTGGATTATCTGCCTCTGCAAATTGGATGAACTGACCTTATCATTGTCGATAATTCCAATTCTGCCGATTCCGGCTGCAGCCAAATACATCAATGCCGGAGAACCCAGCCCACCGGCTCCAACCACCAGAACCGACGATTTGAGCAATTTCTCCTGACCTTCATGCCCAACTCCTGGGAGAACTAGATGTCTTGCATATCTCTCCCTTTGTTCAGGCCCCAGGTAGTCTGACATTGTCATCGTGAAAGGGGGTCCAATCAAGGTATCTTCGGTCTCGTTTTTTCTCCCTATTGGCTGTTTGTTTGGTGATCACATCTGGGCCTCATCTAGCAAAATGCCTCAGAAGGCCCCACCCATGTAAAGTCTAATAATAGCCACAGAGAAACCTAATCGCCCCCATACTCGAGTCAAAATATATGCCGTCTCAGTTGAAATCTCTCTTCGGAAAAATAAATACCAAAGTCTGCGAATAAAGTTTTGATTCAGTGGATCCTCGGGTCTAGGGACTCCCTTGAAGTACCTTTCAAGATCGGAAAGAATACAGAATTGACTCCGAAAGAACCAGAGTATTTCTGTGGCCGAGTATAGGATGATGACGCCCCACCACATCCATTGGTGCGGCCCCAACCAAAGTATGGCGCACCAAAGTGTGACAATTGTATGAGAGATGTAGAACAGATCCCCAATTCGATGAGATAACCAACTTCTCTCTAACCAGTTTTCTCTATCACTGAATACTCCGAATTCTACCAACCTAACTACCTCAGTGCTGATCTTCTAGCCATCTCTCAGCATCTATTGCAGCCTGACAACCCATCCCAGCAGCCGTTATCGCTTGTCGGTATCTTTTGTCGACAACATCTCCTGCAGCAAATACTCCAGGGACCGCAGTCATCGTATCCTTCTTGTGTAAGATGTACCCCTCTGAGTCAGTTTCCAACTGATCCTCCAGGAAATTGGTAATTGGCTTGTGCCCTATTGCGATAAATGCGCCAGAACAACTGATCTCCTCCTCCGAACCATCACGTGGGTCCTCCAGGACAGCACCCGTGAGACCTTGATCATCCGCTATCCATTTTTTCACTTGTCTGAATGGCTTGATATCTATTTTCGGATGATTCTCGGCTCTTTCATACATCACCTTTGACGCCTTGAAAACATCTCTTCTGTGAATGATAGTAACTCTGCTAGCAAACCTTGTCAGGAAAGTCGCCTCTTCCATTGCCGAATCTCCGCCCCCAACAACGATTATCTCCTCGTCCCGGAAGAAAGCTCCGTCACATGTTGCACACGTCGAAATCCCTCGCCCCTTCTGCTCCTCTTCACCATCAGCTCCAAGCCAAATTGCTTCTGCACCGGTGCAAATAATCAGAGATTCCGCCCTGAACTCTTCCCCTTCCACCCAGACTCCAAATGGGCGCTCCGAAAGATCAACCCTTTCCACATTCTTGTCTTGAACTTCCAAACCGAATCTTTCGGCTTGGTCCCTCATATCTACCATCATCTCGGGGCCGCCAATTCCTTTCGGATATCCTGGGAAATTCTCAACATCGGAAGTTAGCATCAGTTGTCCGCCCGACATGTATCCGGCGAACATCAAAGGTTCCAGAAGGGCTCTGGCTGCATATAGTCCCGCAGTATACCCTGCAGGGCCCGAACCAACAATGATAACGTTCCTGACATCCTCTCCCATAAGTCGACGAGGCGTAAGGCATCCCTTGAATCTTGACAGTCCGACCACTCCATTGGATCGAGAAAAAAATATGAAAGAAATCGTAATATAACAATCACCAAGAGCGTTACTCATGCCAAAATACATGTATTCTGGAAATTACACTAGGGAAGGTGCCAACGGCCTGCTAAAGGACGGTGGCAAGGCGAGGAAGGAAGAGGCTGAGAGGATAGTAGAAGCCATGGGGGGTTCCCTGGAAGCATACTACTGGTCATTCGGAGAGATGGATTTCTTGATGATTGCCGATATCCCGGAGGCCATGGCAGTGAAGTTCTCTCTCCACGTGGGAGCATCGGGCGTTTTCAATGGAAAGCTGACGCCTCTCATCACCGTCGAGGGTATGGAGGAAGCCACTTCAACTGAGTTGCCATCCATGCGCCTTCCGGGCGAGTGATTCTCCCTCACTCAGACATAGCTGCGACGGCGCCAACCGCCGACCTGGCATGGGGCTCTAGCCTAGGCTCGATGTGCTCTGGCTCGGCCCCAGGACCAATTATCCCCAATCCAATTGGCTTGTTGTGCTTGATTTGCAACTCAATTATCGACATGGTTACTGAATTCCCCATCACAAGTCCATGATCAGTCTCACCCCGTTCGATGATGCCCAATACGATGGCCCCTTGGATTTCTTCTCTCTGGAGCATCCTGTCAAGGGCAAGTGGGGCTTCCATGGAACCAGGGACCCAAACGATATCCTGAACTAGCAAATTCTTGGAAGAAGCCTCATCTTTGGCGAATTCCAGCATCCTGCCTACTTCTTCGCGATGAAATGAGCCGCAAACAATTCCAAGATTCATTATTCCGCCATCCTGAGAATCGTCTCCACGACCGCCTGGGTTCTCGAGTCTATCTCAACGTTTACCCTGTCTCCTACTTCCTTCTTGTCCAATGTAGTTATTCTCAGAGTCTCTGGGATAATGTGCAAAATGAAACTCTCATCATCGCATTTCCCCACCGTCAAGGACATCCCATCCACAGCAATAAACCCCTTTTCTAGGATGAAGGGGGCACATCCTTCTGGAATAGAGATCCGAATATCAATCCCTTCTCCAACTATTCTCGACTCGATAATCTCGGCCGTCCCCATTACATGTCCAGACAGAATATGCCCGCCCAACTCATCACCGAACCTCATCGACCTCTCCACATTCAGGAGGTCCCCCTCTATTCTGTCTGACAGAGTAGTACGCTCCATTGTCTCTGTGATTGCATCGAAGGTCACATGCCCCGAGTCCATGCTAACCACAGTCATGCATACTCCATCCAGAGATACACTTGCCCCTGTTTCAAGACCCTCTACGAAATCCCTCATGTCCACTGTGAAAGTGCTAATGCCATCGCCTTTGTCGATTCTCAGAATGGCTGCTGTTCCGGCCACGATTCCTGTAAACATGATCAGTCCTCCTCATAGGGTCCGCCCTCTGTACCAGGCCACAAATCCAGAATCCTTGCAATAATTTTCCTAGTCCCGTCTAAGTCGTCGGACAAACCATCTACTCTAGTCACTTCGACGTTTTCGAAGCCGGCTTTGTCCAGACCCGTTCTAATTGCGGCAATCGAATGCTTCTGGTCATACCCAAGCGCAATAAGATCAGGCTTTACGTCCTCCAAAATCTCGAAAATGGGGACTCCCGGAGGATTTCCAATTATTGCCTCGTCTACTGGCTTGAGTCCTTCCACCATCCTTCTCCTCAACTCTTGTCCAGTGACTGGCTCATGTTTCTGCTTCCTCACGGTGTCATCGTGGGCAATGACAACAACGAGCTCGTCCCCGAGTGATTTTGCTTGCTCAACGTAGTGTAAATGACCTGCATGCAGGAGGTCGAAGATTCCAACCGCCATCACTCTGACCATCATTGAGACCCCGTAGTTACCTTCGCCTAATCCTTTTCATTGAAAGCAGCGGAAATCTGATCCCCGGTGATCATGGGGATGCCATATCTTTCTGCATACTCCCTAGACCCATCCAAGGACAATGCACCATCCCCATCGGGTTCCAGCATCTCTGCACCTATTGTGCAGGGGACCAATCCTGCCAATCTGGCTATCGAAACGGCCAGTTCAGTGTGCCCCTCTCTCGTCTTGAGCCCTCCGGGCGACTCCCTACAAACCGGGATATGGCCGGGTGTCCTGAATTCTCTGCCCAATTGGGAGAATGCGAAGTCGCCACTTGCCCCGCTATCTATCAATTCTCCAGACAGCTCTCCGAACCTTCTAGTCGTCAGAGCCCTATCTCTATCGGTAATTCCGGTATATGTCTCTCTATGGTTCAAAGAAAGAGTGAATGCTGATCTTGAATCGTACTGAAGGTCGTTTGTGACTAGATGCTCGAGTACGGGATAATCTTCAATCAAAGCATCGTGGGAATGAATGTCCTGTAGCCATGGGAGTCCAAACATCTCGCCGATTTCATTCCCTATTGCTAGGAAGAGTAGGCCTCCGCAGTCTTTCCGCAGCCTCCTCATTACCTCTGGTGTAGCCGATGTCGCTGGCCATAGTAGGTCAGTCTCCTTCTCTCTGAAATCCGAATCAAAAATCATTACTGGATTGCCCGACTTGAATGCTGAAATCGCTCTAGCAACTCCTTCGTCCATGACCGGCGGAGGGGCCATTGATACCCGATACTTTCGGTCTAGAAATAATGATGTCTTGGGTCAATCCCCACTGGGGTTATGGCAGCAGCCAACTCATCTTCCTCTCCCGTCCGAGTAGACCTTGCCGGCGGTTGGACCGACGTCGGCCCGTATCCTAGGGACTTCGGAGGCGAGGTCGTAAACTTCGCAATCAATCTCAGAGTATTTGCCCGGATTGACAAAGATTCAGACAATGGAGAGACTGACTTTGAGTTTCCAGTACCCAGGGGATCCGGATTAGGGACTAGTTCGGCCATGAATGTCGCATTGACTGCCCTGGCCTCTCCTGACCAAATCGAAGATCCGGTGAAACTAGCCGAGGAAGCGTTTGTTCTGGAGTCCGAATCCGGAAATTATTGCGGCAGGCAAGATCAGTGGGCTTCAGCAGTGGGGGGCTTCAATCATCTACTATTCATCGGCGATTCGGTAGAGAGGATGCCATTTGAGCCAATGAGATCATCAATGAATTGGCTGAAGAAGCACCTCGTCATCTCATTCTCGGGAAAAAGCAGGAATTCCGGAGATATGCAAGAATCAGTGTGGACTCGATACTCAAATGGGGATGAGGAGGTTGTCAGCGGCCTACATAAGATCAGAGGTGCCGCTAGGGTGATGGCACAGGGACTCCAACAAGATCGCAGAGACATGGTCGTAGCTTCATTGAATGAAATTTGCGAGGGGGTCGACTTGATCGACAAGGCAATCCACGACCCATTCAGAGATGTTGTGCAACCACTCATAGAAAGTGGCTCTGCTGTAGCTTGGAAGGCATTGGGTGCAGGAGGGGGGGGATGTTCAGCAATTCTGTGCTCTCCCACTGGCCGTGAAGAGGTTATCCAGGCAATAGAAAGAGCGGAATGGAGGGTAATTGATTGGGACTTCGAGGACAAAGGAGTCATGATTCACGATTGATTGTCGAGCACGAAATCTCAAACATGACCATTTGCCCGAGCATCCATGGCCGGCCGCCGCCATATGTTCGCATCCCTCGCCCTATTGGTCTTAATCGCACCATTAGCATCCTCCTCTATCTCTGTTGAGCCATCAAGGCAGGGGGGATTCGATGCAAATGGGGATTGGGTGCCTAGTGTAGAGTCCGACATCCACTGGAATTGGTGGACTCATTGGAGTCGAGATAAGGATTTCAACTCCCTTGACGACAGATTGGAATGGTTGATCGAGCAACCGGAACAAACCCAGAGGGACTGGTGGAAGAGGGCACCTGAGGGAAGTGCCCGTATTTTTGTCGACTATGACCACCATCCGACAGATGCCGACATCTCAGCACTAGAGTCACTTGGGGTTGAAGTAACCTTCAGATTCGGATACCTGAACACTGTTTCTGGCACATCTCCTATCGCGCCAATCATAGACGAAGGAGGCATCAGATCGCTGAATGGAGTGGTGATGGTGGAGGACCTCGGTCTCGCCGAGGTCAACATGCACGAGGCAGTCCCAAACATGGGCGTCGACACAGTTTGGGAAGACTTCGGCCTCGATGGGACAGGTTCTGTGATCGCCGTTCTTGACACAGGTGTACGTGGTGACCACGAGGGTCTCAACGATATGGACGACGACCCATTTACCTGCATCGATGACCCTCCCGAGCCAGACCCACTGAATCCTGAACCACAGCCCATTCCAGCCGATTGCGACCCCAAGATAATCGCATTCTTCGATGCGGTCTTCACCGATGAGGAGCAGGACCCGTCCACATCCTATGACTCGGGAACTCACGGCAGCCACGTTGCAGGTATTGCAGCTGGTTCGGGAGGGGGGCAGTCCGATCCCGTAACGGGTCTAAGGTACGTTGGAGCCGCGCCCGGAGCCCATCTGATCAATATCCTCGGTTGCTGTGATGGCGACATCGAGGATGTGATGCAAGGGGCCCAGTGGGCAATTGACAACAAGGAAAAGTACGGGATCGACATCGTCACTTCTTCCTTGGGGGAACAGCAATTTGAGGTCCATGTCGACAACGATGGGAGCTCGGCATGGAGCCGCCAGATGGACATGGTCGTGGAAGCCGGGATCATCACCACCCTATCGGCAGGAAACGAATTCGGCGGGGCGACCCTGGCCGGTTGTAACACGATAGATAGCCCTGGGGATGCGGAATTGCCAGTCACAGTCGCCAGTTTGGACAAGGACCTAGGGCTTGCAATATACAGCAGCAGGGGGTACACTTCAGATTTCAGGGTAAAACCGGATGTTGCAACAATAGGCTCAGACATCATGGCTCCCGATGCAGCAACTCAGGACGGGTACACCGGCAAGTCAGGAACGAGTATGGCCACTCCCCTAATGGCGGGAATCGCTGCATTGATGGTTCAAGCCAATCCTGATTTGACTCCAGCAGAGTTCAAGTCAATTATTGCAGCACATTCGATAGAGAGGGACATCCAACTCTTTGATGATCCTGGATTCAACGATTGTAGCATTCTCGAGACCAGGCCAGACAATGAGTTTGGATACGGCCAGGCGGACCCCACAGCATTTGTAGAGGCTGCAGGGAGCATCGATCGTACACTCAATGTCTCAATGGAAATAGAGACCATGCAAGAAGTCGGCAACGAGAGCTACATCAATGGCCACTCATCAGGAGCGGGGATTGGCAAGCAAAACGCTCGGGTCGAGATTCGTGTCGGAGGTGGGGAGTGGAAGGGTGCAGAAGACGACTCACCATTGGAAGACTGGTCAATTTGGAGCATTCGACTAGAACCTCATCAGGAGTCTGGAAACTCTACCATTTTCGCTAGACTTGTCGTCGACGAGGATCATATCTCCCCCGTCGATGCTCGCCGAGTAATACTGCTCGACCTACCTGCGACGTCCAACGGCGGATCAGGAGGTTCGAGCAGTTCCAATATCCTAATTATTGGCGTAGGTCTGATGCTGTCCATATTGGTCGGATTTGTACTTTTCAATAGAGAACAACTAATGGAGGAATGGTTCGAAGGCAAGAGTCTGACAGAGAACAGACTCAGGAGGATGGTCTCACTCTGTGTCCTCTACTTCGCCCAGGGGCTCCCCTGGGGATTCGCCTCAGTGGCATTCGCGGCATATCTGGCAGACAACGGTCTAACTCCCCAAGAGATTGCCACCCTATTTGCCACAATAGCCCTCCCTTGGACCTTCAAGTGGATTTGGGGGCCGGTGATAGATACGGTGAACATGCCTCAATTCGGCTCTAGGAGGCTGTGGATAATTTTCGCCCAGTTCGGCATGGCCGCCTCGATAGGAACACTTCTTCTAATTCCAGACTTGAAGAATGAACTAGATCTGGTGATCAAACTTCTATTCGTCCACAACATCTTCGCATCCCTCCAAGACGTCAGCACCGATGCCCTTGCTGTCGACGTTCTAGAAGACGATGAGGTCTCAAAGGCGAATGGGTACATGTTCGCGTCTAAGCGAGCAGGGATGATAATCGGAGGAGCAGTATTGGGGGGATTCGCCACCAAGATAGGAATAAGAGGGATGCTATCCGTACAACTCCCCCTACTCCTCCTAATCATGCTCCTTCCACTATTCCTCTACGAGAAGCCAGGTACACGACTCTTCCCATGGTCCGGCAAGTCGGGCAATGATTCAGGCAGTTCTTCTGAAGGCCAAGATTCCATTGATATCGTAGCAGTCGATGAGTCACTGTACTGGGAAGATCCAGAAGAGTCAAGGTGGTGGGCTGCAAAGGCAGTTGGAAAATCGACATTTGACGATAAAATCCCACTAGCTGCTCTCATTACCATCATATCATTGACGATATTTGTTCTGGGCCTGTTGTATGCAATTCTGTCCGTGGATCTGACTGTCTCCGGTTATGGAGTTGCGAAGAAATATGCATTTTGGGGATTAGTCCTTGCCGTAGTAGTCTCGTTGATGTCTCGGGCATTCACCATTCCAAGGGTAAAGAATCCGTTCTCCTTGCTCCCATTTGGAGCAAGACGGACACTAGCTCAGACCACTTTCAATCTCACAAAGGCATTCTCACTAAGGTCTTCCTTCTTGCTAATATTCTTGTGTCTTCTCTCTGAGCTGTACTTGTTCGTCGACCCAATCGTGCTTGACATCTTCATCAACCGGGCAGGTTGGGAGCAGGAGAAGTACAACGTCATAGTCGGTGGCGTGGTGATCTTTGCCACGATGATCGGGCAAATCTCCGGTGGTATGCTTGGCGACCGGTTCGGCGTCAGGAGGGTTGCAATGATCGGATTCACATGCCTTGCATTGTCAAACGCAATGCTGGCTGTATTGCAACCATTCTGGACAAATACGGCCATCATGACAACATATCTGATTATCCGCGGATTGATCAACGGAGTTGCTTGGATTTGCGTAATTGCCGTAGCGATGAAGATGACCTGGAGCAAGGTTGGTGGCACCCAATTCACGGCCTACATGTCAATGTTCAACCTATCAGCCGTGATGGCTTACACTTTCACAGGGAGGATGTTGGAGATCTTCGATAATGACTACGCCACCGCCATCTATGTGGGTGCCGCACTCACCATGATTACCGTGGTTTTCCTTGTGTTCATAGATCCTGATGAGTGCAACCGTGTTCTTGAGAACAAATCAGAGGATGACGAAATCATGGATGCCGACTTGGGAGAGTCTGCATGGTGGGATGGGGAAGATGGGGGCGGAGACACTGTCACGGCTGCATGATATCATAGAGTCCTCAAATGAGGACTTCCTAGTCTTCACACAGACAATCTGCCCATACTGCACCCGAGCATTCAGGACTCTCGATTCGAAGGGGCTGACTTATTCCGAAGTAAATCTAGACAACTTCGATGGCCTTCGAAAGGAGGTTGTAATGGAGACCGGACATAGGACAGTGCCTGTGGTTTTCGATATGCGCGGTGATGCCCCCATCTTCGTCGGTGGCTCAGACCACCTAATGGAATATCTCTAGATGGTCCAAGACTGGGTTATTCCACCGGCCACTCTCACTCTCAAGAATGTCGAACCACCTGTGAAGGTGGCTGTCAGGGTGTATTCTCCGGATGGATAGGGGATGGTCCCGAGAGTCCCCATTTCACTAGCTCCGGGGCCCCATATCCTCTCCAGAGCCGATATCGACATGTGATCCCTCAGAGTAAGGGAGATGGATGATCCCGAGCCACAGTCTGCATCGATGAAGTAAATCATCTCATCCCACTCGCCATCACTCGGATGATCGTTAACGAGAAATGTGTCACGAATCTCAATGTCATTCCCCGCATCCTCCCATTTGTCACCGAATAGGTCGCCACCCCTCACGAAGTAGACATCTCCCGAGTGCCCAGAACCGCTATCGGAAAGCATCATCCTTAGATTCGTCTCACCCATCTCATCCTTCCAGGTAAAGGAGTAGAAGAAACCGGCTTCTCTGTCAAACACGTAATCCAGCCTTGATCCATCTGAGGAGGTAGCAATGATTACTGCAGAGCTGCCTGAGATGTCAGAGACAAACGCATTCCATTCCCTCGAGAAAAGGGTGAAAGACCACTCTTTATCCTCTTCGAGTGGGAAGCTCAGAACTGATTGTGCGACTCCATTCTCGAAGGCCCCCAATTCAGAATGAGTCATCCTCCCCAGGAAGGGGTTGTGATTGAGAACTGCATGACGCCGCGCCTCGGTAAGGCTGGAGATCGCTAGCATGTACGCAGCCCCATCCTCCTCGCTGGTGCTAGCCACCACCAATCTTGCTGTGTCATCGCTGTAATCCGGAGTTGAGAAAGTGTATAGCCACCAATCCCCAGTCTCCCAGATTGGCACCTCAAAATCACTCGTCGAGGAATCGCTCCCCCCCGTCTGCCCTCCCGAGCATCCTGCAAGCGACGATGATAGCAATACCACAAGGATTGCATAAGCGCGACCCATTCCCATGTCCATCCCTAGGGTGGGTCCATCAAGAGCCTGACGCTTAATCGCTTGACTTCAGAGAGCGCCTAGCGCACCAGTCTTGGTCAGCACCCCAGCAATAACCACGCTGACTATGCTCATCAGTTTGATCAGGATGTTCAGAGATGGCCCGCTAGTGTCCTTGAATGGGTCTCCAATGGTGTCTCCGACTACAGCGGCGCTGTGGGCATCATCACCCTTTGCTGCGCCTTCTATGTGCCCTTGCTCAATGGCCTTCTTGGCGTTGTCCCATGCTCCTCCTGCATTTGCCATGAATAGGGCCATCAGGACGCCGCTAGCAGTTGCTCCTGCCAGAGTTCCGCCCAATGCTGCGCTACCTAGTAGCAATCCGATGATTACCGGGCTCGATACAGCCACGACACCTGGCATCAACATCTCTCGAAGGGCAGCCTTGGTGGAGATGTCCACGCAGGTAGCACTGTCTGGCTCTACTCCCTCGCGACCCTCGAGAAGTCCATCTATCTCCCTGAACTGCCTCCTAATCTCGGTTATCATGTCCTCTGCCGCACGACCAACTGACTTCATCGTCATCGCAGCAACTACGAACGGCAGTGCGGCCCCTATCAGGAGTCCGATTACCACCATTGGCTCGGTCAGGCTCAGGTCTGCTGCCTCTAGCCCAGCACTGGTCTTGAACGCGGCGAAAAGGGCTAGGGCGGTCAAAGCCGCACTGCCTATTGCGAATCCCTTGCCGATTGCTGCCGTCGTGTTCCCTATCGAGTCGAGCCCATCAGTTATCTCCCTCACATCATCGCCTAGTCCAGACATTTCAGCAATTCCGCCAGCATTGTCCGCAACCGGACCATAGGCATCGACGGTCATGGTCACACCAACTGTGCCCAGCATCCCCATTGCAGCCATTGCAATCCCATACAGGCCGAGATCCCCACTCCCCATCACATGGTTCGCTCCGAAGATGCCCGCAGCCATCAGTAGGACTGGGATGAAAACCGACTGCATACCTACTGCCAATCCAGCGATTGCGTTGGTTGCGCTCCCGGTCTTGCTCGCTTCCCCGATGTAGGGAATTGCCTTTACCTTGAAGAAGAAAACGTCCTCTATTCCGGTGTAGTACTCAGTAACAAGGCCAATCAGGATCCCAACTAGGGAGCCGATAGCGACAGCTTGGATTACCGTGGTTGGCAACTCAAGAAAGTCTAGGGCCAAGTATCCTCCAGCAATGAAAAGCCCAGCCCCTATGAATGTGGTATTCCTTAGGGCTGCTCCCGGATCCATGTTCTGCATTGCAGTAATCGAGAATACTCCAATTATGGAAGAAATGTAACCAACTACCGCCAGTACGATTGGAATCATAACGTAGTCAGGGCCGAGCAGGTCTTCGTTCGCTGCCGCGATCACCATTGCCGCGATTATGCTGCCCACGAATGACTCGAAGATATCCGCGCCCATGCCCGCAACGTCCCCTACGTTGTCACCGACGTTGTCGGCAATCACACCTGGGTTCCGGGGGTCGTCCTCAGGAATTCCCGCCTCAACCTTGCCAACCAGGTCTGCACCAACGTCCGCTGCCTTGGTGTAAATGCCGCCACCAACACGTGCGAAAAGGGCTATTGAGGAGGCACCCATGCCGAATCCAGCAATGTTCTCCACAGTCAGGAATTCGGTTTGAGTCAGGTAGTACATCAGGGAAATCCCAGACAGACCCAATCCTCCTACGGCCAGTCCCATAACCGCACCGCCATTGTATGATGTGGTTAGTGCGGCAGATTGCCCGCCATCAGCTGCAGCCTGTGCTGTACGACCGTTCGCACTGGTCGCCGAGCGCATACCAGAGAATCCTGCAGCGACGCTGCATAGGGCCCCTATGATGAATGCGATCATGGTCTCCATGCCGAGGCCATTTTCTTCCCCCCCTAGGAGAAGGGCGATTGCCACGACTACAATGAAAACAGAGAGCAATCTGTATTCCGCATAAAGGAATGCCATTGCACCGTCTTGGATTTGCCCGGTTATCTTTGCGACAGTCTCGTTTTCGATCTTAATTGAATTCACCTTATTGTATAGTAAGAATGCAATACCAAGCCCCAAAAGACCTGCTGCAATTCCTATCATGCCTAGTTGTTCTCCATCCATAGTTACACCATCAGTTCGGCTCGCCGAATCGAGTGCTCTATTTAATCCAAATCCAATTGCAAAACGGCCTTTGCTGTTTAGCCAATATTTGCACGAACAACCGAGGCAAACGAATTCAGTACCCCTACACCATCGTGTTCGCGTTGGAAGGCGACCATTTCTTCTTCAGAAATATGTCCCCATTCGAATGCTCTTTCCACCCTCGCCTTGGCTGCTTCGGGATGGAACTGCACCCCCCAGGCGGGAAGCTCCAGGCCATCCTCGCTCATTACCCGAACTGCAGTGACTCTGTTGTGTTCCGCCGAACCAAGTAGCAAGCAACTCTCTGGAACGGTAGTCACATGATCCTGATGGGAATATAGCGCCACAGGTGCCCCGCCTTCTCCACTTCCTCTGGTGGCAAACAACTCGTCTGAGAACCCATGTGAATTTAGTGCAAGTTCCCAGACCCCACTGGACATCGACTCCGCCCTCTCTACGTTAGCTCCAAGCGAATGACATAGAAGCTGGTGCCCAAAGCAGATTCCAAGGGTTGGGACTCCCATTCTAGATGAGCACCTCATTAGCGACCCACCGCCACTCATCCACTCCTCCCACATTGTAACGTTTCTCCTGGAGCCGCTGCATACTACTGCATCCGGGCCGATGGTTCGAATCCAATCCCCAGTCAACTCATCATCTCCGTGCAAGGGCATTGCTATCCTCCTGAAGACCACCTCATTTCCGTGCATCTCCATGCTGCAATCCTCCCAGAATGGGTACTCGTAGTCCCAATTCGGCACGTCATTCTCCGAAATTCTGACCAATCCTTCTTCCTGAGCGCGTACGCCCGCTTCCTCAGACTGCATTTGTGGGGTCACTAGCAGAACCTCTACCGCACCCGTCCTTGCAATCGGTTGTATCACCTCTTGATTTCCACCATGGCCAAACTCCGATCTTTCCACTAAGAGGTCGATTAGTACGACTCGGGTTGCTCTGCCCATGTCGCTCCGAAGAGGCAATTCTTTGAAAGACCCCCGCCCCTCAAGCAGATAGAGGAACATGGTCGACAAACAACTCATCCTTGATTCGGTCGGCCCTGTCCAAGCGGTTTTGGATGCCCATGATGGCGTGGTAAACGTGGTCGATACAACAGACGGAGTGATCATGATTTCCTTGGAGGGGGGTTGTACGGGCTGTAGCGCCACCCCAATGACCGCCATGCAGATTTACTATTCCCTGATGAAGCTCGATCAAGTTGAGGACGTGGTTTTCGTGAACGGAGAACTTCCAGCATATATGCGCTCATTCATAGACGACAAGCTAAACTCGGAGTAACTACTCATCCTCTGTTTTCCTCATTATTTTGTGAGGATTTGCCTCTCCTTGGACATCTTTTCCTTTGATGTTCATTACCGATGCCAACGCCATCATTACTGCGATTACCGCGAACGGTCTTGCTATTTTCGTTGACCCCCAAATCTCTCCTCCCGAGTAGTGTAGCGAGAAGAGTAGTGCAGCTGAAGCAAGACATATTGTTGCAATCACTCTCTGAGCTAGAATCTCGCTCTCCGTGGTCCTGGATAGAGAGCCGATAGCCATCCACAGGAATGTCGCCAAGCTGCAAAGCACCAAAGAAGCCGCCTCTATGTATTCGAGGTATGCCACAACCGGTCCTAAGGTAGTCAGTTTGAGTATCTTCTGCATCATCAATAACCCAATATATCCCTTGACGGATGCGACGTCGTGGGTACTTCTCCAAGGTCCAGATGGTCCAATAGGGACGACTCTTCATACAAAGAGGGAAAATCTGGGATCAAATCCAGAGCCAAAACCAAATCAAGTGATTGGACCCAGCCGAAGGCCGATTCATCGGCATCAATGCTTTTTATTGGGCAGCTGACCAGTTTAACCTCATTATTCATGCTCAATGCCGGCACTGAATCTTCAGTACTAGAAAGCGACGGCGGCCTCCCAGTTTGGAGCTTGGGAGAACCAGCCCTTCTTGTCACGATTCTTTTCGGCTTGCTCTCCTTCTTCTTCCTTTTCCGAGTCTCCAAATCCAGCAAGGCTCCCAAACGGAGACGGAGAATTGCAAAGATTTGGCTATTGGCATCTATTCTTGCTACGCAACTGACTTGAGTAACTCTGTACTGCGCATACTGGCGATAACCATGCATCCACTTTCGAATCTGACCCTCGCTCTATCGGCCACTCTGATGTTTGTCGGAGTTCTTTTCCTAGGGACGGGGACCACGATTCCACAATTCGACTCTCAAGAAGAGGCGGATGTGGAATTCGTTTTCTCCGGCCAGAACACGACTCTGTATTTCGAACAGAATGCGTCAGACACCAACAATGGATGGGCAGTATACTCTTTCGGGCAATACTCGGATGAAGATGGCGATGGCTTCTGGGATGATTGTGGAATCGTTCAGATTTCCCTGCTCAACGAATCAGGTGCGGACTATTTCTTCTCACAATGTGAAAATTCCACTCAGAGAGAAGATGTGCCAGATATGATTTACGTGGGCCAGCTATGCTACAGCCCAAACAATGAATCATCGAGGTGCGCCGAAGGGAATTACACCTTCGAATCAAATATCTATGTCCGCCTCTCTCAGGAGTTTGAGGAAAATGACAGCAGATCAGTTATTTCTCAATTTATCGGCTGGTTTATTGCCGGTCTAGCCACTGGCAGGACAATGCTATGCAGCTCAGTCCCTTTGTTCATTCTCGGAATCTTATCCGCATTCTTACTTTCTGAGAAGGAAGATGAAACCCCGAAAAGGAAGAAAGGCGGGCCAACCGCCGAATGGCGTGCATACTCACTATCTGGCCAGGAGAGGGGTGATGATGGCATTCCGAAGGCATTCAGCAGACACTCCGAGAAGAAGGATATCTTCAGGAAGCCGCGGAAGGGGAATGTCCGAGGAGGGGTGCACAAGTCGGGGGGCCTCTTCCTGGATGGATGGACCGATGCAGACTCAGATGCTGAATACAAAAAGAAAGTCGAGGATCGACGGCAGAGATGACTCATTGCAAGAACGGCATCATCATTAGGAATATTCCAATTACCACCATGGCAACTATTGCTCGGCGGAGATATGTGAAGATAGAATCCAGGACCATCCCACTATACGGCTCTCGGCCCTTTCCGACATATATTCGGAGCGGCTCTTCCTCTTCCATCTAATGCCCCCCACTGGTCCGTTTGAGTTTGAAAACCGGGATTGGCACCATCTTGTGGGAGTTGGCAGCGTGCAATTCTTTGTACAGCCTAATCACTTCACGTTCGCGGCCATTCATTTCCGAACCCGAGGGGCATTCCAACTCATTCATCGCCCACTCCAACTCCTCGTATGAGGCCCCGATTTGCTCCTCATCGGTTCTGCCATCATTCCACAGCCCATCAGTAGGGTCCGCTTCCATGATTTCCTCGATTACCCCCAACTCCTTTCCAATTGCAAATACCTCGGATTTGAATAGATCCGCTATAGGGGAGATGTCCACCCCCCCGTCCCCATACTTCGTGAAGAAGCCTATTCCGAAGTCCTCAACCTTGTTGCCAGTTCCGACAACAATTCCGTTATTTGAGCCTGCAATGGCATACAAAGCCGTCATCCGCAACCTTGCTCTGGAATTTGCTAGCGATAACTCCGATAAATCGCCCCCCATTCCAGAACAAAACTCATCATAAGTTGAAGAAAGATCGATTGTTCTCTCGCTCACATTCCCCCATTCTGATTTCAGCCATTCTATGTGGCGCGCTGATAGGTCGTATTGCTCTAAATCCTGATGTATGGGCATGTTCAGGACAACAGTGTCTATCCCAGTCATTGCCGACAATGTGGAAGTCACCGCAGAATCAATGCCTCCTGAAACTCCGACTACTAGTGCCCCTACCCCATTACTCCGGGCATATTCGCCAATCCAGTCGGAGATGTCCTCTGCTACACTTATCCATTTCATCCAGAAACCTCAGTGACACGCTACTCCGAACTTCTTCAGCCTCCAGTAGTTGTACGGCCAAGGAGTAAGGAATCCCGCAATTAGCATCGGCGCTATCACCCACCAAGTAAGCTTGGCACCACCAGTGAGTGCCAGATCCACTATGTTCATCGCGGCTTCCATGGATAGCATTGAGATTAGTGACATCCCTATTGCGACGCGAAAGGCCTCATACAGAGGCATCTGACTCAGAAGAATAAATGTCTCCAGGGCTATCGAAGTCATAATTCCGTTGAACATCGCTAGAGCCATTATCATCATCGCACTAAAACCGGTATCAGTGAAAACAAATTGGAAAGCAGCTATAGTTCCGAAGTCACCTATGCTGCAGCCAATAAGGCACCATTTTGTGTTGTTTGCCGACTGCCGCCATACTGCTTTATCCCTCCAATTGAACTCATCCCCGAGGCCATCCACGGTATAACCCGCCGAACGAACTGCGGTACTCAGATCCTCGTCGTTTGCACCTTCATGGATTATTTCTGCTCCTCCATCTCGATGATTAACTTCTGCTGAGATCACACCGGGAAGTGCCTCTAGCGCCCCCTTTACTCGGCCTGAGCAACCCTCGCAAGTCATCCCCCCGACTTCTAGGCGAATCGTCTCTGCCACGATTCCAACTAGTGCATAGGGCATTTGAAGCCTTGCAATTTACAGTCCAATTGCCCTCTTGTCCCCCCCTCAAGTTCAAGACGAACTCCTAGGTCGCTTGGCCGATGAGCGTGCCCGTTTCACCCGGCGAGCTTGACCCAGTTTCCCTGGAGAACTCTTTGATGGGAATCTGGAAAGAAGAGGGCACCTTCTCCAAATCTATCGATTCCAGGAGGGATCTTCAATCTCCTTTCACATTCTTGGAAGGCCCCCCAACCGCAAACGGCAGACCAGGAATCCATCACGTTCTATCTCGATTGTTCAAGGATATGGTCTGCCGGTGGAAGTCGATGGAGGGTCACGTGGTCGAGCGAAAGGGGGGCTGGGACACACATGGCCTCCCTGTCGAGATAGAGGTCCAGAAGCAACTGGATTTGATGTCGAACGAGGCCATCGAGGAATATGGCATGGAGGCTTTCAACCAGAAGTGCAAGGAGAGTGTCTGGACTTACGAGGAGGCATGGAGGGAGATGACAGAGAGGATGGGTTTCTGGGTGGATATGGAAGATCCATATGTCACCCTACAAGACGATTACATTGAATCTGCATGGTGGTCACTGAAGCAGATGTTCGAGAAGGGTTTGCTATTCAGAGGTCACAAGGTTCTCCCATACTGCCCCCAAACCGGAACGAGTTACTCGACTCACGAGGTCTCCCAGGGGTACAAGGAGGTCTCCGAGCCAGCGGTTTTCGTAAAATTCAAACTTTTGGACGAGGAATCCTCAGTCTTGGCATGGACGACAACACCTTGGACGCTACCCGGAAATGTGGGCTTGGCCGTTGGCCCAGAAGTTACCTACTGCAGAGTTAGAGTAACTGAGCCCCCTTCAGAATCCTGGGAAGGGAGAGGGGGCGCAGAGGTAGGGGAGGAGCTAATCCTGGCCAAAGAATTGATTGGAAGCGTGCTCAGAAATCATGCCGACGTAATCGATGAGTTCCCCGGATCAGAGTTGGTGGGAAAGTCCTACGAGCCTCTCTTCCCCGGTGCAATTGAAAGGGGAGAATCAAATACTGCATGGACAATAGTGGCAGCGGATTTTGTAACTACCACGGATGGAACAGGCGTGGTCCATACTGCAGTGATGTACGGTGAGGACGATTACAGACTTGGCATGGAAGTCGGATTCCCCGCACAGCACACCGTCGGCATGGATGGTGCCTTTGTTGAGGGGGTTCACGAGGCTCTCGATGGCCGCTATGTCAAGGAGTGCGATGATGAGATAATCAATCTCCTTGATTCGCAGGGTTTACTCTACAGGGAGCACGATTACACACACGATTATCCACACTGCTGGAGGACCGACCATCCTTTGCTATACTATGCGATGGACAGCTGGTTCGTCAGGATGACCGCAGTCAGGGACCAGATTCTCTCTCATAATGAAAGCGTGGAGTGGGCGCCAGAGTGGACAGGGACAAAGAGAATGGGCGAATGGCTCTCCAACATCAAGGACTGGGCAATTAGCCGAGAGCGCTACTGGGGCACCCCAATACCCGTCTGGATTTGTCCCGATTGCGGAAAGGAGCACTGTGTTGGAAGCATTGAAGAAATGTCTTCGATGAAGACAGAGTCCTCCAAAATGCCTCCCGAGTTGCACAGGCCCTATGTCGACGAAGTAAGGCTGTCATGCCCATCTGAAGGATGCTCTGGTGAGATGGTCAGGGAGCCCTATGTCATGGACTGCTGGTTCGACTCCGGATGTGCTTCGTTCGCCCAGTGGCATTACCCTTTCGAGAATGAGGATCTTTTCTCAGGGTCATTCCCTGTCGACTACATCTGCGAGGCAGTAGATCAGACAAGAGGGTGGTTCTACTCCTTGCTAGCTGTGGCCACTACTGTGTTCGATGAGCCTTGCTTCAGACGCTGCCTTTCACTCGGGCATATTCTCGATAAGGATGGGAAGAAAATGAGCAAGTCGCGGGGAAATGTCGTAAATCCCTGGGACCACTTTAGCAAGGAAGGGGCCGATTCGATTAGGTGGTACATGACTACCCAGAGTGCCCCCTGGTCGCCCACAAATTTCGACCCTAATGGGGTTCGAGAATCGTATGCGAAGATGTTTCTGACCCTATGGAATGTTTACCGATTCCATGCTGATTACGCCGCACTCGATGGATTCGATCCCGAAGACGAATCTGGGATGGTAAGTATTTCCGACAGAAGTCCTTTGGATAGGTGGATTCTTTCCAAGGTAACGGAAATGGCAGACGAATTCCACCAGAACTTTGTCTCTTGGGACTTTCACAAGGCTGGTAGGGGTTTGGAGGATTTCGTAGTTAACGACCTCTCAAACTGGTACGTTAGGAGATCTCGGAGGAGGCTGTGGGAAGAGTCGGACAGCAATGACAAGAGGGCTTGCCAACATACCCTTCACGAAGTACTGTTGATTGTCTGCAGACTGATGGCCCCGATTTCGCCATTCATGCCCGATGAGATCCACAGGGGCCTAACAGGCCAATCAGCCCATTTGTCGGACTGGCCCATTGGTTCAGATCTGGTAGAAAGGGATCTTCCAGACCGTGATTTCGGTATCGAGCAGGAGATGTCACTAGTTAGGTCTCTAGCAGAGGCAGGTAGGAGGATTCGTGTAGAATCCAACAGGAGGCAACGCCTTCCGTGCCAAACAGGTTGGATAGTGGGCGGCCCCGACATCTCCAGATTCAATGATATCCTGGCAGAAGAACTCAATGTCGAGGTCCTTACTACCGAGGCCGACCTAGATGCATTCCAGAAGATCGTTCTTGAACCAAATCGGAAGATCCTGGGTGCAAAGTGTCGATCCGACCTTCCTTCCGTTCTAGCCCAGCTGGATTTGGCCAATCCTGAGGAACTCTTGCTAGAGATAGAGGCGGGAATTGCTGCCTTAGGGGGTTATGAGATAACCATGGAAGACATTGAGATTCGAAGGGCGGAGAAAGAAGGCTTTGCCGCAAAGACACTCTCTTTCGAAGAGGGCGATGTCTCGATAGTTCTTGACATGCACACAGACTCGAACCTTCTTTCAAAGGGCCTGGCTAGGGACATAACACGAAGAATCCAAGCCAAGCGTAAGGAACTTGACCTCCAAGTAGAGTCTACGATCAATCTATCGGTTTGGGTCGACGGCTTGGTCTTGGAAAATAGTGACTGGGAGCATGTAATTACAGAGACAAGGGCGGGGGAAAATTCGCTGAATGAGGGCGAACCACCCAGTGGTGCAGACATCTTCGAGGTCGACGGAACCACCGTATCATTCGAGATTCAGTAATCGTGCGTCATTCCAATATGGGGGAGATGCCCGGCATGTATGACTCTGGCAGAAGCATCTCGACGCCAAACAGTGGGTCTGGATCAGTAGAGTCATGATATGCGATGAAAGAACCCCCGTCGGGGAGAATCCCCATGCTGGCAAAGTCGAATCTGATATCATTGCCTGCTCCTGATGTTGAGTCAAGATCACCTTGTCCTAGGTATGTGAGCATGTCAGGCTCTAGGCTCTGTGAGAATCCTCGGACGTGGTATGCCACATCGACATCAGGCCCGTCCGCACTCTGGAACCTAACATTCAGCACGAAAAGGTCGTGCACTCCGCTAGAGTGAAACTCCCACTCCTCGATTTCAGTAGCCTTCTCTGAAAGATTGTAAGTCCTGTTATCCCACGTCTCCCCCCCGTCCCAGGACATCATGTGAATCAGGGAAGTCTGGCTTGCAGTAACACAATGGAGCGCGGTCGAAGAGTCAAAGGAGCAGTACTGGGATGGTAGGGAGGAGCCATTCAGAGTTACTCCGGTCCACCAATTAAGGGAAGTGTCCAGATAGGCATCACTTCCATCTAAGAAGTAATTGGGGAAATAGAGCCCCCCCGATGGCACAGGGAAAGCGCGCATCTCTTTGTGAGGCTTTGTAAAATCCCACTCTTGTCCGAGACTCTCTGGATTGAGATCGACCTCCAAAACATCCAGGTTTTCGTCTCTGTCTGGGAAACCGAAGTAATCGTAGTTCAGGCCATCAGTGGAAATCTGACCGCCGACGTTCTGAACTTGGTGCCAGAAGTTGGAAATTACCAAGCTGGCCCATGGCCCATTGCCATATAGCCCGCCATTGATGGGGCCAATAACCTCAACCTGCCACGAACGATCGTAGAACGGCTCTGGGGTCCTGTTGAAGCACCAACTCCACTCTTCATCCTGAGCATCGTAGAAGAATGCATAGAACTGGTCCGCCCCACTGGTACTGGGGTATGGGAACCAACCCATCGAAATCAAGTCCCCGTTTGTCGCTTGTACTATGCTCCCCTCCCCAAGTCCTTCTTGTCCAGGAACTGTCGGCTTCGGTTCCAAGCAACCTATCTGTGAGAAAATCGAGGGCCTATACTCTTGCCAAGTTAAGCCTCTATCCTCTGACCAAGTGGGGTATTCGCCTCCGAAATTGAGAATCCACCCCTCTTTAGTTGCGGCTAGGTAGTGCTCGCAACAATTTCCACCATGCTCGTTGCCGAAGACAGTCCACGTGGCGTTTCCCCATGTCTCGTTCTTGACTGGGTCTGCAACGACAAAGTCCCTTGGATCTTCATGACCACTTGGATCGATCAAGAAGTAGCCTTGACCCCATTCCACCTCCTTTGCCCCGGAGTTAACTTGCTCCACACAACCCGGAATGACAAACATCAGCACGACGATTAGGGAGGCAAAGCAACGACTCGAACTTGGTGATGCCACTGTCTGCCGTAATGATGGTAATATATCGCACTTTCACAGGATTGATGATTACTCAATCCTCCAAGTAGCTCCATTGGGTCCATCTTCGACAACAACTCCCATTTTCGCCAACTCGTCTCTTATATCGTCAGCCCGGCCCCAATCCTTCGCTTTCCTGGCATTCTCTCTCTCGGCAAGCAGAACCTCGACCTTTGGGGCCACCTCGTCTTTCATGCCATCATTGCTTTCCATCCTAGCCAGGACTTCCTCATCCGTGGGCAACAATCCTAGAACGCCTCCCGCGAATTCCGAAATCCAACCTACAGCCCCAGAGACTCCCAACTCGTCACCTCCAGAATTGAGCAGTCCTCGAAGCCACTTTGCTACCGCTTGCACCTCTACTAGTGCAATTCTGGTGTTGAAATCATCATTCATCCCTTCTTCTAGCCTATTGGCTGCATCTACAAGTTCTGGAAACGACGCCCAGTCCCCACTTCCATGCCTAGACAAACCTTCTCCATAGCAACTCAGGAGTCGTTTGTGGTGATTGTCTGAGTCATCAATCATGACCTGGTTGAAATCTACAGGTTGGCGGTATGGTGCGTTGATTAGGGTATATCTCAAGACTAGGGGGTCAACATTCTCCAAAGCATCAGAGATGGTCCAGAAGTTACCCAGCGATTTACTCATCTTCTCCCCATCGATGTTGATCATTCCATTGTGGATCCAATATTGAACTACGGGGGAATGACCTAGACAACACTCAGACTGGAATATCTCGGCCTCATGGTGAGGGAAAATTAGGTCAGAACCGCCCCCGTGTATGTCGAACCTCTCGCCTAGGTGCTTGAGTGACATAGCAGAGCACTCAATGTGCCAACCAGGTCTCCCATCCCCCCACGGGCTTTCCCAAGACGGCTCATCGGACTTAGCCATCTTCCATAGGGCGAAATCCCGATGGTCCCTCTTCCCAGAACCAGTCTTGCCCACTCTTCCGCCAGCTCCAGATCTAACCATCTCGAGAGTCTGTCCCGTAAGTTGGCCGTACTTCTCAGGGGATGTGTCAATCTCGAAATAAACCCCGTCTTCTGCCTGATATGCATGACCCTTATCGACCAGTGTCCTAATCATTTCAATGATTTCTGGAATTGTCTCAGTTACTCTGGGATAGGCATCCGCCCTAATCACGTTCAGGGAGTCCATGGACTCAAAATAATCAGCTATATTCCTATTTGCTACTTCTAGGAAATCAACGCCTTCTTCATTAGCAGCAGCAATAATCTTGTCATCCACATCCGTGAAGTTGGTGATGAAATTAACTTCGAATCCACTCTTCCGCAGCCATCTTACTATGATGTCGAATGAAATTGCTTGCCTTGCATGCCCAATGTGGCTCGGCGAGTAGGGAGTAATCCCGCATGCGTAGAGGCCGACCTTGCCTTCCTCAATTGTAACTAGTTCCCTCTTTTTTCGAAAACGAGTATCGAAAACTCTCAGTGCCACAACCTATTGGTGCAGCACTTCGGACATCAACCCCTCGCTGCCTCGATAAGGCCAGAAAACAGTATGTCATGCCCTTTCCGCTCGGGATGCCACTGGACCCCAATGCAGAACTTCTTGTCACTTCTTTCCACGCCTTCAATCAGGCCATCATGCTCGGCACGTGCTGAAACTTCTAGACTCCCTTGGTCAGAAACACCTTGGTGATGAAGAGAGTTTACGGAAAACGACCTCCCCATCAGGCTTGCCAGATGCGTCCCCTCCTCGACAACCACCCCATGCTCAGTAGATTCTCCAAAGAATCCCCCGTGTCCTTCGTGCCCCGGGGTGGTTTCTAGGTGCTGATGCATCTTGCCCCCATGAACAACGCTGAGGATTTGCATCCCCCTGCAAATACCCAGAAGAGGCATGTCTCTGTTCAGCGCTTCGCTAATCAGGCCCATTTCGGAAAAATCCTGCTCTGGGTAGAATTCTGTTGTCATCGAGCCCGGCTCTTCACCGTAGCTCGCTGGGGAGATGTCAGGCCCCCCTGACACGATCAGGCCGTCAATAGAATCCAGTATTACGGTCATGTCCCCGGCAGGGGGGATGATCAGTGGCACCCCTCCGACTTTATTGACCATGGAGATGTATGCGGATGGTAGGATTGCAGCATTCCGCTCCCAATTCCCATAGGAAGCATCCTTGACGAAGCATGTAATGCCAATCACTGGCTTCATTCGTTCACCGCGGATTCCCGTTGTAGACGGGCATGCCTGAATGATCGTATCCCCACTATCGTGAATGAGAGTCCGACCTGGAGGAGAAGGAGGTGCGATACAATTGCCAACCATGACATACTTCCAAATCCAACTACTACCCTTGCCCCTCCCAAGGCCATTATTAGCGCCAAAACCATGCATCCGTGCATGTAGTGGTGTCTGTTGGAGGCGTTACTCTCTGACAGAAAACCGAGTAGAAGCATTGGCAAACCCATGAATGCGGGAATCAATGCAGTTATTGAGGGGGTGTCTGAACTTTGTACGAAGTACGCAATTACGCCCCACAAAGATAGAATTGCCCCATTTACGATTGCAATACGGGGGACGCTCATTCCAAGCATTCTGAATTCTTCACTCATGGACATTGCCAGAAGAAGAGCCTAATGATTGTCACGCTTAGAGAATCAGACTTGGAGGCCCGATTCAAGTGGTGTTGGCGATATTTTCCTGGATCTCATTGTCCTTGGCAACAATCTGCTCCCAGAGAATCTCTGCCACATCCTTGACGTCCATCTCCGCCCCGACTGCATCTAGGCCGTCCTTCACCATGATGGAGCAGAATGGGCAACCTACGGCTACGGTATCACAGCCTGTTTCCGATAACTCCTTTGCACGAATCTCATTTACTCTCTTGTCAGCTTCCTCTTCCATCCACATCTGAGCACCACCCGCCCCGCAGCAGAACGAATCACGACCATTCTTCTCAGTCTCAACATCGACTCCACCGATAACGTCCCTCGGCTCGTCGATGATCCCTCCAATTCGACCAAGGTAGCATGGATCATGGAATGTAATGCTCTGGCCGTTCTTCTCCACCCTGGGCAATCTCCCCTCTTCCTGTAATTTTGCCAGTATCTCTGAATGGTGGAAGACCTCCAGTTCATCTCCCCCATAATCCCCGTACTCTTTCCCCAATGTGTGGAAGCAGTGTGGGCATGATGCGATTATGCGCTTCACCCCTAACTCTTGAAAAGTCATCATATTTGTCTCAGCGAGCATCTGGAACAGGTATTCGTTACCAGCTCTACGTGCCGGGTCGCCTGAGCAACCCTCTTGCATTCCCAGTATCCCGACATCTAGTCCGGCTTCCTTTAGGAGCGAAATTGTCGATCTTGCGACCTTTTGATTTCGCTCATCGAAGCTCGCTGCACACCCGACGAAGTAGATGTATTCAGCCGGCTCACCTATTTTGACATCCAGATCAGCGGCCCAGTCAGCTCTTTCGTGTTCACCATATCCGTATGGGTTCGATGCCGACTCAATGTTCCCCATCGCTGTATTGAGAACATCCGGGTACTCCATTGTCTCCATCATCGCATTTCTCCGTAGATCAGTTAGTTTGGGCACGTGTTCTATGTAGAGGGGGCAGATATCGACGCAAGCATTGCATGTTGTGCACGCCCATACCGCTTCTTCGGTAATCCTCTGCATCATCGTCTCCTCAGGAGCCTGGCCAGAAAGCAGAAGTGGGGCGTGCTCGTTCGCATAGTCTCTCACGTCATGGATTACCTGCATTGGGTTGAGCCCCTTGCCAGATGCATACGCGGGGCAAACATCCTGGCATCTCGCGCAAGAAGTGCATGACCACCCGTCAATAAGCTGCCTCCATGTGTATTGTGTGTAGCTACTTACTCCAAATGATTCTATGTCCAAGTCCTCAAGCGGAACGGCCTTTCCATCATCCCCCATGGCAAGTGGGCGCATCTTCGCAGCCGGGCCAGTATCGTGGAAGAATACGTTTGGAACTGCCATCACCAAGTGCATGTGCTTTGAAAGAGGGATTAGGAAAAGAAAGACCGAGATTGCCAACATGTGGAGCCAGTAAGAAACTACGACCGCCCCATCCGACAGTCCGATCTGACCGACCTGGTAACCAATAGGTTCCCAGAACGAACTAGGGTCTTCTTTAGACTCAATCATGAATGAAGTAGTTGTGATGGTGAAAATGAGCAATAAGATGACGTTTCCCTCTAGTTGCGATTTTCCTTTGAGCTTCTCAGGAGTGAAGGCTACACGACGAATAAATGCCGAGACACATCCGATCAGGGCCATGGTATAACCCAGTTCAACCACCCCATTCCAGGGGCCAACAAGCAATTCAGGGAGAAGCTCCCCAGAGAAGTAATTCGCAGTTGCTAGATCAAACATATCTGATGCGAGCATCAGGAAACCCCAGAACATCAGAACGTGCATTGTTCCAGCAACTCTGTCTCTGAGTACCTTCTTCTGGCCAAGCCATCCCACGATGAATTCCCTTATTCTAGGGCCCCATGAGTCAAATCTTGAGTCCGGCGAGCCAATCAGGACCAGACGCGTGGCCTTCTGTACCTGATAAGTGAAGAATCCTATGGAAACAGACGCCATAATCAGCAGAATCATCCACCCATCCAAGGGTCCGTAAGTCTGTAGAAGGGGGTGTATCATTGGCACTCACCGGGGTTTTCCCGAATCCCGCGCCTACAAACAAGACCTTGAAACAACCGCTAAACAGGCCAACACTCATGTCCTAATGTGCTAGCCATGAGTCATGCCGAGTGCCTTTGCTCCCGGGAAGTGCATCCTCTTCGGGGAGCATGCAGTTGTTTTTGGCCATCCAGCTGTAGCAGTAGCAATTGACCAAGGAGTTAGAGTCAGCGTAGAAGAGTCCGAAATGTGGAAATTAGAGGGGGCATCATTTGACCCCTCAAGACACCCCCACATCTCTCACATTATCCAGAATATATTCCAGTACTCTGGCCCCCCTCTTGACATTGACGTAAACAGCTCCCTTTTCTCCGCTGCAGGCATGGGGTCATCCGCCGCTCTGTCGAATGCCTTCGGTGCCGCAATGTACTCCTATCTGAATCCGGACGAGGAAATCGATGCAGTAAAACTAGCAAAAATTGCCCACTCGGCCGAGGCAACCGCTCAGAAGGGAAGGGCTAGCCCGACAGACACGGCAACAAGTGCCCTCGGAGGATGTGTGGTTGTTTCCGGTTCCGAAGTACCTGGGACAAGGCATGTTTTCGATACTAGTCTAGAAACTCCCGAGGGTTCTAGGGAATGGTCGATAAATACAGTCGACATTCCTCAGGGGGTCGGTGACGCATGGCTGGTAATCGGATACTCTGGGACTGGTTCGCCCACTGGAAGGATGGTGGCTAAGGTTGCAAAACTAATTTCCGAGGTTCCGGAAAGAATGGAGGAGATGGAAGCAATTGCCAACATAACTAGAGCCGGACTAGCCGCTCTTTCCGCAGGAAACCTGGATGCCCTAGGGATGGCAATGGATGCCTGCCACGAAAGCCTAAGAAAACTGGAAGTAAGCACGATCAAGCTAGACCAGATGGTTAATGCCGCTCGACCCCACTCCCTAGGTGCAAAAATAACTGGAGCTGGAGGAGGGGGGTGCATGGTCGCCCTCACACACGATCCAAACAGGGTTTCCGAGGCCATCGAAGTCGCAGGAGGGAGGCCACTAATGACAAGACTGGGGGCCCAAGGCGTCAGATTACAACATCTATGAGGGCTGAAAATAGCATCATAAAACTTCAACTTACTTATATTACCATTTATAAGGGGGCAGACGGACGACAACCTATGCTCAGCGATGAAGAAAGACTCACCGTAGTGAATGTAGTAGCCTCTACCAGAGTAGCGGAGGAACTGGACCTCCCAGACATAGCCATCCAGTTGAACTGTGAATACGAACCAGAGCAGTTTCCAGGTGTGGTCTATAGGGTGGTCGAACCCAAACTTGCTATCCTGATGTTCAGATCGGGCAGAGCGGTTTGTACCGGAGGTAAGAACGAGGACAATATCCAGACAGGCATCGAGAGAATGATTGGAGATCTCAGAAAAGCAGGCATCGAGACCTGGGAACTGAAGGATGTCGAGATAGAGGTCCAGAACATGGTCGCAACATACTCTCTATTCTATCCGGAGGACTATGGGGAAGTCGCTAGAATGGATGACATCAACACAAAGGTCATTGACGAAGATGGGGGTATCAGAGCAGCTACAGACGAGGAGGTAGAGAACGAGGACCCACGAATCAGAGGCATCCTTCAGGGAGAGCCACTGGCTGCATTACCCAGGAAACTCAATCTGAACAATTTGACCTTCCATCTGCCCTTCGACAAGGTCGAATACGAACCAGAGCAGTTCCCGGGCCTAATCTACAGGCTCGACTATCCACGCGTAGTGTGTCTGATATTCGGTAGCGGCAAGATGGTGATCACCGGTGCTAGGCACAAGGATGAGATCCTCGAGGCAGTCGAGCAGATCAAAGACGAGCTAGCAGACCTGCTCTAGTCGATGAACCAATGTTATTGAGCAGACCGGCATGCGAATGCCATGCACGCAGCCTCCCGCGCCATGCTAATGGTTTCGGCATTGGCACTAGCACCGTTAGCCTGCTCGCTGACCGTGGCAGACCTTTCTAACGCCGACACACACTCCGGAGAAGCTTCAGTGCAATCCAGAAACACGGGGTCTGCCGATGTGCCGGACTGGAGGGTCAACGACAACTGGATGTATGACGGGTACCTGGACGTTGCCGATTTCGTAGCAGACTCAGGAGTCTCCACCAATGTGGAGACTCTAGCTGGTTCTCTCGACAGGACAGTATCGGACATCTACCTTTACGACATCGGCGGGAATGAGACGCTTGTCTACGAAGTTGAGTCAATAGGGACTTATGAGTCAACTTCAGTCGAGATAGACGGATTCACTGGTTGCCTTTACGTCGATATGCAGACTACTGAGATCATCCGAGTCTCGGACTTGGCAACTTATTCACAGGATGTCACGGTTGACGTATACTTTGACCCCGATGTACTGTGGTGGAGTTGCGTAGAAAACCAAAGGGAGGAAATCGGAGTATTGAGCGTCGATAACACATTCTTCCCGCCCCTGGAGAACTACGATTTCCCCCTCTCGGTTGGGGAGGCATGGGAGATGGACTACAACCAAGATACTGAATACAGTGGTTCCAGCAATTACGTTGACATCCCCGATGACAGTAGCGACACAAACTCGACTAGCTGGGCAGTCGTAAGCCAAGGTAGCTCAGGAGTGGCGTACCCCGGTTGCTACCAGTCATTCAACGTGACCTCATACGACTCCGACGGAGACGAAGTCGGGTACAACTGGTACTGTCCAGCTATTCGTGGAGAGGTGAAGAGCTCAATTGAACAGGCATTCGGATTCATCGCGGTCCACGAGCTTGTTAGCTACCAACCAGTAACTAGGGGGAAGGAGATATCTATAGACATCGAATACCCCCTCTCTCCGACTGACATAGAGATCTCCGCTTGGGTGAATGTTACTTCGCAGGGCCAAGGAGTGGCCAACCAGGACATCCAGTTCCGCTACGAGTCAGAGAGCGACATACAGAACGTAACCACGGATGAAAACGGCTCCTACCATTTGATTTTCAACTCGGGGGACAAACCCGATGATACCCATGGCCCCGGGGAACTAGGCAGTCACGGTTTGATCGCTTGGACCTATCTCGAAGGGGGTGTTCTGGGTACAAAGACGCTGGTAATAGACCCAGAAGTGCATGAGATAGATTTGGTTGCGAGGTCATCAGCAGTTACCGTTCAGAGGCTCCGCCCATCCACAGGTAACGATATCACCCTGGTCTCATCAGTTGGTTTCACTGCCATTTCAGGGGACATTCTGACCTTCTCAGTCCCAGTTCTGAACCGTGGCCTAATCCAATCACCATACTCGACCATGGTCGTCTCTGCTCCAGACGGATCAGAGGTTTCGAGCACCGTACCGCCACTAGAAAGCCTCCAGGAGGCCAGGGTATTGGTAAACTGGACAGTCCCCGAATCACAAACGTTTGGAAACGTCTATCTTTTCTTCGAGGTAGACCCCTTGGAGGAGATTACCCAGGATGGCAACCGATCAAATAACGTGGGCTCATTCGTAATCTACGTCGGATCCCTACCAATCGCTGACCTCTCGATCCCAAACGAACCTCTCACCAACGAGGGGGCGACATTGGATGCCAGCATGTCTTACGACCCAGACGGAGGAATCGTAGGCTGCGAATTCAATATCGAAAAGGTCGATGGTTCCCATGTCCAGTTATCCGATGATGATTGCATTGTCGAATGGTCATGGACGGATGATGGCACATTCGGAGTTTCAGTCCTAGTCTTGGACGAGGAGGGGGACCAGTCCACTATGGACTCCACGATCACTATCATCAATCGTCCTCCCGTTATCACAATTGGTTCGAACAATGACGAGGTAGTAGTAACCACTCCTATCACATTCTCCGTGATTGAGAGCAGTGACAATGACACGAGTAATCCATCATCGCCGGTGGAGATCCTATGGGGTGCAGAATGCTCGGAGGGACAGGTGGGGCAGTCATGCACTGTCACCCCCATGGTCGAGGGAGAACTAACCATCGAAGTCTTGGCAACCGATGATGACGGTGCGACCACCGTCGCAGAACACTCTGTCCAAGTCACAAACATAGCTCCCTACAACCCAGTCGCAGAACTCTACCGAGGGGAGGAGAGGCTCTTTCCTGATAGCCGGGGAGTCTTTACAATCTACGAAGGCGATGAGATAATCCTATGGGGGCAGGCAGATGACTCATCAAATGACATCGAGAGCCTCGTTCACGTATGGAGGCCAGATGCAGAGCACCTCCCCGAGATCAACTCAACTAGTACAGGTGCCAGGAGCACACTCTCCGGAGTCTCATACAACACGTCAGGAATGCACTTGGCGACTCTACAGGTCTTCGACGATGACGGAGAGGCGACCGAACTTCTGATCGTACCGATTCAGGTGGAAAATGCTATCCCGGAGATTACTCCAATGACGACTAGCCTTGGCGATCTGGAGGAGGATCAGGAGTTCACCATCAGTCCAGCGGTATCTGACACCGGAAATGACACCGATTCCCTGGTTCACTGCTTCGACCTTGATCCCTCGGCCGATAATGACGCGGACGGGGACTCGGAGAATGACTGCGACGTACAGTCCGAAATCCTAGTTCACTCATGGCCAGACTCTAATTCCGCCCCCAGTTCGATAGTATTCCATGTCACGGATGATGACGGGGCATCAGAATCGATGGCTTTCACTTTCGTAGTGGTCAACTCCCCTCCTGAGGCCTTCGCATCGGCCAGTGTGACCAATCCAACAGCAGGAGACTCAGTGATTCTCTCTGCCAATGGGACAGTCGATTCACAGGTAGACATGGACTCATTGGTTTTCCAATGGGACATCGACGTAACCGTAGACTCGGATGGGGACGGAAACCCTGCAAACGATGTTGACTACACTGGAAGGTGGATAGAGTTCTCATACGACTCGGGTGGACCGAAGAAGGCACAGCTCACCGTGCTTGACGACAGCTCCAGCCACTCTGTCATCATGGATCTTGAGGTGGCCGACAAGCCGACCACAATCTCCGGTACCATCCAATCAAACATCGGCCTGATAATCATCTTCCTCTTGGCTGTATCATTGGCCGCATGGGCCTTCTCAAGAACCAAAACGAAGGATCAGGAGGAGGTCCCAAAAGGCTCACAGGAGATAGATTTTGATGCCGCATTCGACCAGCCCGCAGAACCTTTGGTGACTACTAGCCCGTTCGCAGCCCCACCCGAGGCCCAACAGAATCCTCCGGACCCAATGATACTTGAGGGCCTGAATGACGTCCTCGACGAGCTCACTGGTGGAAAGCCAGAGGGGGAAAACACCCCTGAGTTGCCCTCGGCACCCATTCTCGACGAGCAAAAAGTCGATATTGACCTCACAGACATCGAAGCACTCTTTGAGGAGTAGTCATCGGACTACCCGTGGTCAACCTCTTCAGACTTCTCGGACTCCCTAACCCGAACACCACTCCAAAGGCAAAACCTGGAGCTGGTTCGGGCGCAACCGAACCGGGCCCAAAGGCTGGTAACAGGTTCCACGATCTTGGTGAGTCAAGGTGGTCAGAAAGAACAGAGAGGGTGACGGAGAGGCCATCTAGACGGGTGATATACATGGAGCCGGACGGTCTTCATCGACTTCAACTGGATGGGATCGAAGGAAATCTATCAGTTGGCGATATGGTAATCATCGATCTGAACTCCTTGAATCATATGCCCAGCCAGCAATCGGTATGCTCCCGGAGGGCACAAGAACTGGGCGATAGGACAAACCTCCCAGTCTTTGCATTGAATGAGGACGACTCCCTACTGATGATTGCCGGGGCAAAGATGAGGGTTGATACTCACAAGCACAGACTCGGCTCACCCGCATTGGACAGGGCGATAGATAACTAGCAGGGTTCTCTCACTCCTCTTCCAACCAAGAGTCAAGATCCCCTCTGGAGACCTCCATTATCGCATGCTCGGTGAAATCTCGATATGCCGACCACTTGGAGACCTCTTCCTCTTCGCCCCCCCTCTCGTTCTTTCTGTCAATGGATTCGTTTGCGTACCTAACGCATCTGCGGAGAAATGAAACTATCAGGTTCCTACGCTCTTCTATGCTCATTTCATCCTACCTTCAGATCTTCAATCAGAGTCTCCACGTGCCCCTTCGCTCTGACTCCGTACCCTGCCCATGCGATAGTCCCGTCTGAGTCGATTGCAAAGGTTGACCTGAGAGTTCCCATGTACGTCTTCCCATACATGTTCTTCTCCCTCCAAGTGCCATACTTCTCGTGAAGAGTTGCTTCCTCGTCCACAACCAGATCAAATGGCAACTCGTGCTTGTCGATGAACTTCTGATGGGATTTGGCACTGTCAGTAGAGACGCCGATGACCCTCCAACCACTTCCTTCGAATCTTCCGAAACTGTCCCTGAAGTCACAGGCTTGTGTGGTGCATCCAGGGGTGTTGTCCCTTGGATAGAAGTACAGAATTGCCCTCCCTCCCTCGGATAGGATATCCGAAAGAGAAATCTTCGAACCGTCGGTAATCTCCACATCGAAGTCAGGTGCCATGTCTCCAACTGCAAGCTCTACTGTTGCCATGAATTCGCGTATCGAGCCAGACTCATGAAGGCTACCATCACTCGATATAGGATTTCAGTGTGACCGAGGACGGCATAGATGGCGGTTCACTGAAACCGAAGCATGCATCTATCTCGAACTCCTTCTTTTCTCCTAGGTCCCTCCCTTCGAAACTAGCTTCTGCCTTCAGAATCCGGGAAAGTGACCTCACTGAGTACCATTCTCTCCTCCCATTCTTAGTCACTCCATGGGTCTTCGTACCGAAGAGAATCCTCCCGAAAAGGGCCTCGAAACTCGCGATGAACCAGAGTGGCCTCCAGAATGGTATTGGGAACGGCGTCCCCCATTCAATTCTGACTGACAGTCCCCCTCCTTCGATAGAGACCTCCCTCTTGCCCCTCTCAACTGATATCTCGGCCACTTCCACATCTTCAAAGCTGTACAGTTCAGATACGTAATCGGCATGCATATCAGATGGCGATAACAGTACTCTGCTCCCATCTGGCTTCGCCCACATCACATTGGTGAAACTCCCTAGTGGGGACTTCCTCCAATCTCCGATTACGATCCTGTCACCGTTCGAGAATCCAGTAGATGTAATCCTTCCAGTAAAGACATCCATTCAACCACCCATCTCCTCCCTAATCCTCTTCTTAGTGGCAGCCCAAGAGCAAATCGGACATGTCTCCAGATCGTGCCTTAACGCGGGACAGTGCTCCCTTCCGAAGTATATTATCTGCAGATGCCTCCTGTTCCAAGTATCCTCGGCGAAGACTGCCTTCAGGTCCCTCTCAGTCTTGACCACGTTCCTCTCGTCAGATAGTCCCCATCTGGCCGCCAATCTGTGAATGTGGGTATCGACTGGGAATGCAGGAACCCCGAATGCCTGGCTCATGACGACGCTCGCAGTCTTGTGACCCACTCCAGCCAACGACTCAAGGAAGCCCCAGTCGGGCCGAACCCCGCCTCCGTCTTCCAGAATCTGCTCCGCCATCCTTCGGAGATTCTTCGCCTTTGTAGGGGCCAATCCTATTTCACGGATGATTCTGTGAATCTCATCTACTTCTAGCAATGCCATTTCCTCAGGACTTCCAGCCGCCTCGAACAATCGGGGTGTGACCTGGTTCACCTTCTTGTCAGTCGTCTGGGCAGACAGCATCACCGCAACAAGCAGGGTGTATGGATCGGCATGGTCCAGTGGGATCGGCGTCTCCGGGTACATCTCATCGAGTATGCCGCCAATAATGCCGGCCTTCTCAGCACGGCGCAAAATCAGACCTCCAGTTCCGGGCTCCTTTCATCCCTCCAACCAATCATCGCCCCAGCAGCAATGCATCCGAAAAACGGGACATAGCAGGACAACCATAGCTTCGTGCTCCACTCCTCCGGACTCCCACTCAGGATCCATCCGAACAGGGATAGGAGGGCACCAGGGATGATGGCGAGCGTGCCGAACAACACAGCCCTACCAACTCCCATGGCATTTACGAGACACTACCAGACTTGACTCTAACGGGCCTTCTCTTTCACTACCCATTTCGCCATTATCGCTGTCTGGACCATGGAAAGAAGCGCAGCCCACCAGATCCACACGGGGAGGCCCAATGCCCATGTCTCATTGTCTTCCCACCACCAGAAGTCCTGAGCAAGCACGAAAACCGCTAATAGCCCCAACATTGGTGCAATTTCTCCGGTTCCTATTTGGCCAAACCAATCGAAAGTGATACCCCTATTGCATGCATACTGGACGGAGACCAAACC
>PVBE011571230.1_pt1 | contig 43006 bp, 41 predicted proteins | sample 1631181 | NCBI WGS metagenome assembly PVBE01 (sample SAMN08397723, study PRJNA350692) | Marine metagenome, whole genome shotgun sequencing project. | isolation source: water | place: Pacific Ocean | collected 2012-04
CAGACATGGGCTTCGAACCACCGCTGACTCTTCCCGAGAACAGGTAATCGCCTGGCTTCTTTGCGGATTGTTTAATCCAACTGTCAAGCGACTTTATGGTGGTCTGAGAAAGCACGCACTGGACGCTTTGCCCGAATTTGGCTGTCGTCAGTTCCAGTGTGCTGCGGACGCCGCGATTGCCTGTCCTCAGGTCTTTGACCTTTAATCTCAGCAGGTCTTGTGCGCGCAGCATGGTATCAATTGCGGTTGAGAACAGGGCGAGGTCTCTAACGCCCGCAACGCCGCGTTTTGTAAGTGACTTCTTAATACGGGTTACTTCTGAAAGGCTTAACGGGGCTCTTTGTCCCACTTCGCGCCCCTTGTTCCAGGGAAGGTGCTTGTCTTTTGCTTTCTTTCTAGCCACGGATTCTGGTTTCTCCAAAATATAGTTATAAATCAGTGAGTGTCTTGACACCCCACCTTTGTAATGCGGCGGCATTATACCTTGGTTCCCAGTGCTGCGACGAGATTTTCTCTTTTTTACTTTCGACCTCATCAGCCTTTTCAGATGATGGCCTCGGTCTGCCGACTGCAGAACCAGAATCCCTGGGTATGTCTTCCAAGAAACTCGATGAGACTAAAACTAAACTGCAACCTCTGATCGATGAAAAGAAGGTGTCAGGATTTGTTACGGTGGTCGCTCATCAAGGGAAAGTCGTCCATTTTGAAGCTTTCGGCAGCATGGATGTAGAACGTAAGAAAGCCATGCAAGCGGATACAATCTTAAGGATCCCGTCTCGAAGTACATTCCCGAATTTGCTGATATGAAAGTCCTTGTTCAAAACGAAAAAGGTGCGGCCAGTACGTTCCCGGCCCATAGACCTATCATCATTGAGCATCTCTTAACCCATACGTCAGGTCTGACCTACAATTTCTTCGGCAACGCGGTATCAAAAATCTATGCCGCCAACGGCGTGGACAGTGACGGTGGCAGCGTAGACACTCGAGGAAAATTTCGTGTACCGGATCAGGGTCTGCACTTCTATTACGCCATCAACCTGGAATTGATGGTATACCGACGTTTGCATCGATACGTGCATTGTTGCAAAGTGCTCTCATTCGTTCCATTAAGGATAGACAATTGAATCCAATCCCATATAACTCAAAGCTAATGACTTTGATGAGAAAACCCCTGACCGCAGTATTCCTGGTCTGTAGTGTGGTTCCCGGTCAAGTGTTCGCAGAGCAGGCAGAGGATCCAGCATCAGTTATCAGGCAGCGACTGCTCCAGGTAAGACCCGATCTGCCAGTTGGTGAAATAGTTCCTGGCGCCTTCCCTGGATTCTATTCGGTAGTTCTCGAGGGCGGACAGGTGTTGCATTTCACAGAAGATGGTCGCTATTTCTTCGCCGGTGATCTGTATGAAGTGACCAGTAATCAACTCGTGAATGTTTCCGAACAGGGACGAACCGAAAAGAGAAAGCAGCAGATGAGCCTGCTCGATGAATCGCAGATGCTGGTTTTTGCGCCATCGAAGGAAAGGATAAAGGCAACCATTACTGTTTTTACAGATATTGATTGTGGGTTTTGCCGCAAGCTTCACAAGGAAGTGCCCGAATTGAACAGATTGGGCATCGCGGTTCGCTATCTTGCGTATCCAAGAGCCGGAATGGGTTCAGACTCCTATGATAAATACGTTTCAGCATGGTGCGCCGACAATCCGAAGATTGCTTTTACCAAAGCCAAGGCCGGACAGGAAATAGAAGAGCGAACCTGTGCCAACCCGGTGGCGGAACAATTTCAACTCGGTGGATTAATGGGTATCAATTCTACCCCATCATTGATTTACGACGACGGCAGACTTGACCCTGGCTACCTGCCCGCAGAGAAATTAGCGGCAAAACTTGGGGTCCTTTAGTAAGTACCGGGTTTGATACAGGTCTGCCGATCGGCAACACTGACCAACTAATCGATAAAGGCGCAATCGTCGATAGCAGGCAGATTTAGTCAGCTCATTATCCGACAAGGGGTCTGATTAAAAATTTCACACCTCCCAGGGAAGTTAAGGTAAGATTCAGCCTCGTAGCGAGAGACCGGATCGCCGGACAGATAAGAATGCAGCAACTAAGCATGCAGCAAACAGTCAGGACAACGATGACCGAATTCATCATGATTGCGACAGCAATTGTGGCGAACTGTGCTGCAATAGGCTAACGTAAATTAGAGTGCCGGGTTCGCACTCTAAGTGCGAACCCGGTTTTTTTTTGGACAGAAGAAAATGGATGACTTTCCTCGAATAAGACGACTGCCTCCCTATATCTTTAGCATCACAGATGCGCTGAAGAGAGAGGCGCGAGGGAGAGGCGAAGACATTATCGACTTTGGTATGGGCAATCCGGACCAGCCAACACCGCCGCATATTGTCGAAAAGCTTATCGAAACAGTACAGCGTGGTGACACACACCGATATTCACAGTCAAAAGGTATACCGAGATTACGGCGAGCGATCTGCAACTGGTATAAAGATCGCTTTGATGTTGACCTTGATCAGGAGACAGAAGCCATTGTCACGCTGGGGTCCAAAGAAGGTATTGCTCATTTGGCAATGGCAGTCCTGGCGCCGGGTGATACGGTTCTCGTGCCTAATCCATCGTATCCGGTACATCCCTACGGTTTTGTGATCGCAGATGCGGATGTGCGGCACGTTCCCCTGACCCCGGATGTGGATTTCTTTGAAGAACTGGAGCAGGCGATTTCCACTACCTGGCCCACACCTAAAGTCCTGATCATCAATTTTCCCGGCAACCCGACCGCACAATGTGTCGAGCTTGATTTTTTCGAGAAGGTTATCATGATCGCCAAAGAGCACGGCATCTGGGTGATTCAGGATCTTGCCTATGCAGATCTTGTTTTTGATGGATATAAGGTTCCGTCAATACTTCAGGTACCGGGTGCCAAAGATATTGCAGTTGAATTCTTCTCCATGTCAAAGAGTTACAATATGCCGGGCTGGCGAATTGGTTTTTGTGTCGGTAATCCGACCCTGGTGGGTGCACTGTCGAGAATCAAGTCATATCTGGACTATGGAAATTTCACACCCATTCAGGTCGCGGCGATTGCAGCGCTTGAAGGCGATCAGACATGTGTTGGCGAAATACGGGATATGTACTGCAATCGGCGTGATGTCCTCTGCGATGGTTTAGCTGCAGCGGGATGGCAGATAGAGAAACCGAAGGCAACCATGTTCGTGTGGGCAAAGATTCCGGCGCAGTTTCAGAATATGGGTTCTCTTGAGTTCAGTAAGTTCCTGCTAAAAGAGGCAAAGGTCGCCGTTTCACCTGGTATTGGATTTGGCCAGTATGGAGATGATCACGTCAGATTTGCCCTGATAGAAAATGAACATCGGACCCGTCAGGCGATTCGAGGGGTCAAGCAGATGTTTAAGAATGCAACTAAACTGGTTGGAGAATAAACGAGTGCAGCAGATTGGGGTGGGGATTTGTGGATTGGGTACGGTGGGCTCAGGTGCCTACAACCTGATTTCAGGTAACAGCGAGGAAATCAGCAGAAAGACCGGGCGCGTTGTTAAGATCACGCAGGTTGGTTGCAGGCGGGATCACCCGGACTGCGATCTCGCCACAACTAATGTCACCCGCGACATATTTGATGTAGTAAAGAATCCGAAGGTCGATGTTGTTCTTGAACTGATCGGCGGCACTGACGTCGCACTACGACTTGTTAAAGAGGCGATAGCCAACCGGAAACATGTGGTAACTGCCAACAAGGCCTTGATTGCGATTCATGGTGAAGAATTGTTTAAACTTGCCAATGATGCTGGTGTCTGCCTCAAGTTTGAGGCCGCCATTGCAGGCGGCATCCCTATTGTTAAGGCCATCCGTGAGGGACTGGCGGCAAACGAAGTACAATTCCTGGCCGGTGTCATCAACGGGACCACCAACTACATTCTGACCGAGATGGAAACAGCCGGTAACAGGGACTTTACCGACGTTTTATCTGAGGCGCAGGAACTCGGTTACGCGGAAGCTGATCCAACCTTCGATGTTGAAGGCATCGATGCGGCTCACAAATTAACTATCCTGTCTTCCATCGCTTTTGGAGTGCCTCTTAAATTCGATTCGATGTACGCCGAAGGTATCTCAGAAATCACTGTTGAAGACATCAGGTATGCAGGTGAACTGGGGTTTCGAATCAAGCATCTCGGTATCACAGCCAGGACAAATCGTGGCATTGAATTACGGGTTCATCCAACGCTGATCAAAAAAACAGAAATGCTTGCCCAGGTTGATGGCGTGATGAATGCCGTGCTGGTAGGAAGTGATGCTGCTGGTCAGACCATGTATTACGGAGTCGGGGCTGGCGCAGGACCGACGGCATCATCAGTGGTTGCTGATGTTATCGATGTGTTGCGCTCTGGTGAGACTGATCAGATTCCCAATCTCGGTTTCGTGGCGGAAGCAATACAGGCAATTCCGGTTCTGGATATCACGAATATTGAGTCAGCTTATTACCTGCGACTCAAGGTGATTGATGTGCCAGGTGTTATGGCAAAAATATCAACCATTTTGAGCGAGCACACCATCAGTATTGAATCGTTGATCCAGAAAGATACCGGGCAGGGTGAGGTGCCAATCGTCATTGTGACCAATCGGGTACTCGAACGGTCGGTGAATGACGCAATCCGGGAGTTGGAAGGCCTTAAACAGGTAGAAGGTCCACTGGCCCGGATTCGGGTCGAAACCTTCTCGTAAATGCCCAGGGTACTCAAGCGTCGAGTTGCTGTTTCTACCCTCCCGGGACTGTCCCCCCTGTTGTCTCGTCTGTACGTTGGTCGTGGTGTCGTTAGTAAAGACGAAGTGGACCATTCTCTCAAAAACCTTTTACCACCGGATTTACTTAAAGGCATGGGCGACGCGGTTGAGTTGTTGACTGGTCTGATTCGCCAACAAGCGCGAATTCTCATCATTGGCGATTTTGATGCCGATGGTGCAACCAGTTCAGTTCTCATGGTCCATGGGTTGCGCAGTCTCGGTGCTGAACAGGTCGACTACCTGGTACCGAATCGTTTTGAGTACGGGTATGGCTTAACTCCTGAGATCGTTGAGGTTGCACTACAACGAAATCCTGATCTTATCGTCACAGTGGACAATGGCATTTCCAGTCATGAAGGTGTGGATTTCGCGCGTGAAAATAGAATTAAGACCCTGATCACGGATCATCATCTGCCCGGGAATCAGGTACCGAAGGCAGATGCCATTCTTAATCCCAACCAGCAGGGCTGCGACTTTCCCAGCAAGAACCTTGCTGGTGTGGGTGTCGCCTTCTATTTACTGTCCGGGGTTCGACGCGAGCTTCGAGAAAGCCACTGGTTCGAGCATCGATCTGAACCCAATATGGCTGACTATCTTGATCTGGTTGCACTGGGAACTATTGCCGATGTCGTACCGATGGACTACAACAACAGAATAATGGTGCAGGAAGGCATTCGCCGAATACGTGCAGGTCGATTGAGACCCGGGTTGAAAGCACTATCGGCTTTGTCTGGTAATCGAATTCAGACAATCACCTCAAGTGATCTGGCCTTTGGTGTTGCGCCAAGAGTGAATGCAGCGGGTCGCCTCGAAGACATTTCTCTTGGTATAGAGTGCCTGTTGGCGGACGATGAGAATCGGGCACAGGAACTTGCATCCCGGCTGGACAAGCTGAATCTTGAGCGACGTGAAATTGAAAACGAGATGAAGCAGCAAGCACTGAATTTTCTTTCCGCTCTCAAGCTGACGAAGGATACCGAGGAGAAAGTAGGCATCTGTTTGTATGATGAAGGTTGGCACCAGGGTGTGGTGGGTGTCGTCGCATCGCGGATCAAAGACGAGTTTCATCGACCTGTCGTCGCCTTCGCCAAGGTTTCTGACTCTGAATTGAAAGGATCAGCCAGATCAATTTCCGGTCTGCATATGCGAGATGTCTTTGAGACTATAGCCGCGAGAAATCCCGACCTGCTCCAGAAATTTGGTGGACATGCCATGGCCGCTGGACTCTCACTGCATCCTGCTAACCTGACGACATTTGCTGAGCAGTTTGATATAGAAGCAAAGCGCTGGTTGACGGAGGAGGACCTGACGCAGACGGTAATAACCGATGGCAATCTTGGGGAAGATTATAGTATTTCACTTGCCCGTGAGATCGGTCAGATCTGTCCATGGGGTCAGGGATTTCCGGAACCCCTGTTTGATGATGACTTTGAGATCGTTGATCAGCGGATCGTGGGTGGAAGACACCTGAAAATGAAATTGCGCCCGCTCGACGGCGCCGACTCAATCGATGCAATCGCATTCAATCATGATCGACTGGTCGAAGGCAGGGTAAAGCGAATTGCCTATCGGCTGGACGTGAACGAGTATCGAGGGATGGAATCCCTGCAACTGATTGTGGATTGTGTTGATATTAAGCTGGACCAGGAACGCTGAAACGTTAGTAATAATCTTCACTCTGCTGAACTATTTGGTCGTCTGTAAGAAACAGTCATCGATTCACCCGTCTACGAAAACTTACATTGGTAGCACTGGGATGGGTCCGGCCTGGTGCGAGATGTACCTGGAAATTCCATCAAACCTGAGCAGCAATTGATTCAGACATCATCTGAACCAGCCGGTCAATCTCATCTTTGCTGATTGTAAGAGGCGGTGATATCGCAAGAGTAGCAACGGTGGCGAGGGGCCTGATGATAACGCCTTTTTCCAGCATCAGTTTCGTCACATTCATGGGTATCTTGGCAGCCGCATCCGGCAAGGTTCTGCTACTCTTGTCAGCAACAAGTTGAACTCCAGCGATGAGACCCTCACCTCTTATTTCACCCACATTGGGTAGATTCAGGAGTGATTGCAGTTGCTCGTGAAGATAGATCCCGTTCTCCTTTGCCCGTGCAATCAGGTTTTCTTTTTCAAATATTTCCAGATTGGCAAGCCCCACTGCTGCACCCACTGGATGACCGCTGTAGGTATAGCCATGGAAGAATGCGCCCAGCTTCTGTGATCCTTCCTTTAACACTTCCCATATCGGTTGAGAGATATACGCTGCTGAAAGTGGAAAGTAACCACTGGTCAGTCCCTTCGCGGATGCCATCATGTCGGGTTCAATACCCAGCTGGGGTGAGCCGAACCAGTTGCCCAGTCGGCCGTAGCCGCAGATAACCTCGTCGGCGACAAACAGGATATCATTATCTTTAAGTATCTTCGTCAGCCTTGGGTAGTAGCCTGGCGGCGGCACAATGACGCCACCGGCACCCATGATCGGTTCGGCAAAAAAGGCAGCTATCGTGTCTGCACTTTCCTTTTCGATGAGTTGCTCAATGTTACCTATCAGTCTGTCACAGAATTCTTCTTCAGTTTCATCCTCCAGGGCACCGGTATAGTAGTGAGGGCAATCGGTGCGCAGCACAAAATTCAACGGGATTGGAAAATCCGAATGGAAATGCGTTAGTCCGGTGAGACTGGCGGAACTGATCGACGTGCCATGGTAGGCCTGTTCCCTGGCGATAATCTTGATCTTTTTGCTGTTGCCTCTTAATACATGATAGTGCCAGGCAATTTTAATCAAGGTGTCATTGCAGTCACTGCCGGATGTGCCAAAGAATACTTTGCTTAGTCCTTCCGGTGCCAGGCTGACGAGTTTTTCTGCAAGCTCAACCTGCCAGGGGTTCGATGAGTTGGCAAAACTGTGATAGTAGCCCAGTTTCTCAGCAGCATTCTTCATCGCGTCAGCAAGTTCGGTGCGACCATAGCCAGTATTGACGCACCACAGTCCTGCAACAGCATCTAAGAGTTCGCGCCCATCGGAGTCGATAACGTTGCAGCCCTTTGCCTCAACGATCATCTGAGGTCCATCTTCCAGCAGAGCAGTGATAGAGGATGCCGGGTGCAGAACAACATCAGCGTCTTTTTTGATCAGACGATCAATATTCTGTGACATTTCTTTTTCCTTAAGTTGGCTTTAAGCGGGAGTCTACATGTTGCAGAATGGCGTGAAAAGATAAGGGAGCCTGTTGATGAAAATGATAATGACACTCTTCACATCTCTGGTTGTCATGGCAACAACCGCAGTAAGTGCTGATCAGCTGATTGGATTTGATGAAAAGGCCAGCAGTGAGCAACGCCAGCTGGAGGTGTCTTTTGACAGGAATATCAAAGCAACCGAACAAGCAGAGTGGTTGAAACAGTTCTCAAAAGAGCCTCACCACGCGGGTTCCCGTGCGGGTAAAGAAGTGGCTCGCTCAATTGCTGAACTATTTTCTTCCTGGGGTTACGACACGCAGATTGAAGAATATGAAATTCTGCTGCCGACACCTTTGACGCGACATCTGGAAATGGTTTCACCCACGATGTTCACTGCGAGCCTTCGAGAAGATTCCCTGGTTGATGATCCAAGTACTTCTGTTCGAGAGGGTTTGCTTCCTCCCTATAATGCGTTCTCGACAGATGGCAATGTCGAAGGCGAACTTGTCTTTATCAACTATGGCCGACCGGAAGATCATGAACTGCTGGAGAGATATGGAATTGATCTCAAGGGCAAGATTGCCATCGCCAAGTATGGTAAATCCTGGCGGGGCATCAAACCCAAGCTTGCTGCCGAAAAAGGAGCCATCGGCACGATTATATATTCGGACCCGGCCGATGACGGTTATGGGCAGGGGGATGTTTATCCGGCGGGTCCGTTCAAGCATGAAACCGGGGTGCAGCGAGGTTCGGTGATGGACATGCCGACCTATCCTGGTGATGTGCTCACTCCCGGTACCGGCGCCACCAAAAAAGCGAAACGACTTAAAATAAAAAATGCACCGACGATTACCAGAATCCCTGTCCTGCCGATTTCCTACAAAGATGCGCTGCCGCTCCTGTCAGCGATGTCCGGGTCAACAGTACCAGCAGAGTGGGTCGGTGGTTTACCCATCACCTACCACCTTGGGCCCGGACCTGCCAGGGTCAGACTTGAAGTCAGATTCAACTGGGATACGGTGACTGCCTACAACGTTATTGCCAGAATGGAAGGGGCTCGCTATCCCGATGAGTGGGTTGTCCGTGGTAATCATCATGATGGCTGGAATCATGGTGCCGCAGATCCCCTCAGCGGCCTGGTGGCCCTGTTGGCGGAAGCGAAATCAGTGGCTGAACTGGCAAGATCCGGTAGTCCCCCCGCGAGATCCATCGTTTATGCGGCATGGGACGCCGAAGAACCCGGATTGATTGGATCGACTGAATGGGCAGAGCATCATGCAAAAGTGCTCAAAAAGCATGCAGTCGCTTATCTTAATACCGACGGCAACAGTCGTGGATTTGTCCGGATTGGTGGCAGCCATACTCTCGAACGCTTCTTTGATCAGGTTATCTCTGATGTTGAGGATCCGCAGACGGGTGTCAGTTTGAAGGATCGATTAAAGGCTTGGTTGTCAGTGTTCGGCACTGAACAACAAAAAAAGAACAATGCAGACAGAAAGAATGTTCGTTTGTACCCACTGGGCTCGGGATCGGATTACACACCGTTCCTGCAGCACCTGGGGATTGCCTCTGCCAACCTGGGATTCTCAGGGGAGGGTAGTGGCGGCAGTTATCACACCTTGTACGACACCTATGAGCACTACACTACCTGGCGGGATCCCGATCTGGTCTATGGTGTGACGTTGTCACAGGTTGCGGGTCACGCAACCCTGCGACTGGCCAACGCCCGGGTGTTGCCTTTCGACTTTGTCAATCTGGTGGATAATATTGCCCTGTATGTCGATGAGCTCGAAGAACTGGCTGTAAAAATGCGAACAGACACTGCCAGGATCAATAAACTGATCGATGAAGATGTTTACGTTGTTGCCCTCGATCCGAGCAAGGCGTTTGGTCCTCCTTTGAGAAAAACCGATGTGCCCTACTTTAACTTTGCACCCCTGAAAAACTCGTTGGAACAGCTGGCGAAATCAGCCGATTCCCTGGACGGGCTGCTCGCAAACGATGAAGGTATCTCGGATCGAAAACTGACTCAGTTAAATCGACTCCTGTATATGAGCGAACGACAACTGACTCGCGATAACGGACTGACCGGCCGACCCTGGTATAAGCACCATATTTACGCGCCGGGTTTCTATACTGGATATGGTGTTAAGACTATCCCTGGGGTGAGAGAGGCCATTGAGATTCGCGAGTTTGACGAGGTATCAGAACAGATTGAGATTGCTGCCAGCGTGCTTGATTCCCTGACGGCTCAACTTGAACTCGTCGTGACTTTGCTGACAGATTAGTCTTCAGGGAGGACGTACAGGTGTTACGCCCACAGCTTTTCGTAAAGTCCGACTATCTCGTCAGCGGATGGAATTCTTGGGTTATTTGCCGGCGATCCTGAAGCCAGTGCCTGTTTGGCCATCGTCTGGCAGACTTCACTGAAGCGGTCCTTGTCAACTCCGAATTCTGCCAGTGTCGGAACACTGAGTTCATCGTTGATTGCGATCAGTTCTTTGATCAGTATCTGGTTGGCCGTATCGTCGGAATCATCCTTGCCAGCGATCTGCATGGCTCGTGCACAGTCCGCATAGCGCTCTGACGCCGCTGGTATCGAGTACTCGGTGACATCCGGCAACAGCATTGCGTTGGATAACCCGTGGGGAACATGGAAGAAAGCACCAATGGGACGACTCATGCCGTGGACCAGTGCGACAGAAGCGTTAGAGAACGCAACCCCGGCAAGAGTGGCGCCCAGCATCATCGCTTCTCTTGCTTCTTTGTCTTCACCATCGTGGTAGGCACGGCGAAGATTGGGGGCGAGGAGCCCCATCGCCTGAATTGCCTGACTGTCTGAATAGAGATTGGCTTTCCCAGAGACGTAAGCCTCGATTGCATGAGTCAGTGCATCAATGCCCGTATCGGCAGTCGTTCGCGGTGGCAGACTCAATGTCAGTTCGAAATCAACCAGTGCAGCTGTCGGCATAAAACCCATTCCCATGCACAGCATTTTCTCATCGACTTTCTCATCGGTAATGATGGTGACCCTGGTAACCTCTGATCCGGTACCCGCCGTTGTTGGAATGGCAACAATGGGTAACCCGGGTTCATTGACGATACGCGGCACCATGTAATCCCTCATTTCACCGCCATTCTTCCCCAAAACGGAAATAGCCTTGGCACTGTCAATCGGACTCCCGCCGCCGATTGCGATGATGCAGTCATAGTCACCTTGCTGGACTTTCTTCACACCGGCTAGTATTGATGCTTCGGTTGGCTCCGGGACCGTGTCATCATACACATCGCTCGCAGGCAGGCGTTCCTGGATGCGATTAACATAACCCAGCTGCATCATCATCTTGTCGGTCACAATCAGTGGCTTCGAACATCCCAGCCCCTCGATGATGTTACCAATTTCTTTTGATGCACCCGCGCCAATCTGCAGGATTCTGGGTAATACGATCTGGTTACTCATTCCTTCAGTCTCCTTTCTATCAGGGAGTATTATTGCCAATTTTCGGTGGCCTCCCGGTGTAAATGGATGCCCGATCAGGGCGGGCATGACGATTCGGACAGGGGATAATGAGACAAACCACCGGGTTATTCAAGATGGAATGCGACTGACATAAGCTCTGTGGTGTTCTCATAGATATACGCTCAGGGAACCACGTTAAGTCAGTGAGAATGCGCTGCAGGATGGCGGGAAATCCGCTGGAGTTCTGCAGTATTGTTAATTAGACCTGTCAGACAGGCAGACCTCAACGGTCTTGTCCATATCGCTCAGATGGAGGGGGGTGACTGACATCCCTGCCGGACGACAGTGATGCACTGGTAAAAAAACATTGAGATCGCGAAGCAGAGTTTCTCTCGCGTAATACGAGACTGCAGTGACTATTTTCTATTGGTGATGGTTTTGGATAATCTGAATATTGGAATGATTTATCAATAGAGCAGGTAGCGATGTCAGTTTTTTCTGGTGAAACTGTTTGCTGTTGCGAGTGAGTTTTGATCAGTTAAGATGATTTAATCCGACAGCCTATGGTGACACATGATTACAGTATTTACCGCGAAGAAAATCATTACAATGAATCCCTCCTGGCCGGAGGCTACGGCAATCGCCGTAAGAGATGGTCGGATTCTCGAAGTTGGTACTCTGGACTCATTGCAACTCTGGCTCGACAGTGATGAGCATGAGTTCAATCACGAATATGCTGAAAAAATCATCATGCCGGGTTTGATCGACCCGCATCTTCATCCCATGATGGCTGCAGTGTTGCTGCCGATGCAGTTTATTACAGGCCTTGAATGGAAATTCCCCTGGGAAACCGTTAAGGCCACTACCACGCCGCAGGATTATGAAGTTGAGCTACGACGCGGACACGAGAATACCGCCGAGGGCAAACCCTTCTTTACCTGGGGATATCACATGCATTGGCATGGCGATATGTCGAGGGAGTTGCTCGATAACATATTCAAGGACAGATCCGCAGTGGTCTGGCAGAGGTCATTTCATGAGGTGTATCTCAACAGCGCGATGATGGCGCACCTGGGAATGGAGCAAGAGGAAGTAAAGGGAAGCCCCCAGATTAACTATGAAAAGGGTCACTTTTACGAAAACGGTCTCGGTTACGCCATTGGCAAACTCAATCAACTCATTATGTCACCAGAGTGGATTCAGCTGGGTTTGGAGCGAGTGATGCAAGTTGCACACTTTGGCGGACACACCACCGTAGGTGATATGGCGGTGGGCATTTTTGATTTTGACCTTGAGTGGCAAGCCGCGATTAATATCATGGAAAAATCTGACGCGCCGTTTCGGGTTCTGTGTGTGCCACACGAAACCCGCGTCAACTTCATGGCGGGTGGCGGTGAACAGGGACTGGATTTTGTCAAAGACCTGCCGGATAGGAATACCAGCCAGTTTCGATTTGCAAAAAAAATAAAGCTCTTCACCGATGGCGCATTCTTTTCTCAACTGGCCATGATGCAGGACCCGGGATATATCGATGGACATCTGGGAGAATGGCTGACCCCGCCAGAGCGTTATGAAGCCAGTGCGAGAATCTACTGGAATGCTGGCTTTGAAATACATGTTCACTGTACGGGTGATCTGGGTCTCGAACTGGCTTTGGACACGCTTGAAAAACTTCAGTGGGAGCGACCACGGTTTAATCATGGCTACACCATTGAACATTTCGGCTTCAGCACGCAGGAACAGATACATCGAATAAAGGCTCTCGGTGCGAATGTTTCAGCCAATGTCTACTACCTGCACGAATTAAGCGCAGCTTATAGTCGAGACGGCGTTGGCGTTGAACGCTCATCTCAAATGGGACGCCTGGGCAGTTGCGAAAGAGAGGACATCCTGATTTCTTTGCATTCTGATTTTCCGATGGCACCTGCGATGCCGTTGCACAATGCCTGGGTGGCCTGCACTCGAGAGAATTGTGAGGGTGATGTGGTTGCAGTTAATGAACGCGTCAGTCTCGATACTGCGCTAAAGGCGATTACTATCAATGCAGCACGTATTCTGGGACTGGAAAACGAAACAGGCAGTCTGCGTGCCGGTAAGAAGGCGGACTTTGCAATTCTGGATAAAGACCCTTATGAAACAGGTGGCGAGGGTTTGAAGGAAATAAATATCGAGGCCACGGTATTCGAAGGCCGGATTTTTCCAATTTAATATGTTTGATCTCCCCGTTACCGTTGTCACCGGATATTTAGGGAGTGGCAAAACTACCCATATTAACCGGCGACTGAAACAAGCTGAGGGAATTCGTTACGCGGTTCTGATTAATGATTTTGGCGATCTGAATATTGACGTTGAACTGATTGAGGATCAGACCGCCAGCAGCATTAATCTCATGAATGGTTGTGTCTGCTGTTCAATTGGGAACGATGTGGAAGGCGCCCTGGAGCAGTTGAGGGCGGTTTCGAATTCAATTGACTGGGTGTTGCTGGAGGCAAGCGGTGTCGCGGATTCGAAACGGGTCAGGAATCAGGTACTGAACTGGCCTGGCTTTGAGTTGAGAGATGTTCTTTCACTGGTTGATGTGACTCTTATCAGAAAACTGGTTGATGATAAATTCATCGGCAATCACATTCGCCAGCAGCTGGTTCTTGCTGACAGGCTGGTGCTGACCAAGACCGATCTGGTTTCGGAAAACGATGTCAGGGAGGTAGAGTCCTGGCTATCACAGTTCTCGAGCCAGGTCGCTGAGAACGAGACTCATCCTGACTTCTTTACTCAAAGCTACCTCTCAGAGACCCCCATTTCAAGAAAGCAGCTGAGTGTCTGGCTTGAAAGATTGACACATGCTGTTCGAATCAAGGGATTTGTGTATCTCAAGGATGATCCGGATAATGCTTACCTGCTGCAGTGGGTAGAGGCAAAATGGACTCTTGATAAGCTGGGTCCATGGCAGGGAAGATCGAAAACCAGGATCGTGACGATTTCAAGCGAGCCGTCTGGGCTGGGATCACCCGAGAAAATCAACCTGTAGGTTGCACTGGAAATTGAACTCGATTCAGAAACACTCGCACAACTTGATACGCTGTTTCCCGGTCCAGGTGGAGAGGCACCGGAAGCCTATGCATGTGGATGCCGACGATGTGGGTGACTATCCGGGAGATTTGGCATTGATTGCCCATGACGAGCAGAAACTGGATCTGTAACAATCCAGGAGAAATGAGTGAGCATAAACGACCTGGGCGCTATGCCCAGGTCGTTTTGTTAAAACTAACTAGATAGTGAGAGGGCGGTAACGAATCAGTGATCGGGATCCATCCGCAAGGCCTTTTCTGAATATCGGCCCATAGGTGATCCACGCCATTGTGTATTTGCTGCCAAATCGTTCCAGCGCCATCTGATGTGTATTCGTATCGGAGATCACGCTCGTCGCCGCTTCCAGGGCCGGCAGATCCTTGTACTTTCCGCCAGATGATTGCCAATTGCCCACGTCGCCTACCCAGATTCTGGATCGGTCCAGTCCTTTCTTTGCTGCCCTGGTCCTCCAGGCTGTCGTTGCAGTACAGACATAGATATCAGCACCATCCCAGACGTACCAGATTTCAGACTGGCAGCTGCTTTCTTTGCCATCGGATTTAAGCGCTGTGATATAGACAAGATCTGATTTCTGAAGCGAAGTGCGCATGTCTGCAGCATGGGAAGCGGGCAGTAAAGACATTCCGGCACTCACCATAGCACCCTGTACAAAAGTTCGACGTTTGATCATGAGTTATTCCTGTTTGAGGATGACGTGCCCGTCATTATTCGTCTCACTCAATCCGGATGCAACCCGTATTCATTGAGATGAGTTTCGCACTCATTAATATGAGTTTATTGAAGGAAATCAAATAATTGTGTGATTTTTCCGGACACATGAACATCCGAATATTTACTCACTGGCTGTTTAGTGGAATTTGTTTTAGATTCGCGTAGAGAGGTGCTGCCTTTGAGGGCCGGGAATTTGCTGCAACATTTGCGAGGGTGACCGGAGCAACCGATGAGAGTATTGGGTCTGCCAGGGATAAAACCAGCGACATTTCAGTGGTTGTCCGAGATTGTTGATGGACTCCAGCTAGATGCACGAATCCAGGAGTATGACTGCTGGCGTAATGAGCCTTCGAATAAGCTGGACCTGGGAATTGAAGTACCAGCCGCGATTGACTTTGAACCGGAGCTGATTATTGCGAAGTCCATCGGCACCCTGATTGTGCTTCACACTTCTCGCGAAATTCAGCCATCGAATGGATATGTCCTGATCGGCATCGGCAAAGGATTCCTGGACAATGATGACAAAAAGCAGTGATTGATCTGAGTCAAAGCGATATTCCTCTCCTGTTTATCCAGCAAACGAGCGATCCTGCCTGCAGTTACCGGGATCTCTGTGAATTATTGGGCGAGGATCACAACGCGAAACTGGTTGAGATGCCGGGCGCGGATCATGAATACCGCAATCAGGATGAGCTGGTATCTATCATCAACAGTTGGATAGGGCACAATGTCGATACTGGTTAGGAAGGTAAGGATGAGGGATGCTCAGGAACTCATTGCGCTCTCAAGACAGTTTGACGGAGATGGCCCCGATATTGTGGATGATGTTGAAGTCGTGCGGGAATCAATTGAACACAATCCCACAGAGCTGGTTTTAGTTGCCGAGGATGATGAGAAGCTGGTCGGTTTTGCGACTTTACAGTTGACCGATTCATTTTCATATAAGCGGAAGACTGCAGAGTTGACTGGCATATATGTAGAGGAGGCATCTCGTCGTCTGGGTGTCGCCTCAAAGCTGGTAGAAAACGTGATGAGAACCTGTGAAGTCAATAACGTCCTGGAGCTGTTTCTCAGGGTCAACAAAAACAACAGCAATGCGATTCGATTCTATGAGAAGAGTGGTCTGAAACAAGCAGATCACTTTGAATATCGAATTAAGTGCTATGAGTAGAATAGCACTTACTTAAGGAACATCTGGCAGCTAACGGCTATGACTTGAGCAGCTCAAACCACATGGTCTGGTGCCTGAGTTTCAATCCAACCAGCTTGGTCTGGCCTGTATACAGATTTTCCCTGAAGCCGATCCCTCGATGAATTATTCGGGCTAGTCAAAGCTGATGGGTTTGGCATTAAAGGACAATCGGTGGCCACGGGAATTGCGACTCTGATATCAATAGTGAATACTTAGGTGTTTTTGCTAGAAGGTAATCTCGTTGTCAGAAAAAGATAGTAAGATCCGTGCACTGATTAAAGTGTTCGGAACGATTCTTACGCTTAATATCATTGTTATTGTAGGCATGACCTACTTCACACCCGGAGTGCGGGGCAGTGGCGTGCTGACTACCAGAACTTTTGATCTGGATCAGTTCAATCATGTGACGCTTGAGGGGGTTGGTACTGCCCGCATCACAATCGATGAATCACAGTTCTTTGAAATCACCACTGATGAAAACATGTATTCGCTGCTCGATATTGGCGTCAATGATGGAAAACTTGTTGTTCGTAACAAAGAGGAGATTCGACCCAGTGTACTGATGCTGACAATCCGCACACCTTATCTGCGTGGCATTGAATTGGCAGGTAATCCAACCATCGAGGTTCCGGGAATTTCAGGCGATCTGTTCAGTATCGGCATCAGGGGGAACGGTACGGTTTATGTTTCCGGCGGAGTTGATCACCTTGATGTGAATATCACCGGAAACGGCCTGGTCCAGGCAATGGATCTGGTTGCCATTGAGACAGAGGTTGCAATCGAAGGCGCCGGTGATGTCGAGGTGCAGTCGACAAAGAGACTCGTGGTGAACTGCAGGGGTTCCGGAAACGTACTTTATGCAGGCGATCCATCACTGGATGGGGAATGTATTGGCACCGTTGAGCAAATTAGATGAAATCCTGTTGCTGGAACTTAATCTCATCAAAGTGACTGTTTAGATGGGCAACCAGTTGTAACCAAAGAACCGCATCGCAAACGCGAAAATCAGAACCAAGAGCCAAACCTTGCATACCTGAAGACCGTAATGAGCCAGCTTTTTTGCTTTCTCATCCTGGGTATTCCTGTCAACCCACAGGCAAACCAGAAACCCGAAGTGCGGAAGGAAGAAGACGCACAAGAGAAATCCGATCCAGGCCCAGTGTATACCTGCTGAATCGGGACGGATGAAGTCGTCAGTGTCTTCAAGATCGTGGTTGGCATGATTTCTCCAGGGTTCACCGCAGTGCGGACAATCAATTTTTATTCTGTCTACGAGAGAGATTGGCTCGTTACAGCTTTGACACTGCTCATCATGATAGCTGCCTGGTTCCTGGTGATCTCGTTCGTCCATTCACATACCCGCGAAATTGCCGATTCGTGTGCCAGGGACTGTTGAGACTTCGTTTTAAAGCTTTTTCGAATTTTGTCAACTCTGATCGAAAGACTCGTTAAGGTACGTGGCTGATGTTAGTCACAGAGGGCCTCAGAACACGATTGGCAATGAAATGTGTCCAAATTGACTCCTATTAGCGGTTAGATATCATCGTCATTGCAGGAGAAAAATTCATGTATCTGCAGCGATATATCTGACCGCCGTAGAGTAAATTCTCAAGTGTCGCTGCCGGTCTGACTGTTCCAGTCCTAAAATCCCCTTCAGGCCGAGAGCAGCCAAATTACCCTCCTTGTTATTGAGGAAAGGTTATAACAGCTGAGGTGGTTGTACTCGGTGCTGCCTACTTCGGCAAAAACCGCAAGTGCAGTAATCCAGAAACAGAATGTCGCCAGTACAGTTCATCATCCAGTATGGCAACAGCGAAGCGATTGTCCCTGCTCTGGTGTATGACAGCATCGTCATTGTGGCCCGTATTAAATTTTCTGGTTAATTCCAGCGTCCAGCCCAAACCGCTGTGTCTGCCCTTGGCCCTGACATCCGCGACGCTGCCACTTGCCGACTGATATCTGAATGAATTGACAAGATCCGATGTGAACTTGTCCGGTTTGTTCGTGCGTACATAAGCAGGTGTTCCCTTATCCATCGGGCGTGCGATGTGGACGGTGGCGTGTCCGCCAAGATTGTATTCCTCGGCGCCCTTGATTGGCTGTTTGCTAATGAGATGGCGCTTGTCGTCAGCCCAGCCACCGGGGTTACTGCGGCCGGCTTTCCAGTGCCACACATCAGCAGTGTACTCACTGTCAGTAGTCAGCATGTTGATATCGAAATCCCCATCAATCGGAAACTCGATTGCAAACTGATCATCGGGCTTGCTGGGTCTCTCATATTGCTCTGATGCCGCGTTCCAGACATAGGGATCACGCATGTCGCTCAATGTCGTGTCTGGCCACTCGGCAAGGACTACAAGTTTTTCATCGTTGTAAAGTGCTCTTAAGATGACCTGCTTTGGATCTTCACCACCGATGGCCTCTCTCACGATGACAGAAAGCGGCGTAGCAGTCTGCCATGCAGTGTCAATTTTGCCGTCAATGGTGGGTAACTCGGTAACATAGGATGCAAGCAACATCTGGGGCTCTTTGATTGCAGAGACTGACTGATGTTTGCTGTTGCTGGATACGCAGGCTGTCAATGACCAGCAGTGTAGTATGGCAAGACTGATGATTATTGTTTTTTTTGCTTTCATGAATCCACCTCTCGTTCGGCTATTGTCATGTATGCCTAGTAACGAAGACACTTTATTCTGAATCTTACACTTCAACAACCGGACGATGGGTGCTTGCGGGATGTATTTGCCAGGATGATGTGGAGAAGGCTGAGAGACGGAATAGGGTTTATGAATCTGCCGACCGTCTTCGATTGTTCGGCGAGGGAGTTAGGAGCTTATCAGGTGGCGAATACACCTGTAGTGGGACTGCACTTGCTTAAGCTTAAGCGCTCTTACGCCGTTCCGACCCCAGGTCTCTCCTTTCGCTTACTCGTTCCGCGCATCCCTGTGCTCCGCTCGTTCAGACAGCTTCGCGGCTCCCGGTCCTGCCTTCGCACGCTGCAGAACTATGTGTAAAGAGAACGCGAAAAGAGAAACCTGGACTCTTCACTCGCAACGCCTGTTAAGCGCAGGACTATTAGTTGCCAGTTGCTCCCAAGGTAAGTGTCATCCCACTATAGGGGTTTCTTCACTTTGAATTTTGCGAGTTCTAAATAAGTTCTTTCGTCGCGTCATCCGGTGCCAGGTATTTCCCGACAGGTCCTACCAGCACAAAGTGACCCGGTGCTGAACGAGAGCCGTCCTTGGTTTCTGTAGTCCCAACACCCAGATAAAAACCATCGGCTAACTTTCGGATCTCATCGACGAGTGTATTCTCCTGACCCTCAGGGATGAACTGATGGTGATAGGCACCGTAATACATCATAAGCGCGGGCTTACCATCAATGAGAGAGTCGCCAATTTCCGTTGAAAAACGCATATACCGATCGACGTTTCCACCCGGCCGACGCCAGCGATTGTAGCCGTCACCGCTGGTGTGACTAAGTGGTGTGTAGGCCTTACCAAGCCAGTATCCCAATGGGCCTTCCTCGTTGTACATCACCTTGGCGGTTGCCTTCTGTGCTACTTCATTACCCGCATTGGGGATCAGTCCGTTGAATTCGCCGTAGAGTTCGGCCATATCAACTGCGGGACATTTTCCCCATAGCTCAAGGACCTCGTCTCTGGTGAGTGACATGATTTTCTCTTCTGTCCACTCCTCATCTTTCGTCATTACGCCTGTAGCCATCCGACTCTCCTCTTCGTTGCCCTGACATTCAATGAGTTAGCATGACACCTAACCCGCTGGTCTACAACCAGACAAGCAGGAAGACCCGGTAATATCATGGATAAGGGATGAGTCAGGACGGCTAGATGTCTGCCAAAGAAACGGGTTGACCCGTCTTTGCGGATTCGTATATGCCCAATACCGCTTTCATCGTACCAAGATTGTCCGTGCCACTGCTAAGGGGCTCCGCGCCGCTTTGGCAGCAGTCGGCAAAATGAAGAATTTCGTTCACAAATGGCAGGTGAGTCGGCAAGTCGGTGTCGGCAATATCGAGATCGAGAGGGACGAAAGCACGGCTTGATTTGTCATCGTCGAACCTTGGCAGCGATACATCCAGAGGGCCAATATACTGCTCCGCAGGTGATGAACCAGGCATCAGTCGGCTGGTGACGGACCCCAGTTCACCCAGGAGCCAATAGTGGTGATTCCATGGTGTTCTCGAAGCCCAGCTCGACAGAACCTGGGCTACGGCACCGTTCTCGAATTCCATCGTGGCGGCAATACTCTCTTCAGCACCATTGATAAAGAAGGGATGATCCGTCCAGGAAGTGGCGGTCACACGACTTATGTCTCCGATGTAGTATCGAAAAAGATCAATATGATGAGTCGATTGAGAAATAAGTGCACCGCCGCCAGCTTGCTTTCCATCCAGATACCAGATCCCGGGGCCTGTTGATTTGTCAGTATCAATCTTTGACTTAGGTGGCACCATGCTGGCGAAATTATCACTGCGCAGCGCCCAGATATCACCGAACTCACCCTCGATGATTCTCTGCCGAACCCACTGTGAGTTAGGCAGGTACCGCAGGCATTGAGCGATCATATAGGTGATACCGGCAGCATCAGTAGCCTTCAGCATCTCACGGCATTCGTCGAGCGTGATACCCATGGGTTTTTCCAGCAGAATGTGTTTCCCGGCTTCTGCAGCCGCAATGACCTGATGTCGATGCTGATTGTGAACGGTACAGATATCAACGGCATCGATGTCCGCTTCTTTGAGCATTCTCTCGAAGTCAGTAAAAACCACATCAGTCCCAGCCAACTCTGCAAATCGATCTGCTGCTTGTTGACGGATGTCACAGACCGCGGTGATCTGAACTCGACCAGGAAACTGTTTGAAAGCAGGCAGATGCGCATGTGCGATTGAGCCTGTTCCGACCAGTCCTATTTTCAGTGGCTTCGACATATTTGATTTCCGTATTGCATATAAACCTGGGCACGATTCGGTAGTGCAAGACCTGCACCTCTTGATACCAGTAAACCCCCGGACATCCGATCCAGCCTGGCAGAACGATCTGTGAAACATCGAATGCCGAGGTATATCAGATAGGCTGCACCCAGGTATTTCAATATTTCAAAAAGGGTTTGTGAGGTAAGTAACAGTGCGCTTAAACCAGTTGCCGATATGATGAAGTAGATCGTATTCCCCGATGCAACGCCGAGGTTTGCTGCCGCGCCAGTTCTGAATCCGGCATGAATGCTCTGAGAAAGTACATACAACACGGCCGGACCAGGAGAGAAACACAGTATCGTCTCTGTCAGGAAAAACAGCATCCAGGTCGTTGAATCCATGACTGCTTCGAAACTCGTATTAGATTGGAATAGTACTTTGCCGAGTCTTGCTGCCGGAATCAAATCTGGCTACCGCGTGGTGGCGGTGACCAGAATGCTTAATGTGTCTCTAATTATTGTTGGCACCAATCGAGGCAACGGTAAATCGAAACTGAGCGGTTATTCTCCCCATATTTTCAGACAGGTAGGTGTCATGAATTTCTTTGTCGTTCAGGTGACAGGCCAGAGATAATCCATGTTCCGTTAAGAGAGGTACCATATCTTCTTCACTGCTCGTAAACCTGAAGGGTTCTTCCTTGCGATGCTTCTTCCAGGTTTCCATGAACTTGGCTACACCGTAGTAATCCCCCATATCTGCTTCTGGAATATTCAGGACATAGTCAAAAGCAATCAGGCTTCCTGCTCGAACATTCCTGGCCAGACTGGCGAAGGTGGTCGCCACGGCTTCTGGATCAAGATACATTGTGACTCCTTCCCATAGGAACAGCGTTTTTTCTTCAGGATCAAATCCACCGTCCTTCAGTACTGTAACAATGTCATCCTTGTTGAAGTTGATAGGTAGCATGGTGACGTTTGATGGTACGTCGATACCTGATTTTTTGATGCACTTTATTTTTCTCTCCTGGGTGGTAGTGATATCCAGTTCAAATATCTTGCTTGTCCTGACGACTTCCGGAAACCGATAGGACCTTGAGTCATAACCTGCACCGAGCAGGACGATTTGCGAAACTGCGTTTTTTGTCGAATCTTCAAACAGATGATCAAAAAAAGTCGTTCTTGCCAGTACGTATTCGAAGGCACCTGGTGTCATCTCGACATTCTTTTTGATGAACCGTTGCCTGATGCTTTCAAACCTGATGAAGAATCGAATGTGCGCAGGTAGAAAGTTGGCGGCCAGCGAGTCCGAGCTATACTTCTGACACCCGTACACCCTGGCAGCAACAGCTCTGCAGAGTGCTGCAAAGAGTGCCGTTTCAGAATGGCGGTTTTCCACGTTTTTACGGGACATTCTCATTTACTCCGATGAGAGGGTATTCAGCTTCGAGTGAATTTCTGCAAAGGTCTGTACATAACTCTCTGTTGGCCGTGTGATGGCACCTTCCTCTGTGCCCAGTAACCGTTCCACTGAGTCAATGTAGAAATCCAGTACTTGCTTGATTCTGGGCGCTAAAAGCGTCACATCATGTTGCTCCTGCAGGGTTGTGGCACCAGCGCCTTTCAAAGAATCCCATGATCGGATTATCAGTTGTGAAACGGCTTGCGGGTTCGGGGTGTTGAACACACCTTCTTCGACACCCTGGCTGATAATCTGAGCGAGCAATGTTGCGCACATATTAGCGGTTCTCTCGTCGAATTTGTGCCGGATGACGATGTCACCATCTGCCATCAGTATCGGCGCCAGCCAGCGGGCTGATTTGATATAGGATTGTTTGTATTCCCAGGTTATGGTGAAAAATCGATTCAGTTTTTCCAGCGCAGCCATGGGAGATGCGTTGACTGCTGATTCTATTTCCAGGCGGGAGAGTTCAACTTCACGTTCAATGGCAGCATCCAGAATTTCCTGTTTTGATGAGAAGTAGTGATAAAAAGTGCCTTTGGAGACATTAATACGATTGATGATGGTGCTCACTGTGGCTTTCTCGTAACCACACTCCCCGAACAGCGCCCAGGCCGTATCGAGTAACTCCGTCCTTCTTTCATCATGGTGCTTTAGCTTTCGGGCCATTTACTTTCTCTTGTAAACCGACCGTCAGTCTAGACCGACGGTCGGTTTACCGTCAAGATAATCTGCCCCTTCGCGTGATTGTTAACGGCAGCCCACCTACCTTCCCTGGTATCTGTTGCAGGCTGTCATTTTTCGAAAATCAACTGAGAAAGCGTGGGGAATTGGCAGATGATCCAGAATGAGCTGTCAGAGATCCCAGGGGTTGATTGCTACCTTGACCGCATCACCAGCAAAAAACTTCTCAAATGCTATCGGTGCCTCACTCATGCCGAATCGATGAGTGATAAGTTGATCAACGGGCATTCCCTGCTGGATGAGATTGATGATCTCAAAGTGTTGTGGCGGTGTGGATGCCCAGCTTCCGATAACGGTCAGCTCTTTCAGGATGAACTGCTGCAGTACCCGGATACTGGTCTGTTCTGATTTAATACCGAGAAAGGCAACACGACCGAAGGATCGGGCTGCATTCAGGCACTGAACCTGAGCAACATCCATGCCTGAACAGTCAATGGCGACATCGGCACCCTGGTTGTCCGTGATTTCCTTGATATTTTCCAGAACTCTATCTTTATCTGCATTGAAGGTGAAGTCAGCACCGCAGCTGGCGATTTGCTGCAGCCGATAGTCATTAATATCAACTGCAATGGTTGTTGCATTAAAGAATTTACAGATTATATTTGCGGCAGCACCTATAGGTCCCGTGCCTGTAATTAAAACGATATCGCCCGCTGTTACATTGAGACGCTTGATCGCCTTGTAGGCGGTCCCTATGCAATCGTCAATCATCGCACAGGTATCGAAACTCAGGTCGTCTGGAATCGGCAGACACAGGTATTCAGGAACCAGCATGTATTGGGTGTGTGTGCCCATCGGGCTTCTTTTGGGCCTGGGATTGCCGCAGTGAAGCCATTCCCCTTCATGACAGGCAGGGCATTGATGACAGTTTTCAAAAGTCGTGGGGTAGATTGATACTCGATCCCCTTCCTTTACTTTTTGCGCTTTGTCAGTCTTGAAAATAATTCCTGCCGCTTCGTGCCCCGCACCCCCCACATTCTTAAGTGCTCTCTTTGCGTTAAAGGCAGTACGTTCTGTACCACAGATCATTGATGACATGATTTTCACAACAACCAGATCATCCACAGGTTCTGGTTCATCTGTTTCTGCCAGTTCAGTTTTACCGAGCCCAAGCATTTGAAGTGATTTCATGTGATCTGCTGAGTAGCCTATTGTTGTTCTAGAGTAACTCAGTAAACCGATGAGGTGCCACATGATGGGAGATCAGAAATGGAAAATAGTCCGGCCTTTTGGTGTCGATTTGTGCGGTGGTGTCCGGACCCATGACTCTCTGGATCAGACCAAGGTAGATGAGTTCATGAACGAAGCACATCGGCTGGCTGGTTAATACTTTGAGAATTCTGGTTCAAAGCAGCTTTTTTTTATACAGACACTGTATTACGCTAAAGGGGCTTTAATTCTTATTGGCAGCATTAGGATATTAATGATGGATGAAGACTTCAGTTCGTGTTGGGCCAAAGAAGGTCGTATACCAAGGATAGCGATTATTGGTGCGGGAATATCCGGCATCGGTGCCGTGATTGCATTGCGTAATGCAGGTTACACAGACCTGACGGTATATGAAAAGGGTGAAAGTGTAGGCGGTACCTGGCGGGATAATCACTACCCGGGGTTATCCTGCGATGTACCATCATATTGGTATTCTTATTCGTTTGAACCCAATCCCGACTGGTCTCACCGATTTTCCTACGGGCCGGAAATTCTTAAATATGTTGAGCATGTGGTTGAAAAATACGATGTCATGTCAGTCATTAATCTCAACAGCCCGGTAACCGAGGTTAAATATCTCGGTCCAAAATGGCGACTTAAAGTTGAAGGGCATGGCGAGCAGATCTTTGATTTTGTAGTGTCAGCCACGGGCATTCTTCACCATGTGGCCTATCCTGAAATCCCCGGCCTGGAAGAATTTGAAGGCCCGATGTTCCATTCCGCACGCTGGGATGACAGCGTCTCTCTTGAGGGGAAACGTGTGGGCATGATCGGTACGGGGGCGACCTCAGTCCAGATCGTTGGTGAGGTCACGAGTAAGGTGGGATTCATGTCCGTGTTCCAGAGAACCCCGCACTGGATAACACCCCTGCCGCAGAAAAAGTATTCAGAGGGCTGGAAGCGGTTTGTGCGGATGTTTCCATTTATCCAGAAATTGATTGCCAACAACTACAGGCGACTGATGCTGAGTACCTTTGCCGATGCGACAGTTGGCAATGTAAGCAAACAGAATCAGATTCAGGCAGCCTGCCTGCGTAATCTCGCAAAAAATGTACCTGATCCGGCGTTGCGTGCCAGGCTGACGCCCGATTACACCGCTGCCTGCAAAAGGCTAATCCTTTGTTCTGACTACTACCCGGCGATCAGCGGCGATAATGCAGAATTGGTCACGGAAGAAATTCAGGTGATTGAACCTCGCGGTGTTCGAACCAGTGATGGTCGGCTGCACGAACTCGACGTGCTGATCTGTGCCACTGGCTTCAAGGTTTCTGAGTTCATTTTACCGACCAGGGTGTATGGCGAAGATGGTGTTGAACTCAGTGATCTCTGGGATGGTGCGCCACGCGCTCATCGGGCGATGGCCATTCCCGGATTTCCGAATTTCTGGATGCTGGAGGGCCCCACAGGTCCGGTAGGCAATCTCTCACTTATCTCGATTACAGAATGTCAGCTGGGTTATCTTATTCAGTGCCTTGATAAGATGAAGCAGGAAAAACTGGCAGGTTTTGTCGTCAAGCAGGAAGCCTTCGATGACTACAATGAAAAAGTTTCCAAGGCTGTCGTGAACACGGTCTGGGCAACTGGCGGCTGTGACAGCTGGTATATTGACAAGACCGGTAAGCCCAACCTGTATCCCTGGCATCCCAGCCAGTTTTATAAAGAGATGGAAAGACCCGATTTTTCAGAATACCGGCTCATTCAGGACATTGAATTGTCCGTTACTGGCGCGGTGTGAAACTGAATTGAATAGATAATCAAACTTAACAAAGAATCAAATGGCATATACTTAGGGAGTAACCTGGGACCGGAACATCGTAAGAGTGCCTCGTAATAGCACTCAAGTAAATGCCATTCAACCAGGAGTAAAAACCATGACGGAAGAGACAAAAGCACTTGACCTGGGATTTAATCCCGACGAACTCAGACAGAAGTACAGCGAAGAGCGCGTTAAGCGTATTCGCCCGGATGGCAACGAACAGTACATCGAAGTTAAGGGTGACTTTGCCCATTACATTGATGATCCATACCTTGATTCTGTTATCGAGCGTGAGCCACTTGCTGACGAAGTTGATATCGTGATTATTGGCGGTGGATTTGGCGGTCTGTTGGCCGGGGCACGTCTTCGGGAAGCAGGTATCGAAGATATCAGGATTATTGAGAAAGGAGGTGACTTTGGTGGCACCTGGTACTGGAATCGATATCCTGGTGCAGCCTGCGATATTGAATCCTATGTCTACCTGCCCTTGCTCGAAGAGATTGGCTACATGCCCCGGAAAAAATATATTGAGGGTGCAGATATCCTCGAATACAGCCAGCAAGTTGCCAGGCATTACGACTTGTACAGGGATGTGTGTTTTCAGACTGAGGTCACCGACATTAGCTGGGATGAAGCCACGGGTCGCTGGACGCTTAAGACCGACAAGGGTGACGCAATGAAAGCCCGGTTTGTGGCCATGTCAAATGGCCCTCTTAACAGGCCAAAATTACCTGGAATTCCTGGCATTGAATCCTACAAGGGTCACACCTTTCATACCGCAAGATGGGATTACGAATACACTGGCGGTGATGCGTCCGGTGGTCTGACAGGGCTTAGCGACAAGCGTGTCGGGATAATTGGGACAGGTGCAACCGCAGTGCAATGCGTTTCGCACCTTGGTGAAGGTGCGAAACAACTTTATGTATTTCAGCGGACACCATCTTCCATTGATGAAAGAAATGATTACCAGACGGATCCTGATTGGGTCGAGAGCCTGAAGCCTGGCTGGCACCAGGAGCGGATGGATAATTTTAACATTCTCGTTTCAGGTGGGATTCAGGAAGAGGATCTTGTTAATGACGGTTGGACTGAGATCATCCGTAATCTCCTTTTCCTGGTGAAGAAAGATAACGAACCTGATCTCTCTCCGGGATCAATCGGCCAGAAGATGGAGCTGGCTGATTTTCAGAAAATGGAACAGATCCGGGCTCGTGTCAATGAGATAGTGGAAGATGAGAATACAGCGGAGCACCTAAAACCTTATTATCGCCAGTTTTGCAAACGACCCTGTTTCCACGATGATTACCTGCCGACCTTCAATCGTGCCAACGTTGAATTGGTGGACACAGACGGCAAGGGTATTGATCGGATAACTGAAAAAGGCGTAGTTGCGAATGGGAAAGAGTACGAAATAGATTGTCTGGTGTTCGCCAGCGGATTTGAAGTCGGTACCGAATACACACGAAGAAGCGGGTGTGAACTCTATGGTCGTGATGGCACTAGCCTGACGGAATACTGGAAGGACGGTATTCGGACTTTTCATGGTATGCAGAGCCACGGATTCCCTAACTGTTTTATGATGGGGCATTCACAAACCGGTTTTACGGCAAACTATCCCCACGGATTGAATGAACAGAGTAAACACATTGCCTACATCATCAAACATTGCATGGATGGTAATCACCGGGTGGTAGAAGCCTCAGCCGAAGCCGAGGAAGAGTGGGTGCAAACCATTATCAAACAGGCGCGGACCGCTGATAAATTTCTGGCTGAATGTACACCGGGTTATTACAACAATGAAGGCAAACCTGCAGAAAGAGTGCTGCAGAATGGTAATTATGGTGCAGGATCAGTTGCGTTCTTTGAGCTCATCAAGGCATGGCGTGATGATGGTGCGCTAGCAGGGCTTGAAATAAGTTAGCAACGGCGAGTTAAAGCAATAGTCGGTTTTGAGGGTAGTTGATTGCTGGCTGGTACGCGCTTAGAAAATCAACTCCGAGTATACCTTCGTGTTCACAGCCCGGAATTTGATTGAGAGAATCAAAGAACTCAACAATCACTATTCCCGGGTTCTTTTGGGTATAGTGTTCGATGCTGAAACTCTCGGCCATGGTTAGACCACTTGGGGGCATGACATCGGCACCTGGCAGGTTCAGTTGATCGGTTTCGTTGAGTTGCAGTTCCTCTGCAAGACGCCTCGAAATAACACTCGAAGACGCACCTGTATCCATTACGAAATCGACGCTTTTTGAACCATTGACCGTCGTTGACAGACCAGTAAAGAGGTTTGGATGGATGCACCAGTGAAAATGATATTCCCTGGTCATTCTCGAATCTCTCTGTGGCATAAAAATGTAGCAGGAATTGCTGGAAGTCGATCTGCACCTCGAGGTTACGAAGAAAGTTATAGCCGAACGGGGATACTTCTGCGGAGCTTTACAGATGCTTTACAGATACTGCAAAACTCGTCGATGATTTTAGAAAGTGACAATCCCGGAGGATTCAATCGCCATAATGTGCTGTTTCAGAAGACCAGCATCAACCCCGCAATCCGAGGTTACCAATCGATCAAATTTGGCTTCCAATCGGGACTGCTGATTATCAAGATTGCTGTCGGGAATACCGGAATCATAGAACTGATCATATGATGTGCCATCGCATCCATGAAAGGTTACTTTCGATTGAGTACCGGTGAGACTCTTATCAGTCAATACTTTCACTTTTTGAAGTGTCGATTGAACACCAGTTGTTTGCACAGTCTCGTCTGAGTAGGTGGCAGGGTCGGTCGTATCGTAGCCCATGACCGTCAGGGCAGCATTGGCTCTCAGGCTGAACTTGGCTTCGAGTCCTGTGGTTGGATTCTCAATACCGCAAACGTTGAGAAGTGAGGGGTGGACGAGAAGATCGATCGATTCACAGTTCGCTTCGACGGCAGCTTCGCCGAGTTGTTTCAAACCCTCTATCGAGGCATGGGTTAAATAGCAGGCGGCGTTGTATTTAAACAAGGTCCTTTCAATCAACCACTGATCTGCCAGGTCAGCATACTGTTCATCTCGCATCGAACCGTTGCCGGCGGCACTGACCAGACCCTGATTGCCATCAAAACTGTCTGGATTTGCCGTGAATCCGCGCTGTGCCAGTCGGGCAGAGAGCAGTCCTCGTTCTGCAGCATGACCCGCGTGGAAAGGTTTGGTCATGGTGCCGAAATTGGACTTCAATCCACTTGCCTGTGATGCAGCCAGGCCGAACGCATTGCCAAACTGATTTTCAGTTAATCCAAGAAGATGAGCGACACCCACAACCGCACCGAAGATTCCGATAGTCGAGGTCACATGCCAGCCTTTTGCATAGTGCTGAGTGCCGATCAGGGTGCCCAGTCGGCATTCAGATTCGAGTCCAGCCACCAGTGCCGTTAACAACGCCTGACCTGATGCACCGGTTTCTTCAGCTACTGCCCATATTGCGGGTGCTATCGGTACGGTAGGATGTCCGCCCATCACAGAGTGGGTGTCATCGAAGTCGAGAGCATGACCGGTTGCCCCGTTGATCATGGCGGCGGCTTGTGGACTGGTTTTTATATCCTTGCCGATAACGGAACAGGGACCCTCTTGAGAAGAGAACTCCGCTCGCAGAATCTCAGCCAGAGGCTCACCTGAACCGGCGATGACACAAGCCATCCAGTCCAGCAGACATTGCTTGGCGACCTTCCTCGTTGATTCGGGAATATCATCGTATTTCAGTTGACCAAATTGCTGCCAAAGATCATTCACAATCATGTCTGTCTCCTAAATGCTGCTGTCATTCAGATTCTTACCGTTCCTGTCCGGAATGGGCATCACCTGATGCTACTCCGGTAGCGCTGCGGATGAAACTATTCTGTCGTCAAAATTCGCAGCACGGATATTTAAACCTTAGATATGTAACATGCTGGGGTAGTCGTGACAGAGGAACGACTGAACCGGCGGTTTACCATGTGTTTTCTAAATGTTTTACTGTTCACGCACTTTGAGAAAAACTCCCGATCTGAGCTGCATGTCAATGCGGGTAAATGCCAACTCACCCGGAATGAGACCAGACATGTATTGGTGGCAAAAGAACACTGGGAGCATGTCAGTAGGAGCAAGTCTGAATGAGTGACGAAGATTTTAGAGAGCGAGCTGTATTGGCAGTCAAAGGCAATCGCTTTGAAGACTTCACCGAGGGACAGGTGTTTGAGCATCACTGGGGTAGAACTATTACCGATGGCGACAATACCTGGTTTTCGACGCAGACCCTGTCATTCAATCCGCAGTACTTTAATGAACCTTATGCCCGGTCCCTGGGTCACCGGACTATGGTGATCAATCCCCTGCTCGTTTTTAATACGACCTTTGGCATGTCGGTCGAGGACCTGTCAGAAGGGGGCGGTCTGTTCCTTGGGGTGGATGAGTGTGAGTTTATTGCCCCCATGCACGTTGGTGATACCTTGACGGCAAGAAGCACGGTCGTGAGTAAGCGGATATCCAGGAGCAACAAGAGTGCCGGTATTGTTACCTGGCTGACCGAGGGATTTAATCAACAGGGCGAAAAGGTTGTTGGATTCAAGAGAACAAACTTCGTCCGTTTTCGAGATCCAGCCGCGGCAAGAGCGGAGGCTTGATGATGAGTTTGACAGGAGAAAACAACTACTACGAGGATTTTGTCGAAGGGCAGGTTATTCGTCATGCCCGTGGCAAGACCATGTGTGAGAACGATAATGTGGGAATTACGTTGCAGGTCTTAAACACCGCAGACGCCCACTTCAACGAAGACGTGGTGAAAGACAGTTTTGGGAAGCGACTACAGTTTGGTGGTGTCACCATCTCAATGGTGATTGGGCTGACGATGCAGGATACCGGAGAAAATGCACTGCGTGAACTGGGTCTGGACAAGATCCGTCTGAAGAGCTCTGTTTTTCACGGCGACACGCTCTATGCGTATACCGAAGTGTTAGGCAAAAAGGATGTGGACGAAGCATCCGGTGAGGTCACCTTCAAACATTGGGGTATTAATCAGAACGATGATGTCGTATTTGAAGGGGAGCGTCGGGTGTTGATCAAGAGAAAGTCTCAGTAAAAGGAGTCACCATGTCGGGTGCGTTGCACGGTTTAAAGGTTCTGGATATGACCCGGGCGCTGGCAGGCCCGTTCTGCACCATGCTGCTGGCGGATCAGGAAGCGGATGTTATCAAGGTTGAGGCACTGAATACCGGGGATGGAACCAGAGCAATGGTACCTTTTCCACCAGAAATCACGGATCGAAAGCCCTACGGTGGCTACTTTCAGAGTGTTAATCGCAATAAACGAAGTATTGTCGTTGACCTGAAGCAACCAGAGGGAAAAGAAATCATCCGCACTATTGTGAAGGAGGCTGATGTACTGGTTGAGAATTTCCGTACCGGCGTCATGGAAGGATTGGGTCTGTCCTATGAATCACTTGCCGAAATCAACCCGAAGCTCGTCTACGCAGCAATTAGAGGTTTTGGGGATCCAAGAACGGGGGATAGCCCCTACGGCAGCTGGCCTGCATATGATGTCATTGCTCAGGCGATGGGTGGCATGATGAGTATAACGGGGCCAGTGGATGGTGAACCAACCAAGGTTGGGCCAGGCGTTGGTGACATGATCCCAGCCACGCTTGCGGCCTTCGGGATCATGGCTGCTGTCTATGATGCCAACAGAACAGGAAAGGGGCAGTTTATCGATGTGGCCATGTATGATGCGGTCCTGGCGTTTTGCGAACGCATCGTGCCGCAGTATTCTTACACGGGAGAAATCCCGTCTCTTGAAGGGAATGCACACCCGACATTATGTCCGTTTGGTATTTTCCCCGCCGAAGATGGTTTTGTCAGCATCGCCTGCCCCGGGGATAATTTCTGGGCATTGCTTTGCACGGAAATGGGCAGAGAAGAATTGATTACCGATGAGAAATTCCATCACAACTATAACAGGGTGCAGTCCATGGAGGAGACACTACAGCTTGTCTCGGACTGGACGCGCCTGCATACAAAGAAAGAACTGGCTCAGAAGCTCGGTTCCAAATTACCGTTTGGTCCGGTTCAGGATGCAAAGGATCTCTTTGAAGATCCACACGTTGCGGCGCGTGAAATGCTGGTGGCTGTGGATCACCCTGGCGCTGAGAAACAATACCATATCCCGAACACACCGATAAAAATGACAAAAACGAAAGGTGGCGTGCGTACCCGGGCACCTTTGCTGGGGGAGCACACGGATATTATTCTGAAGGATTACGGCCTGAATGAAGAGCAAATTGCTGAGCTGAGAGCAAAGAACATTATTCAGTGACATTTTTTCAAAGGAAACTAGCCATGAACTCAAGACCAAAACGACTAAGACGATGCCAGCTTTCTGTTCCTGGTTCGAGTGAGAAGATGATGACAAAGGCTTCACAACTGGACCTTGATCATGTTTTTCTCGATCTGGAAGATGCTGTCGCTCCGAATGCCAAGGCTGAAGCCAGAGGTATGATTGTCAATGCATTGAACACGTTAGAGTGGAAACCAAAAACACTTTGTGTCCGGATAAATGATGTTGAAACGGAATACTGTCACGATGATATTATAGAAGTTGTGACGGGGGCGGGTGAAAAAATCGATACCATTATGCTGACAAAAGCCAAGAGTCATCATGATGTGAAATTCGTTGAAATACTGCTCGAGCAACTCGAATCAAAGCTGGGTCTAAAAAACCGTATTGGTATCGAATGCCTTATAGAAGAAGTTGAAGGCATGATGAATGTTGAAGAGATAGCAGCTTCAAGTGATCGACTGGAATGCCTGATGTTTGGTATGGGCGACTATTCGGCAAGTCAGGCGATGAACCTGCGCAGCATTGGTGGTGACGGGGGGAGTTATCCGCCTGATATCTGGCACTATCCAAGATACAAAATGACTATTGCCTGTCGAGCTAACGGTATTGATCCGGTTGACGGACCTTTCGCCAATTTCAAGAATCCCGATGTTTATCGCACTGAGTGCGAACGATCAAACGTACTGGGCATGGTAGGTAAATGGGCGATTCATCCAAGTCAGATAGAGATAGCGCAGGAAGTGTTTTCTCCTTCAAAGGAAGCGGTCGAGAGTGCTCGCAAGGCCCAGGCAGCTTATGCGGAAGCACTTGAAAAGGGATTGGGAGCCATCAGTGTCGATGGTGTCATGGTAGACGCGGCCAGCGTGAGGATCCTGCAGAATACGATAGACAAGGCCGACTTGATTGGCATGTAGTGACTGGAAGTGATTGGCAATCCGCCGGCGTGACCACGCGATTGTAAACCAAACGGTATAGGAGACAGTAAAATGGTACTGGATCGAAATGATGAGGCGCAGATTGACTCGCCTACTCTGGGTTATATGACCGAAGAGAGGAAGATGATTCAGGAAGTCGCGAGGGAATTTACGCTGAAAGAAGTTTTGCCGGTTGCTAATGAACTGGATCCTGTACAGGGAGACATTCCCATGGACCTCCGCCAGAAGATGGGCGAAATGGGATACTTTGGTATTCGTATACCAGAGGAATATGGCGGCCTTGGCCTGGGTGTATTTGAATATTGTCTGATCACCGAGGAGCTTGCTCGTGGCTGGATGAGTGTTGCCAGTATTATCGCCAGAGCAGGGAGTGTCATGGGTGTTGTCGGGTGGCCCATTGAGAAGAGGCTTGAGCTCACTAAAAAGGCAGCCAGGGGTGAATACCTTGTGGCCGTATCTCTCTCGGAACCTGATGTGGGTTCCGATCTTGCCGCGGTAAGTTGCAAGGCGGTTCTCGACGGTGACGAATGGGTAATTACCGGCAATAAGTACTGGTGCACGTTTGCCGATGGCGCGGATTACCTTTCAGTGCTTTGTCGGGTTGAACCGGATGATGCACATCCTTACAAAGGCCTTAGAAGTTTTGTCATCGAAAAGCCAAGGGGTGAGTTACCGGAGGGCTGTCAGGGTTCTCCAATTCCCAAAATTGGTTACTTCGGATGGAAGACATGGGAGCTGGCTTTTGACGGTTGTCGAATTCCCAAGATGAATATTCAGGGTGGAGATGGCACTGAAGGATTTAAGGCTACCGTAAGCGGACTTGAAGTCGCTCGTGCCCACACAGCAGCCAGGGCCATCGGTCTTGCTCGTGGTGCACTTGAAGATGCCATTGTCTATTCACAGGAGCGGGTTCAGTTTGGCCAGCCGATATCGGATTTTCAGGAAACCCGATTCAAAATTGCGCGTATGGCATCGGAGATAGAAGCCGCACGGCAGCTCATGTATCACGTATGCAATGAACTGGATAATAGACAGCGCTTGGACAAGGAAGCGGCGATGGTGAAATGGTACGCATCCGAAATGGCTGAGCGGGTGACTTCAGATTGTCTGCAGATATTTGGCGGCGCTGGCTATACGAAATTACATGCGGTCGAAAGGTATTGGCGCGACGCCAGGCTAACCAAGATTTTTGAAGGCACTTCCGAGATCCAATTGCGCATTATTTCAGATCGAATTCTGGGTCGACCGACGAACAGGCAGAAACAATCCTGATATGAGGCTGCCTTGCTGGTCCGGTTTGTGGCGGTTTCTGCAGACAGGGGTAACTTTTGCGCTTTTGGCAATACATGAGGCGTGGAAAAGATCTTCCAGAGAGTCGATGAAATCCGATCTATATCCAAGTATCCTCCAGGTAACTACCTGAAATCCCTGAGGCTAAAACAATGCCAAATATGCCGTTCCCGGAAGAAGACATCATCGCGACTGAATACTATGGTCAGCACAGCCATCCCTATGAAATCTTCAAATGGCTGCGAGCCAATGAACCTTTAAGGTACTTCACACCTGAAGGCTTCGCTCCCTTCTGGGCTGCAACAACCCACGATGATATAACCGAGATTGAAAAGATACCCGAGATTTTCCTGAGCGCGCCTCGAACCCAGCTTTTACCTAGCAGTATGCTGGAGGCTGCACAGCAACAAGCCCAATCTCTTGGGCAGAAATCTGATCAGCCCCTGTTCAGAAGTCTGGTGAATATGGATCCACCGGATCACAAGCAGTTCAGACAGTTGGTGATGCCATGGTTCAGGCCGGTCAACCTGAGTCGACTGGAAACAAGGCTCGAAGAGATAACTAAAGACCTCATTGATGAAATGATGGGTGATGGCAGTGTGCAGGAATGCGATTTCGTGCAGGATGTGGCAGTTTGGGGTCCACTTCGATTGATTTGTGAACTTCTGGGTGTTCCTCACGAGGATGAGGATTTATTACTCAAACTCACTAATGAGATTTTTGCCGGTGAAGACCCGGAGATGAATCGGACCAAAAAGGATTCGTCGGGTCTGATGACGACGATAATGGATCTTATCACCTACTTTACCAAGGTAACGGCTGACCGAAGAGCAAATCCCACAGAGGATCTTTGCAGCTATATCGCCAACGGCAAGATAGATGGTGAATATCTGTCTGATCCGGATTTGTTCGGCTACTATATTATCGTGGTTACCGCGGGTCACGAGACGACCAGAACAGCAATTGCCGGTGGCCTGAAGGCATTGCTGGATCATCCCGAGCAGATGCAAAAACTGATAGACAACCCGGATTTGATGAAACTGGGTGTTGAAGAGATGATCCGCTGGACAATACCTGTCGTTCAGTTTTGTCGGGTTGCTTCGAAGGACTACCGGATTCGTGACAAGACGATAAGAGAAGGTGAATCAGTGGCACTGTTCTATGCGTCTGCCAGTCGGGATGAAGCCGTATTCACCGATGGTGATGAGTTCAGGGTAGACCGGCAGCCGAATAAACACCTCGCGTTTGGTACCGGACCTCACTTATGTCTGGGTACCGTACTGGCAAGAATGGAAATGCGGATTTTTTTCAGTCAACTGCTCCCGAGAATCGAGCAAATTGAACTTATTGGTGAAGCTGATTATCTACAGGCGAGTTTTGTTCACGGCATTAAACACCTGCCAATTCGTTATAAATTGAGACCGGCGCTGAATTGAGTCAGTTGTGTCAGTAAAAGAATGTGATAACTGGAGTGATCTGTTCAGCAGAGATTCAAGCACTGTGGCCGGTCAGGATCTCGGTCTGTTTCACAATTCCCCACCAGGTATTTGCAGACGCCTGATCTCCCGAGACTTCTAGTTCCAGGGCACGAATCGTAGCCTCTGCAGGGGCACGATTACCAAACCGCTCAACCATTTTCTGGGCGGCATATGTCACCTGTTGAATATCGTCCGGGATATTCTGTTTATCGGGCATATGGGAAATTGTCATTGATCGCCATGACATAGAGTGACAGCTCTCGCAGGTTCTTGCTATGATATTAGTCAAATAGATCAGCGGTTATTCTGATAACAAATTGCCACCCAGAATGGCATGCAAAAAAATAAAATCTGATTCCAGATCTGGCTGCTTTAGGGGAACAGAAAGGTGGTAAAGAAAAGAGTTCGACATTCAGGGTCAGTTTCTGAAATGCATATGATTGACTCTGAAGAGTGGTGTGCATTGAATGATGTTGATGTTACCGCCACAGAGGAAGCCGCAATATGCAGTAACTACGAAACCGGTGATGTCATTTTTTATGAAGGGGATGATGTCAAGGGTGTCTACTTCGTCAAAGCGGGCCTTGTAGGGGTTAGGAAAGCTGATCTCGAAGGCAACTCAACGCTGCTTAAACTGGCTGAACCAGGCGATACCCTGGGATATCGGCCACTTGCCGCCGATCAACCTCATCGCGCCAGCGCAGAAGCAGTGAACCCGAGTATCATCTGTTTTATTGATAAAGCAACAGTCCGGCAGATGATCGGGGAGAACCCGGCTCTCGGTCTCAATTTTCTGAAGCGAGCTGCAAAGGAACTGGGTGACGCTGAAGAAAAATTCCACGAAAGTGTCACGCTGAGTACCCGGGCCAGATTTGCACATCTGCTGATTGTCATGCAGGACCGTTTTGGACATGCGACTGAGGATGGTTCGCTGCAACTGACCTTGCCTCTTTCTCGTTCTGACATGGCCGCTATGTTGGGTGTGCGGCCAGAGTCCGTTTCTCGTGTTATTCACGAGCTGGAAGGTACGGGTATTACCCATTTTGCAGAAAGAGAGGTCACTATTCGTGACCCGAATTCCTTGATGGACGTTTTTATCAAATAGTCAGCAGCAATGCAGAGCATCTACAGGAAAGATCGGAACGACGTAAGAGCACAATAGGGCGGTGCCATTCGGGTCAGGGTCGACTCGGCAGAACCCCGAAACTGGTTCAGATATCTTGGAGAACTGGAAGGTGGTCAAAAAACATGTCGGAAAATCTGCATCAGGTGAAGGTAGTCAGCCAGGCGACTCACCGGAATGGTGTGTTTTGAACGATGTCGACCTGACCAGCACAGAACAGGCGACGAGATACACACGGCATGAAACCGGCGATGTTATTTTCTACGAGGACGATGCCAAGGGGAAGTTTCACGAAAGTGTTACTCTGAGTACCCGGGCGAGATTCGAACATCTTCTGGTTGTCCTTCAGGGCAGATTTGGTCGAAGCGCTGACGACGGTTCACTCCAATTGACCTTGCCTCTTTCCCGCTCTGATCTCGCAGCGATGTTGGCTGTTCGTCGAGAATCCATTTCTCGTCTCATACATGAGCTGGAGAGTATGGGAATCACTCATATTGAAGAGAGAGGTTATCGTGCGTGATCCGGACTCGCTGATGAAAGGTTCGCTTTCATAAACCAGGTGGGGATGAGTGAGATGAGAAAGACCAGGGCAATCAACAGAAAGCCTTCCCTGAATGCCATCGTCATCGCCTGGCTGAAGATAGCGTTGGAGAGAAAGCTGAATGACATCGGCAACTGCATGATGAAACCAAAGTGTTGTCCGAACATCATATCCTGCAGTTTGATAAGCATCTCAACCGTCGCGGGAGATGACACCTGTGTCTGCGTATATTGATGACTGAATTCGACGCTGCGCCGTGCAAGGTGGATTGATAACAGATTGACACCGAAGGCACCACCGAGTTGTCGCAGGAAGTTGATAGCGCCGGAACCCTGATTAAGCAGCGAAAGTGGCAGGGTGCCAAGTGACGCAGCATTGAGACTGGGGAATATCATTGCCAGACCAATCCTGCCAATGATCGCCCAAATCAGTATTGATCCATAGGCCGTGTGAATATCGACACCGCGCATCAGCCAGCTCGAAAGGGCAAACAACAGTAATCCGGTCATTATAACGATTCTTGGCTGAACGCGATCGCTCAGCGCGCCTGCCAGTGGAAAACAGAGCGCCATGGCGAGTCCAGCAGGCAGCATCAGCAGTCCAGAGTCAGTCGGCATGATTTTCTGTAACGTCTGAAGAAAGATAGGCAACAGATAGGTTGAGCCATATAAGCCAACGCCAACCACAACGGTAACAATCGAGGCGGCCATAAACCGGCCGTGCAGGAAAATTCTGACTTCCAGCATAGGTGACTTGATCGTCAGTTCCCACCAGATAAAGGTAACTACAGAGAGAAAAGCAACGCCTGCCATACCCACGATGTACTCAGATGACCAGCCTTCTCGTTGTCCATTGGAGAGTGCGGTGAGGAATGTTGCCAGGAAGATCGAAGCCAGAATGAATCCTATCCAGTCGAATCGAGGGATGGCTGAATGTTCATCTCTCTCAGGCATAAACAGCATGGCAAGTGGCACACTGATGATGGAAAATGGCACAGCCAGGAAAAAAACATAACGCCATCCGAAGTTGTCAATAAGATACCCCCCCAGGGCTGGTCCCAGGGCAGGAGCCAGGACAACGCCGATACCAAACATACCCATGGCGAAACCACGACTCTTTACCGGAAAGATCTGGTAGTTAACCACCATTGCGATGGGGCCAATCAACCCGGCTGCTGCGCCGGTAATGACCCGGGAGAGGATCAGTATTTCAGGATTGGGCGCAACCCCGCCTAAGAGTGAACCGGCTAGAAATACCAGCATGGCAATGACAAAGGTGAGCCGAACCCCGACTGCCTCAATACTCCAGGCGGTGAGTAGCATTGTAACCGTTCCGGCAGCAAGAAAAGATGTCGCGAGCCACTGCGCCTGATCCTGGCCGATACCGAATGCACCCATCACCTCCGGGATTGCGACATTGATAATTGTTGCAGTAAGCAACGTCGCAAATGAACCCAGCAGGGCTGTGGTCATTGCGAACCAGATGTATTTTGGACCATAGAGTTCGAACATCGATAGGATCGGCGGTGAGGCTTCGATGCCTTCTGGAATCTTATATGGACCTGCCATGTTTAGTTACTGAGTCGAAGCCACATGATCATCTGTGTCGTCTTTGTCTGATCTGTGGATTGCAAGTTCAACCATCATGCCGGGTTTCAGAATTCTATTATCACTTTCAACATTGATCTGAACTTCCAACCGCTGTGTCACCTTGGTGAAATTACCGCTGGGATTCGGGCTAGGCAGAAGGGCAAACTGACTGGTTGCAGAATTACCAATATTGACCACTCTGCCTTTAAATTCCTCATCTGGGAATGCATCTACAGAGATGCTAACAAGAGATCCAAGGTGCAGGTGACGAATATCCGTTTCCTTTACATTTGCCTTTATCCAGATTTCATTCGGATTGTGGATCATCAGTATGCGCTGGCCTGGATAAACATATTCACCCGGGTTCGCGAATGACTCATCAACAACACCTGAGATCGGGCTTTTTATAGTATGGTCAGCAACGGTGTTAAGTAGTCTGTGTCGCTGGATTCTGAGTTCAGCTTCGCGACTGGCGATGATCTGCATTTCGTTTCGAATGACGTCAAGCTGGGCGAGATTGGCCTCGGACAGCAGAAGTTCAGCCTTGGCAGTGTTTTGGTCTGCTACTCTGCGTTTGTATGCTTGCTCTGTTCTTTCGACTTCAGATTTTCTTACATCGTAATCTCCTTCGGAGATCATGCTCTGTTCCAGCAGGGAGCTTGCTCTGACAAACTCTTTTTTTGCCTGTGTCAGTGCAACTTCTGATTCAGATGAACCAGAGGTTGCAGCGGCAAGTCGTGATTGACCGGCCTCTATCTGAGTCTGAACCTGACGCTCGCGAAGAGCGAGCGTGCTCTGCTGCCGAGCATACTCTGCTTTCACAGTTTCAAGGCTTGCTTCCAATTCATCGAGTCGAAGTTGTGCGTCCCGCGGGTCAATTCTTGCCAGTACATCGCCAACCTGAACACTTGAGCCCTCTTCCACGGGAAACTCGACGACCCAGCCCGGAATTCTGCTGCTAATGGAGATCATGGTAGCTGAAATCCGGGCATCAGAAACGTAAACATAGTTTGAGCGGTCATAAAACCACCAGGCCAGAAACACGCCGGAGATAATCAGAATAGAGAACGAAAACACATTGGTTTTGCTGAACAATTTTTGTTCCATGTGTTTTACCTCGAAAGTATGCGTTCAAAAACACGCACACAGGTCTGCAGATCAGCATCAGAGATCTCAGCGAATAGTTCGCTTCTGACTTCTCGCGCATATTGATCCAATTCTTCCAATAAGGGCTGAGCTTGAGCGGTGAGATGAATGGTTTTGCTGCGACGATCGCTGGGGTCAGCTCGACGCTCAATGAGCTTCTTTTCTGACAGGTTGTCCAGCAGTCTGACAAGACTGGGACCTTCAATTCCCATGGTTCTCGCCAGTTCCTTCTGCTGCACACCGTCTCCTTCCTGACGTAAAAAGTACAAGGTTCGCCAGGTGGCATCGGTAATGTCCAGTGGTTTGAACTGGTCGTCCATGGCAAAACGAACCTTGTTCCTGGCATTAAACAGGAGGGAAACGAATATCTGATTCAGCTCACGAACCATAATAGATAGGATGCTATTAATTAGTAAGCTACTTATATATTCGTTATTGGAATGAATGTCAATACAGGTGGGTAAATGAATCCTAATGAGAGAGCATGTGTGATTGATGCCCATCATGCTTGGCGAAGGCACCGGCTCAAAAGTCAGGAGCAGGCTGGCAGCGCCTATGGTAGGTGGTGCGCAGAGTGCGGTGCTGCTGACCCTGGTGGTTCTACCGGCTGCCTTTCTACTGTGGTGACGCTCAGCGATTAACTGATGCTTGCTTTGTGACGAGAACGGCTAATCGCTGCGACTCAGGCCACCTCACCAATCAGCATGTCGGCCAGTTTTGTACGCTGGTATTTTCCATCCCCGTAAAGGATATGGTTGTGCATTTGTCGCTTAAAAAACAGATGGACATAGCATTCCCAGGTGAAGCCAATGCCGCCATGGAATTGAACAGACCGGCTGGACGAATAGACTGCCATATCGCTGGCAGCGGATTTTGCCATGCGTGCCAGCTTTTCCGCGTTGTCGGGCTCTTCATCAATAGCGCATGCCGCGCTGTAGGCCAGGGATTTGGCCTGGTCGACCTGCAGCATGACATTAACCAGCGGATGTTTGACTGCCTGAAAGAATCCCAGTGGTCGGTCGAACTGAACACGGGTTGTGGCGTATTCGACCGTGGTCTGAAGCAGCCATTCACCGGACCCGACCATATCTGCAGCAGTGATGCAGAGAATTGCCGGCATTGCGTTTTTCAGTGCCGTATTCCCGGTGCCGGGTGCTGCGAGTTCCATGGCGTCGACATCGTTAAAATCGATGTGTGCCTGATCACGAGTCAGATCAATGATTCCGTCAGCGTGAATGGTCACGTTTTTGTCTGTTGAATCGACCAGATAAAGTCCTGAGCCATCGCCGTTTTTTGCCGCGACGATCAGGCTGTCGGCTTTCTGTGCATCCTGAACATAGTACGCGGTGCCGCTTAGCTTGTTGTCCGTCACTGAGACGTCTGTGTCAGTACTCTCCCAGGAGCCCTTGCTATTGGTGATGGCTAGTGTCATTGCCTTACCTGAGGCGATATCACCCAACGCTTTTGTTGCATTGTCAGTCTGACATTCGGTTAAGACAAACGTTGAGTTGAAGGTCGAAAGCAGGGGCGAAGGAAAAGCAGCCTTGCCAGCTTCCTCTGCAAGTGCAACGGCGGCGACTACCGACATGCCGATACCGCCCGCTGATTCAGGGACACAGGCTGCAGTCCAGCCTAGTTCACAGATTTGATGCCAGAGTGATTCGTCCCAGATGCAGTCAATATCGCGGTAAATGTCCGAATCCGGCGCGACCTGGGAATGGATTTTGTCAGCCGTGCAGTTATCGGAAAAAAATTTCTGGGCTGAATCTCTCAACATCATTTCGTCTTCGCCGAAGCCAAAGTTTTTTGATTGCGCCATTTCTAATCTCCTTACTTCGATTTCGGCATGTTCAGAACACGCTCACCAAGAATGTTTCGTTGCACCTCATTGGTACCCGCCGCAATGGTGACGCCAAAACTGTTCATATAGGCGAGTGGCCATTGACCACCCGCTGGCGCATTTTCATCGTTGACATACAAACTACTTCCCGCCCCTTCGATTTCGTAAGCGAG
>PVBE011929398.1_pt1 | contig 42947 bp, 28 predicted proteins | sample 1631181 | NCBI WGS metagenome assembly PVBE01 (sample SAMN08397723, study PRJNA350692) | Marine metagenome, whole genome shotgun sequencing project. | isolation source: water | place: Pacific Ocean | collected 2012-04
CAAATCGTTACGCCTTTCGTGCGGGTCGGAACTTACCCGACAAGGAACTTCGCTACCTTAGGACCGTCATAGTTACGGCCGCCATTCACTGGGGCTTCAGTTCGCAGCTTCGCTTACGCTAACCGCTCCCCTTAACCTTCCAGCATTGGGCAGGCGTCAGTCTGTATACATCGTCTTTAGGACTTAGCACAGACCTGTGTTTTTAGTAAACAGTCGCTTGGGCCATTTCTCTGCGGCCCCCCGGAGCTAGAGTCGAAAAGACTTTCACCCTGGAGGGCACCCCTTATCCCGAAGTTACGGGGTCAATTTGCCGAGTTCCTTAACAACAGTTCTCTCGAGCGCCTTAGGATTCTCACCTCACCCACCTGTGTCAGTTTTGGTACGGATACCTAGTCCTTCCTAGAGGATTTTCTAGGCGGTCAGTCCAGTGACTTCGCGCATAAGCGCCCGGCATCACCTCTGGGCTTCCGCACGCGGATTTACCTACGTGCCACCCTCGGGCTTACACACACTAATCTGTCAGTGTGATCACCTTTCCTCCCGCGTCACCCCATCGGTTAAAACGGATTTCGGCAGTACAGGAATATTAACCTGTCGTCCATCGACTACGCCTTTCGGCCTCGTCTTAGGGTCCGACTAACCCTGGGCGGATTTACCGTGCCCAGGAAACCTTAGGTTTTCGGCGAGCAGGATTCTCACCTGCTTTATCGCTACTCATTCCGGCATAATCACTTCCAAACCGTCCAGGTGTCGTTACCGTCACCCTTCACCCAGTTGGAACGCTCCCCTACCCCTGTAGCCGGTCAACGACCGACTACAAGCCGCAGCTTCGGTTGCAAACTTAGCCCCGTTCATTTTCGGCGCGAAATCTCTCGACCAGTGAGCTGTTACGCACTCTTTAAATGATGGCTGCTTCTAAGCCAACATCCTGGCTGTCTTAGAGACTTCACTTCCTTCTCTGCACTTAGTTTGCATTGGGGACCTTAGCTGGCGGTCTGGGCTGTTTCCCTCTCGACCACGGACCTTATCGCCCATAGTCTGACTGCCAGGATAAGGTTCACGGTATTCGGAGTTTGGCTGGGTAGGGTACCCCAAGGGGCCCCTATCCCAATCAGTATCTCTACCCCCGTGAACTATCACCTGACGCTAGCCCGAAAGCTATTTCGGGGAGAACCAGCTATCTGCGAGTTTGATTAGCCTTTCACTCCTATCCACAGGTCATCCGAACAGTTTTCAACCTGTACCGGTTCGGGCCTCCACGGACTGTTACATTCGCTTCACCCTGCCCATGGATAGATCACTCGCTCTCGGGTCTACGCCGCATGACTGTATTCGCGCTATTCACACTCGGTTTCCCTTCGGCTCCGGGCCTAAGACCCTTAACCTCGCCATACAGCGTAACTCGCCGGATCATTATGCAAAAGGCACGCCGTCAGCCGTTGCCCCGAGGGGCCATAGGCCTTCGACAGCTTGTAAGTAAGTGGTTTCAGGTACTATTTCACTCCCCTAAACGGGGTACTTTTCACCTTTCGCTCGCGCTACTATTACGCTATCGGTCGTCCAGGAGTAATTAGCCTTACGGGGTGGTCCCCGCGGATTCACACCAGGTTTCTCGTGTCTGGCGCTACTCGGGTGCCCTACGGGAGGCGCTTGGTTTTCGGATACGGGGCTGTCACCCGCTGCGGCCGGCCTTCCCATGCCGTTCTCCTAACCAAACGCTTTGTAACTCCCTGAGTCCATTACGGTTGACTCAGTAGGGTCCCACGACACCAATACAGCAACGGCCGTAACCTTGGCACTGTACTGGTTTAGGCTGGTCCCCGTTCGCTCGCCGCTACTAGGGGATTCGAGTTTTCTTTCTCTTCCTGCAGGTACTTAGATGTTTCAGTTCTCTGCGTTACTCCCGCTTACGCGGTGACGGGGTATTAACCCCGCCCGGTTTCCCGATTCGGTCATCTCCGGATCAAAGCCTGCTTAGCGGCTCCCCGAAGCTTTTCGCAGCTATGCCACGACCTTCATCAGCTCTGGACGCCAAGGCATCCACCACTCACTCTTTTTATCTTAACCACGCTCTTTGTTAATTGTGGCTACCAACGTTCTCTATTCACCTTGTTTTCAAAGATCACCTGGTAACCGACCACGCGGGTCAACCACCAGATTGAAGTGACTCCCTACTTGGATCGTGCTCGAGAGGAGGGCGGAAGCAGCGTCGCCAAGTGGTGGAGGCGACCGGATTTGAACCGACGACCGCCTGGTTGCAAACCAGGTGCTCTACCAACTGAGCTACGCCCCCACCCGTGTTCTCGGCTTGCAGGCACCGGGAAGAACCCGGAGCTCAGCTGTGCTTCGCACACAAGTGTCGCAGTCGAATGGCGCTCACGCTCCAATGGCCACCGTAGTGGTGGGCCTGGCTGGAGTCGAACCAGCGACCTCTCGCTTATCAGGCGAACGCTCTAACCAACTGAGCTACAGGCCCGGCTGAATGCCGACTGCTCCCCCACGGCAAATATTGGCAGAGCCCGGTTCACTATGTGAACCCAGCTTGCCACAGCACCGTGAGGTGAGGGAAAAGGGTGACTCTCGTCCGCCGTGTGAGCGACCTATGTTTCAATCCACCATCAATCACCCGGGCAAGCCCGAGTTCACGATGATGAACGTCTAACAGATCCGTTAGAAAGGAGGTGATCCAGCCGCAGGTTCCCCTACGGCTACCTTGTTACGACTTAGTCCCAGTCACGGAGTTTGCTTTCGGCGCCGTCCTCCCGAGGGTTGGACAAAACGACTTCGAGCACTCCCCGCTTCCGTGGCTTGACGGGCGGTGTGTACAAGGATCAGGAACATATTCACCGCGTCATGGCTGATACGCGATTACTAGCGATTCCGGCTTCACGTAGGCGAATTGCAGCCTACGATCCGAACTGGGGTCGACTTTCTGGGATTACCTCCATCTCGCGATATCGGAACCCTTTGTATCGACCATTGTAGCACGTGTGTCGCCCTGGCCATAAGGGCCATGATGACTTGACGTCGTCCCCACCTTCCTCCGTTTTAACAACGGCAGTCTCGCTAGAGTCCCCGGCATTACCCGCTGGCAACTAGCAATAAGGGTTTCGCTCGTTACGGGACTTAACCCAACATCTCACGACACGAGCTGACGACAGCCATGCAACACCTGTGCACGTTCCAACCCCGAAGGGCCGTTACTCTGCTTTCACAGAGCTAATCCGTGCATGTCAAGGCCAGGTAAGGTTCTTCGCGTTGCTTCGAATTAAACCACATGCTCCACCGCTTGTGTGATCCCCCGTCAATTCCTTTGAGTTTTACCCTTGCGAGCGTACTCCCCAGGCGGGGCACTTAACACATTTGCTACGGCAATGAGTCCCATAGGGAAACCCATTGCCTAGTGCCCATCGTTTACGGCTAGGACTACCGGGGTATCTAATCCCGTTCGCTACCCTAGCTTTCGCACCTCAGCGTCAGATACGGTCCAGCAAGTCGCTTTCGCCACCGGCGTTCCTCCAGATATCTACACATTTCACCGTTCCACCTGGAGTTCCACTCACCCCTCCTGTCCTCTAGTTCAATAGTATCGAATGCAGTTCCCCGGTTGGGCCGGGGGCTTTCACATCCGACTGATTGAACAGCCTACGTGCTCTTTATGCCCAGTGATTCCGAACAACGCTTGCGCCCTCCGTATTACCGCGGCTGCTGGCACGGAGTTAGCCGGCACTTCCTCTCGCTTTGGTCAGCGGAGCAGCTATTAACTACTCCGGGTTCCTATAGCGTGACAGCGGTTTACAACCCTAGGGCCTTCATCCCGCACGCAGCGTCGCTCCATCAGACTTTCGTCCATTGTGGAAGATTCTCGACTGCAGCCTCCCGTAGGAGTCTGGGCAGTGTCTCAGTCCCAGTGTGACGGATCATCCTCTCAGACCCGCTACTCGTCATAGCCTTGGTGGGCCGTTACCCCACCAACAAGCTGATAAGCCGCAACCCGCTCCCTCAACAACAGCCGAAGCCGCCGTTTACCGTCGAAGTGATGCCACTTCGGGGACCATTCGGTATTACCCACCGTTTCCAGTGGTTATCCCGATCTGAGGGGTACGTTGGTTACGTGTTACTCACCCTTACGCCGCTCTACTCGTCCGAAGACTTTCTCGCGCGACTTGCATGCCTAATCCACGCTGCTAGCGTTCGTTCTGAGCCAGGATCAAACCCTTCAATTGAAGTTTTGATACTAACTTTATCTTTGTCTTGAATACTGGTGGTCCCCCAAGGGGGTCCACCTCGCTCTCAAGGCATTCGAGAGTCACCCTGATTTTCAAAGAACCGAGCCCAGAGGCGGTGGGCACCCGACAGGAAACAAGGCCATCCGACACCCCATTCCTGGGCTGCTGATGACCTCTGCGCTGCGGTGCCTCGCGCTTGGGAGGGGAGATCATAGGGACTGTCTTCGGCGGGTCAACGATGGGCATCCCAAAACATCGCCGCCCCGGGCCATGAAGGCCTAAGGCATGAGTCTGAAGCGACTTACAGCGGTTGAGATTCCGCGATCAGAGGGCAAGGCGGATCCACCCCCCCCCATGATGGCCTCAAGAGTAGCCCATCCGTACCCCGTCGCTCCCCCCCTCACAGGCCCAAGAGGCAGGTCTGCCGGGTCCCCACCAGTCCGACTGGAGGGGCCAAAGGAGGCCAGCGACCCATGAACGCCTCCTGAGAGGCTCTCGCGCCGGTCCAGACTAGGGGTGCACGCGGATGCGGGCGCCCCGGGGCAGAAGCTCAAAGAGCTCCTCCACCTCCCCGTTGCGCATGCGCACGCAGCCCTGGCTGACACGTTCCCCAACTCCTTCGGGCTCTCGGGTGCCATGGATGCCGAAGCTGGACTTCTCACCGCCCCGATGCCATCCAAGCCAACGGGTCCCAAGGGGGTTGTCCGGATGGCCATAGGGCAGGAGCTCGCCCTTGCCGGGCCACGAGGGCTCAGACTCCTTGTCCCCCACGACGAAGTCCCCAAGAGGCGTGTCATGCCCCACCTTGCCAATGCCCACGTCCCAGGCGCGCACGATCTCTGATCCATGGCGGTAGACCAGGAGGCGCGCGTCCAGGTAGACGTCCACCCTTGGCGTATCCGTGGGGATACGCAGGGTCTGGCCCGGGTGCAGGTACTGCCCCGTGGCGTTCACCCAGCGGAGCAACCCCACGCAAAGGCAAAGCTCGGGGTGCTGGGTCACGAACTTCTTGCGGATGCCGACGAGATTGTCCCCGGACTCCACCATGTAGGGCAAGGAAGACCACACTCCTTCGGGATGCAATCGGTGCCCCTCCTGCGCCTTGTTCAAGTTCAGTGACCAATCGAGCAGGGCCTGTCGGTGGGGAGCCCACGGAGCTTCAAGTTCAAGGTCCATCAATTCCGAAGCAACCTGGGCCGTGCGGCCGGCCTGACTCTCCTGATCAGCGCGGCCCATGGCCTCCACCAGCAGGACCATGCGCATGGCGCGCGCCATGGGATCAGATGCCGTGGGCACAACGGGTACCTGACCACCAGCCAGGACACGGGGCACGCTGGAGAGCAGAAGCTCCCTCGCCCCCTCTGCATCCCCGTTCGCGAGATCGCGGTCGGACGCCGGCTTGGCTTGTACCAAGGTCTCCCAGAACTGCACAGTGAGAGAGTGGAGCTCGGCGGGAACGGCCTGCTGCTCATCGTTGAGCAGGATCTGCAAGGAGGTGGGATCTCCTCGCAGCCAGGACTCCAACAAGACGCGGGCCAACGTCTGAACCGAGACACCGGGAGTCGGAAGGGCCACGGTCCCCCCTGTGGGGTTCAGGGAGCCCGCAGGTCGTACCTGGGGAAGTCTCACTCCCAAGGGGTCTGGTGCACTGACGGGTTCGGCCTCCTCGGCGGGAGGCTGGGGCGGGTCAGGCAGAGGGGGCTCGGGCTCGGGCTCGGGCTCGGGCTCAGGCTCGGGCTCAGGCGACTGCTCCGGCGGTTCAACCGCATCCTCTGGCACAGGCGGCGGGCCATCCGAATCACCGGCATAGATGGGACCTCTGGCCCCATCCACCCGGCCTCCCAGACTCACGCCGAACCAGATCAACGCGCCCCCCAGGGCCAGCAACAAGATTCCCCTCATGGTGTTCCTTCTTTGGACGGCTCCCCATCGCGGCGCGAACCGGCTCGCACGGGCGGGGGAACTTGACCCGCAGAATAGCCCAGCGGGGGGGGCGAATTCCAAGGGTTCGTGCACCTTGAACGGGGGCAAATCCGCGCCCGGGGGAAAACGGGGTGCGAAGACAGGGGTCCCCCGACGTCGCCGTGCCCTCAGGTTCCCGGAACCACTCGGGTCCAGGTGGGTCGGACAGAGCGCGGTGTTGCCGCACTCTCGTGTTCAACCCGGAAGGTTGTCATTCGGCCCCGGAGAGTCGTGAGCGTCACCTGCGTCGGCAGGGGAACCCCACTTGGACACTAGCACCCGCCCCCGAGTCCCACAATGCAGTGCCTCAAACGTCCGCAACAGGCACCCGGCCCAGGCTCACCCACAGGGGGCACCCGTCCAGGTCGTGCTCACTACCCCCTTCGGCCGCCGCATCCCAGTTCGGGCTCTCGCCCAGGATCAGGGTCTGGCCCGCGATCAGCTCCCAGTGGGTCTCGATCGCCCCGTGGAGCTCCTCATCGGCGGTGTGCAAAGAGACCTCGATGCGATCGTCGAGGGCCAGGTCGGCGGCCTTGCGCTGGTTCTGGATGCGGTTGATCACCTCGCGCGCCAGCCCTTCAGCACGTAGCTCTGGAGTGATGGAGAGGTCCAGGGCCACGGTCAGCCCCTCGCTGGTCTCGGTCACGGTCCCCTCGCGCGAGACGCGATCCACGAGCACGGTCTCCAGGTCGTAGACCAGCCCCTCCACTCCTGCGCTGGGCACCTCTTCCCCGGCCAGGATCTCCGCCAGGGTCTCGCTCGTCAGGTTCCCCACCTCGGTACGGACATCCCCGAGCTGCTTTCCGAAGCGCGGCCCCAGGACCTTGAGGTTGGGCCGGGCGCTGTAGGTCACCAGCCCTCCCTCGTCCGCGCTGACACACACGGACTTCACGTTCAGCTCCTCGGCGATGATCCCAACGCAGGCTTCCAGAGCCTGGCGGTCTTCCTGTGACGCGCTGGCCACCGTCAGCTCGGGGAGAGGCTGGCGTGTTCGAACGTTTTCGCGCACGCGCAGGCCGCGGGCCAGACCGACCGTGCGCCGGGCCAGGCCCATGCGATGCTCGAGATCAACGTCCACCCATTCAGCGCAGACCACGGGGTAGCGCTCCAGGTGCACGCTATCCAAACCGGCCTCGCCCGACAGGTTGGAGTAGATCTCCTCGGTCACGAAGGGCAGGAAGGGTGCCAGCACACGGGTCAGCGTGAGCTCCACGTGGTGCAGGGTGCGATAGGCGTTGAGACCATCGGCGCTCTCGATGGAGGCGCCCTCCTCATTCCAGAATCGACGACGGCTGCGCCGGATGTACCAATTGGTCAGCTCTTCGATGAAGCCCAGGAGCGAGGGCACCACGCGGTGCAGCTCGTAGGCCGCCATGTGATCCTCCGTACTGGCAATCAGGGTCTGCAGCCGGGAGAGCACCCACCCGTCGAGCTCGTTCACACCTGGATCGGGCTCCACGCCATCGGGTTCCCAGCCGTGGATATCAGCGTAGCGCGTCAGGAACGAGTAGGCGTTCCACAGGGGCAGCATCACGGAGCGGATGTGCTCGGCCACGCCAGCCTCCTCGAAGCGCAGGTCCTTGGCGTTCACCACGGGCGAGTTCAGCAGGTAGATGCGCAGGGCATCGGCCCCGTACTTCTCCAGCACCAGGTTCGGATCGGGGAAGTTCTGCTTGCTCTTGGACATCTTCTCGCCGTCCTCGGCCAGCACGATGCCGTTGACGATCACGTTCTTGAACGCCGGACGATCAAAGAGGGCGGTGGACAGGACCGTGAGGGTGTAGAACCAGCCACGGGTCTGATCGAGCCCCTCGGCGATGAAGTCCGCAGGCAGCCCGGACTCGACGAGCTCCTTGTTCTCGAAGGGGTAGTGGTTCTGGGCGTAGGGCATGGAACCCGACTCGAACCAGCAGTCGAACACCTCGCTCACCCGGTGCATGACCCCGCCCGGAGTCTTCTCCGAGGGAAAGGTGATGTCATCCACATGATCTCTGTGAAGGTCCGTGATGGAGCCGGGCTCGAGTCCGGCTCGGCGCTCGAGCTCAGCGACCGACCCGATGGAGACGATTTCGTCCGGATCCAGATCACATCGCCACAGGGGCAAGGGAGTGCCCCAGAACCGATTGCGCGACAGGTTCCAGTCGCGGGCGCCTGCCAGCCAATTGCCGAAGCGTCCCGTTCCGACGGACTCGGGCACCCAGTGCACCTGGTCGTTGCTCTTGAGCAACCCGTCCACCATGCCCTCGACCTTCATGAACCAGGTGGAGAGGGCCATGTAGATCAGAGGTGCACCACTGCGATAGCAGTGTGGGTAGGCGTGCACGATGGTATCTTGCACGACGAGACTTCCATCGGTCTTCAAGCGGGCGATGATGGGCTTGTCTGCATCCTTGACGAACAACCCCTCGAAGTCCGTGACACTCGAGTCGAAGCGCCCGCTGCGATCCACGGGACAGACCAGGGGCAGGCCTTCGCGCTGACCGATTTGAAAGTCATCCTCGCCGAAGGCCGGAGCCTGGTGCACTATGCCCGTGCCCGCGTCGGTACCCACATAGTCGGCGCTGACGATCTTGAACGCTACGCGCTTCCCATCCGAGTCCTCGCGTTCGTGTTCAAAGTAGGGCAGCAGGGGCCTGTAGGGGCGGCCCACCAAGTGCTCTCCAAGGAGGCGTTCAAGCTCCTCGGTCTCGCCCACCTGTCCGCGCTCCTGGTAGACCGCCAGGCGACCCGGCTCCAGGTAGACCACCTCGCCCCCCTCCAGCACCCGTACCTTGACGTACTCCACGGCAGGATTCACGGCCAGGGCCAGGTTGGAAGGCAGGGTCCAGGGGGTCGTCGTCCAAGCCCAGAGCGATGCGTCTTCGTCCTCCAGTTGGAACCGGACAGTCACACTGGGATCCTGCACGCGCTTGTGGCCGTCCTTCTTGGTCTCCGGGTCACGCTCCTGAGGGCCAAGCGCCACCTCGAAGTTCGACAGGGGAGTACCCAGAACCGGGGAGAGCGGCTGCACCCGGTGGCCCTCATAGATCAGGCCCTTCTCCATGAGCTGATCGAACACCCACCAGACCGACTCCATGAAGGTGGCGTCCATGGTGCGGTAGCCGTTCTCGAAATCGACCCAGCGCCCAAGCCGACGGATCGTGGTCTGCCACTCTCCGATGTAGCGCCCCACAAGCCCACGGCAGGCATCGTTGAAAGCCTCGATTCCCAGAGCCTCTACGGCACGTGTATCCTCAAGCCCCAGCTCCTTTTGGGCCTCGTTCTCCACGGGCAGGCCGTGACAATCCCAGCCCCAGCGGCGCACGACGCGCTTGCCATGCATGGCCCAATAGCGGGGAACCACGTCCTTCAGGATGCTGCCCACCAGGTGGCCGTAGTGGGGCCGGCCCGTGGCAAAGGGCGGCCCGTCAAAGAAGGTGTAGGATCCCGCATCCTCAGGTCCACGCTCGGCACTACTGCGCTCGAAAGCGCTGGTCTTCTCCCAATGCTCGAGGGTGCGCACCTCCAACTCGGTGAAGGAGACTTCGGGATCAACGGGGCGAAGGGGCATGCGGGCGATCTCGCGGGGAGGAGGACTGTACGGCTGTCAGGTCGAGCTGCACTCCAGGATGCGCTCCACCCCCAGGCGGGTGAACTCCTCGCGCAGGCTCTCCCTGTAGCGCCCCTTGTAACCGATCTCGGTGCGACTCATCGAGTTTACGAGCTCGAGAACATGCTCGCCCATGGTCGATTCCGCGCGCATCTCCTCCAGCACGGGCCGTCGCGGTTGCCCGGAGCGGAAGATGCGCCGAAATGCGGCCCTCAGAGAATCGGATTCCTCGCCACTGATACCGGCGCGCTCCAGACCGATCACATTCACCCCGCGTACCCTGCTGTCGTGGCCCTCGACGATCATGAAGGGGGGCACGTCTCGGGACATGCGGGTCATGGCACCCACGTAGGAGTGCGCGCCCACGGTCACGAAGGCCACGGCGCCGGCCATGCCGCTCAGGTTGGCGTGGTGCTCCACCAGCACATGGCCCGCCAGGAGGACGCCGTTGCCGAGGATGACGTGGTCCTCGATCTCGCAGTCGTGGGCCACGTGGCTGCAGGCCATGAGCAGGTTGTGGCTGCCGATGCGGGTCTGGCCGCCGCCCTTGATGGTGCCGCGGTTGATGGTGACGAACTCACGGATGGTGTTTCCGTCCCCGATGATCAGCTGGGTGGGTTCTCCGCGATAGGAGAAATCCTGGGGCGCACCGCCGAGGCTGGTCTGGCCCACGATGCGGTTGTCCTCACCTATGTGGGTCACGCCGTCGATGACCACCTGGGCTCCGATCTCGGTGCGATCCCCCACGCGCACATTGGCGCCGACCACCGAGTAGGGGCCGACCTTGACGTCCTGGCCCAACTGGGCACCGGGAGAAATGACTGCTGTGGGGTGAATGGAAGTGGACACGAGAATCAGGCCTCAATCATGGTGAACATTAATACGGCTTCGCAGACGGGGCGCCCGGCAACGGTGCCCTTGCCACGCACCTGGACGGTCTCGCCCTTGATGCGCATGGTTTCGACACTCAGACGTAGCTGGTCGCCAGGAGTGACGCCGCCACGCAGCTTTACCTTGTCCAGGGACCACAGGACAGCGAGCTTGCCCGAGTACTCCAAGCGGCGCAGCAGCAGCATGCCCGCCAGCTGCGCCATGGCCTCCAACTGCAGGACGCCAGGCATCAGGGGGCGATCGGGAAAGTGCCCCTGGAAGTAGGGCTCGTTGATGGTCACGTTCTTGATGGCCACGGCGCGCTTGTAGCCGTCAACCTCCACCACCCGGTCGATGAGGAGGAAGGGGTAGCGGTGCGGGAGCTGGCGCAGGATCTCGCGGATGTCCATGCCGGACTCGCGCTGGATGAGGCCCCCCGTCTCCTGGGCCTGCATGAGGTCCACCAACCTGCGCACCAGGTCGGCGTTGGTCTTGTGACCTGAGCGCGTAGCAATGATGCGTGCTTGCAGCCCGGCACCCAACAGATGCAGGTCCCCGATCAGGTCCAGCAGCTTGTGGCGCACGGGCTCGTGGGACATGCGCTGGGTGGAGTCGGGGTCGCCAAGCACAACCGTGTTCTCGCGCGTGGCGCCTTTGCCCATGCCGGCGGCCTGCAAGGCCTCCACCTCCGAGGCGAGGCAGAACGTGCGCGCACCAGCCAGCTCTTCCTCGAATTTCTCCGGGGTCAGCTCGATCTCGAAGGTGCCACTCTCGACCCCCGGCTCCTCGAATGAGGAAACATACTGCAGGGTCAGCCCAGGGGTATCTGAAGGCAACGCCACCAGGGTCGCGCCGCCATCATGGACGAAGACGGGCTCCTCGAGCACGAAGACGCGCGCCTCCTCTTTCTGTTCAGCAAGGCCGGCCTTCCGCACCTTCTCCACGAGAGGCTGGGCCGAGCCATCCAGGCCAGGAAACTCGGCGCCCGAGATTTCCACTCGTACGTTGTCCAACTGCATCCCGGTACACACCGCCAGGAAGTGCTCCACGGTCTCCACCTCCGTGCCCTCACGCATCAGTCGCGTTCGACGATCCTTGGGGGAGTGGTAGGCGATCTCGGCGGGTACGGGCACGGGATCTTCCAGGTCCGTGCGAATGAACTCTATGCCGCTGTTTGAATCAGCGGGCAGAAGTCGAACATCCACCTCCTCCCCCGAGTGCAGGCCGATGCCCGAGAACTCGATGGAATGGCGCAGGGTTTGCTGGCGACGGGTCATGAACGGTCTTCCTCCAGGGTCCGCAGGCGCTGCCGCAGGTCGGTGAGCTCTTCACGCAGGCGACCCACGCGCTGCAGCGACTTCTGCTCCCGCAGGGATTGTGTCTTCGGCCCGGCTGGCGAGCCCCACCACTCTTCACCGGCGGGAATGTCCGCGAAGACGGCGGATTTGGCCCCGATTCGGGCTCCATCGCCGATGGTGAGATGACCGGCAATTCCCGACTGACCAGCCACGATCACGCCACGGCCCACTTGGGTCGAGCCAGCCACGGCACTCTGAGCCAGGAACATGCTGGAGCTTCCGATCTGGACGTTGTGGGCCACGTGCACAAGGTTGTCGATCTTGACGTTGTTGTCGATGTGTGTGCTCCCGAAGCGCGCGCAATCGATCGTCACGTTGGCGCCGATCTCCACGTCGTCTCCGATCAGAACGGTTCCACCCTGGGGCGTCTTGATCCAACCCGCCTCCGTGGGCTCGAAGCCAAACCCATCCGAGCCGATGACCGCACCGGCGTGAACGATGCAGGAGGCCCCGATGGCGACGTGCGGGTAGAGCACCACACCGGGGTGGAGAACCGTGTCAGCCCCCACGCTTGCGGCCGCCCCCAAGACCACGCGCGCATGCAGAACCGCGCCGGCCGCGATGCGCACTCCGGGACCCACCACACACAAGGGACCGATGCTGGCGCTGTCCTCAACCTCCGCAGTGCGGTGCACCACGGCGCTGGGGTGCGCCCCGGGCTCTGGGCTCGGAACATCCGGGGCGAATAGCCCCACAATCTTGTTGAAGGCTGCTTGGGGGTCGCCGCAACGCAGGAGAGCCAGGTCGTTGCGCTCAACGCTCACACCCTCCCCCAGGACCACGGCACAGGCTCGAGTCGTCTGAAGGGCCTCCGCGTGCCGCGCATCGGCCAGGAAGCTCACCTGCTCATGGTCCGCCCCTGCCAGCGAAGCCGGTCCGCTAATGGTGCGCTCCCCCACCCCCGGCGCCACATCCTCAAGATGTGCTCCGATCCGTTCGGCAAGTTCCAACAGGGTCAAGGCGGGCATGGCACGGACCTGTCGGGCCTTCGGTCCGACGGAATCAGGGGTAGGCGGCGTCCTACAGAGCGAACGCCTGGGGATTGAAGGGGCCCCGTTCGGAGCCCCAGCAGGAGCATGGTGTACCGGAGTGCCCGTGGCCTGTCAATTGGCACCGCCCTGGGTGGATTCCCCCTGTTCGCCCGACCTCCACACGTCACTCCCAGGGGTGCCAGAGGCCGCCCCAGGGTCAGCGGAACATGTCGAGGCTGAAGGAGAAGGTCTCCTGCCGATCCCCGTCCTGATCGAGGAAGGGAAAGCCGAAGTTGAAGGTCAGGGGCAGCGGTGTGACCAATCCAAACCCAAACCCGACCGAGGCACGGACGTCGTCCGCGTCCAGGCTCCACTCGTCCAGACCCAGGACGCCCGCATCCACAAAGGTCAATAAACGGAACATCTCCTGGCGGCGCGAGGTGCCAGCGATGGGCGTGCTGTAGATCGGGTAGCGGTACTCGATAGTGGCGCGCGCCATGCTCTCACCCCCCAGGGAGTAGCTCCCTCCCATCGGCCCAACCCCTCTGTAGTCAAAACCGCGCAGGGACGTCCCCCCCAAGAAGAAGCGTTCAGAGTAGTGAACCTGGCTGGTGTCGCCGAAGATCTGGCTGACCCCGGCCGCTGCACCCAAATAGAATCCGGGTCGTACGTCTTCGGTGTCATCTCCCAGCTGAAAATAGCGCTTGTATTCAAACTCGGTCTTCAGGAAATCCTGATCGCCACCCAGCGGCCCGCCGTAGAAGGTGTTGCCCAATCGATAGTGAGAGCCATCACGCGGGCTGCGGCGATTGTCCAGTTGGCTGTAGCGCATGTCCAAGCTGAGTCCGCGCATGTCCGTGGTGCCCTCTGAGTTCACCAAGGTGCTTGGAGAGTTGGCGTAGTCGGACAATGCACTGATGTTGATGGAGTTCCACCGCGGCCCCATTCGGAGGGAGAAATCTCCAGCACCGAACAAGCGGGCAATCGTCAGGCTGGCCTGATCCTTCGTCTCGTCGTGGGAGCTGTAGCGCCGATCTCGGCCGAGGGCCTCGGCACGCACCGTGTAGCGGTCGTGGTGGGTTCCGAGCACGTCAGGAAAGGCGTACATCACGCGCCAGTAGCTGACCTCAGATCCCGGAGAGAGATCCAACGCGAACTGCTCGCCGTTGCCGTGGAACGCCTCTTTGCGATAGATCTCGCCGGGCGCCGAGAACAGGCCGCTGGGAGGATTGGCGATCGCGAAGTTGCGCATGGAGAGGGTGATCAGTCCCACGATGCCGCTGTCACTGGCCACGCCGCCGGAGATATTGAAGTCCACCACTCGGCCTTCGCTCAGCCGATACTCAACGTCGATCGTATCGGGATCCTGCTCGTCCATCTGGAAAACCACGATGGGAGGAATGTGGGTGGGGTCATAGGGATCCTCGAAGAAGCCCGTCCCTCGCACCCGCGCCAGACCCCGCTCGATCTGCTGGATGTTGGCCAGTTCGCCGGGCATGAAGTCCAGCTCACGCCGAATGACCTTGTCGGCCGTGTAGGTGTTGCCGTTCACCTTCACCTCACCGATGAAGCGTTTTCTCCCCTGCACCAGGCGGTAGGTCACATGCGCTTCATGGGCCTGCCAGTCGTAGGTCACATCGGGTTCGAGGAATCGTGCCCCACCCGCCCGATCGTCTTCGAAGTAGCGTTGCTCAAGATAACCGCGCTCACCATAGAAGCGCATCAGGACGGTCTTGTCGTGGGTTATCCGCGCCCGCTCGAAGGGCACTCCGGGTTGGAGTTCGGTCAATGCCAGTAGCTCGTCGGATTCAAAGAGGAGGTCCTGATCGGCCGCCAGGTTCTCGGGGTCCAGTCCCTCGATGGCCAGAGAGCCCACCCGCCAGAGCGGGCCCTCGTCCACGATAATGTGCACCACGACGCTCTGGCGATCCCGGCTGAACTCCAGGCGATCGATAGCCACCGTGACATCAAGCCAGCCCCGGTCCCGATACACCTGACGCATCGCTACGACATCGGCTTCCAAGATCTCTTGGTCGAAGGTGCCGCCCCACCAACTGAAGAGGCCACGCCCCTTGGTGGAGAGGTCCGCCAAGTCGAAGAGTCCCCCCGCCAACAGGCCCCAGCCGGTGTTGGCCAAGCTCGTGTTGCCGCTCACCTCGATGCCCGTGCAGTGCACCTTGGGACCCTCGCGGATCTCAAAAATGAGCTCGCCGGCGACGCCCTCCCCCAGGCCCCCGATCACATTGTCGATCTCGATGAAGTGGTAGCCCGCCTGACGGTAGCCGGCCATGAGCCGTGCGCGGATACGGTCGGCCTCGTGCAGGTACACCTGCTCGCGGTCAAAGAGCAGCGCCCACTCTTTCAGTTTTTCCAGGTCCACCTCGCTGGCGCCCACGAAGCGTGGCTCCAGATCGAGAGGCAGCTCCGTCACAGGAAAGGTCACACGCAGGCCGCCCTCGACGCGGGTCAGGCTCGGCTCCCCCACCACGATCTTGTAGGTGTCCCAGACCTTCAGCAGCCCAGGGCGCATGGAAGCCGGATAGGGCTCGCCGATGCGCATTCCCAGTGCAGAGAGGACGCCCTCGTGGCTGTAGGTATGGAGCCCGTCGAAGACGACCTCCACCACCGGCAGCTCCTGCGGAGCTTGCACAGGGAGTGGTCCGACGACCGGATCCTGCGCCAAGCAGGGGACCATGACGGCAGCGGTGAGGAGCAGGGAGCGGATCAAGGGGAGGTGCGAGCCGGGGAAAGCGCCCGCGGGGGGAGACTATAGGCTGATCGGCTCGGCGATGGATGGAGCCGGATTCTGGAAGCGCAGGATATTGCCTGTGAATTGCAGCTTGACCTTGCCCGTGGCCCCGTTGCGGTGCTTGGCACAGATGATCTCGGCCTGCCCCCGGTTCTCCTCGGTCTGGTTGTAGTACTCAGCCCGGTAGAGCATCAGGACCACGTCGGCATCCTGCTCGATGGAGCCCGATTCCCGCAGGTCGGAGAGTTGGGGGCGCTTGTCCTCACGCGACTCCACGCTCCGGGAGAGCTGCGAGAGGGCCAGGATCGGCACCTCCAGCTCACGGGCCAGGTCCTTCAATGAACGCGAAATGAGGCTGATCTCCTGCTGGCGGTTCTCTGCCTTGGCATTCATCAACTGCAAGTAGTCGAGGACGATCATGTCCAGCCCGGACTGGTGCTTGAGGCGGCGAGCCCGGCTGCGCACCGACATGATGGTCAGACCCGGCGTATCATCCACAAACAGGCGTGTCTTCTGCAGATCCCCGGCTGCATGAGTCAGGTCCGCAAATGCGGCCGGATCGATCTTGCCCGTACGCATCTTGTGGGCATCCACCCGTGCTCGCGAGCTGAGCATGCGCTGCACGATGGAGAGCCGGCCCATTTCCAGGCTGAAGAACAGGATGGCGGGGTCGTGATCAAGATGCGCCGGACGGTGGGTGGCGGCGTGCTCCATCAGGTTGAGCGCAAAGGCGGTCTTCCCCATGGCAGGGCGCGCGGCGATAACCGTCAATTCGCCCGGGTTGAAGCCTCCCAGCATGTCGTCAAGATCCATGAACCCGCTGGGGAGTCCGGTCAAGTCACCTCGGTTGCGCTGGGCCTCTATGCGCTTGAAGGCATCCGCCAGCACGTCCCCCACCTCCACAGCCCCGCCCGTGTCTTTGGAGGAGTTGATCTTGAAGATGCCGTTCTCAGCCTCGTCGAGGAGCTGGGTGACGGACTCTTCGTCAGGGTGCGTACCGTAGGACCGACTGATGATGTCGGTACAGGAATCGATCAGGGTGCGCAGCAGGCTGGTGTGGTTCACCAGGCGTGCGTGGTGCATCAGGTGCGCGGCGTTGGGCACAACGCTGATCAACTCGACCATGTAGCCGTCCCCACCGCTCGCAGCCAAGGCGTCCTTGGCCTTGAGGGCCGTACCCACAGTGATCGCGTCCACGGGCTGGTTGCGCTCAGCCAGATCCACCATCTGTTCGTAGATCAACCGGTGCCGACGATCGTAGAAATCGTCCGCCTTGAGCAGCTCCACCACGTCCGGCAGGTGGAGGGGGTTGATCAGCAGCGCACCCAGGACACTGCGCTCAGCGGCCAGGTCATGGGGTGCGATCTTTCCGTACGGGGTCAGTTCCTCAGATTCCAAGCGTATCCCTCCAAGCGGTCGTGCCCCTGGGTCGGGTCAGGGTCGGTGAGACCGACAAGCAGGATAGCGTCCCCGGTCCTGACGCGCTCGTACGGACCGCTGCTTTTCAGAATCGACCGGGCCCGAGGGGGGCAACCCTCGGGCCCGGTCTCCTGAAATCGTCACTGCGCCTCTACGAGGCGGTCGAAACCTAGAGGCTTCAGCCTTCGCCTTCGGCGGCCTCTCCGGCCTCGACCTCAGCACCGGTCTCGTCAGCAGCGTCCTCTGGGGAAACCGCAGCGGGCTCCTCGACCGACTCGTCCTCCAAGAAGGACTCCATGGGAGCGCCTTCAGCTTGAACGACAACGGTGATCTCCGCATAGGACTCACCATGCACATGGACCGAGACCTTGTGCTCGCCAACGGTCTTGATGGGCGCATCCAGGTGCACACGCTTGACGTCGATCTCAGTACCGGCAGCCGTGCACATCTCAGCGATGGCGGCCGCAGCGACAGAGCCATAGAGACGGCCATTCTCATCGGCCCGCTCAAGGGCGGTCACGGTGAGCTCCGAGAGGGCAGCCACGGCTGCGGCCACTTCCTCGGCCTTCTCGGCCTCTTCCAGAGCGAGCCTTGCGGCCCGTCGGGCTATCTGACGCTTATTGTCCTCGGTGGCCGCCGTGGCCAAGCCGCGCGGTAGGAGGAAGTTGCGGGCGTAGCCGGGGGCTACACGCACTACATCCCCACAGCGTCCGAGGTGTCTGACGTGCTCCCGTAGGAGGACTTCCATGTCTTTCATTGTTGGTTCCTCCTCAGCCCACGAAGGGCAGAAGCGCCAGGTGACGAGCGCGTTTGACAGCCTTCTTGAGTTGGCGTTGACACTGGGTGCAAAAGCCACTCCGACGGCGGGATACGATCTGACCCTGGGGGGTCAGGAACTTGGACAGGTACTCGGTGTCCTTGTGATCAATGACCGGATCATCACAGCTGGGACCTGCAATAACCTTGGGGATCTTGCGCACCATGGCTCAGGCCTCCTGCTTTTCGGGGGTTTCGTCGGACTCGTCGGATCCTTCGGAGGCAGGTGCCTCAGAGGTCTCCGGGCTGGCCACTTCGGGGGCTTCCTCACTTGCAGGCTCGGGCGCATCCTCTGAGGCCTGCTCGGCTCCATCAGGTGCGGCCTCACCGCTGGTCCCCTCTTCGCCCTCTTCGGGCTCTTCGGGCTCCGGCTCGGGATCGGGGGCATCATCGGCCGGAGGCTCGGGAACGGTGAAGTCCGTTGCGCCTTCGGCTTGAGCCAACTCCACCTCTCCCTCGGGCACAGCATCCACGGAATTGAACAAATACCGCAGCACCTTCTCCGACAGGTCGAACTCCCGGCGCAGGCCGGGGATCTCGTTCCCATCGATCTGGTAGTAGGTGATCAGGAACGTGGCGCGTCGGCGACCTTTGATGGGATAGGCCAAACGACGCTCATCCCAGCGGCGTGCGCTGAGCAACGTGGCTCCATGCTTATCCAGGGCACCGGTCACGAGAGCTTTGGCGCCCTCGTACCCTTCTCGCACGACATCGTTGTCGAGGAGGAACATACCTTCATAAATCTGACTCAAAACGAATCTCCTTGTGTGTCGGCGATACCCGGGCCCCTCGGCAATCCAAGGGGATCAGGACTCCTGGTTCCAGCGGCTGTGGAACCGCGTCATGCACCCCTCGAGGTCGCCCGTGGCCAGCCAGTCGAGGAGAGCCTCGGCTGCCTGGGCGTAGGCCACTTCGATCTCCTCGCGCTGTGAAGCGGAGAAGGGTTGAAGCACGTAACGCGCCGCGTCGGTCCCCTCTCGTCCGATCCCCACCTTCAGGCGGGGAAACAAGTCAGTCGAGAGGTGTTCAGTGATGGAGCGCACGCCGTTGTGCCCACCCGTCCCCCCGTGGGGGCGGATGCGCAGTTGCGCCGATGGCAGGTCGAGATCGTCGTAGACGACCATCAGATCCGGAAAGCTGGAGGCCGAGATCTCAGAGTCCGCGCCGGCAAACGCCTGCGAGAACTGACTCGGCCACAGCCAGCGGGCCAGGGAGGCCACGGCCCGACCCGAGTGGTTCATGAAGGTCTGGGGCTGGACGAGCAAAGCGTCCAGATCCTCCAGATGTGTCCACAAGAAGGCGCCGGCGGGTGAGGCGGGCGCACCACTGGGAAGGCCCGCTGAAGGACCCGTCCGGTCGGCAAGTTGACGTGCACTGCGAAAGAGCTCCACCCCCCGTTCCCGGGCCAGATATTCGAGGACTTCGAACCCGGCGTTATGCCGGGTGCCAGCGTAATCCTGGCCGGGATTGCCGAGTCCGACGATGAGCCGGGTCATGGGAGGGGGCCTCGCGGGATCCGCGAGGGCGAGACAGTCTAGCCCTGGCCCCTGCCAGCGCAAGGGCACCCGGCCTGGATTGAGGTGGAATGGGAGGGTGCTCGATTCAGGGTCCTCAGGTGCCCGGGGAGAGGTCTCCCCGGGCACCCCGGAATTCACGCTCTGGCGGGATCAGTCCCCGGAGGACTCGCCTTCGTCGGGGCCATCCCCGGGGGACTCCCCATCGGCATCCCCGCCACCTTCGGAGTCTTCGCCGCCTTCGATCGCCACTGCATCGGGATCGAACTCGACTTCCGGCTCCTCTTCCACCACGATCTTGAGTTGTCCGACGACGGCAATCTCGAACTCGGGATCCACGGCCAGAGTGATACCCTCGGGCAAGATGATGTCCGATGCGTGCAGGTGGACTCCCACTTCCAAGCCATCGACTTCCACTTCGAGGTTGTCCGGAATCAGGGAGGGGATGCAGGAGATGGTGATCTCCGTAACGTTCTGGCTCAACACCGCGTCCTTCACCTGTCCATGGAACACGAGGGTTACCTGGGACTCGATGGCCACGCCGCGCTGGACGGGACGGAATTCAATGTGGTTGAGGTAGTCGCCCATGACATCCCACTGCAGCTCGCGCACCACTGCCGTGTGCTCCTCGCCGTCCACGTCGAGATCGTAGAGGTGGACGTGGTGCCGTCGAGAGGCATGGAATTCCTCTGCCGACAGGTGGATGTTCAGGTGAGCGTTCTTGCCCTCAGCCTGGATGCTGGCGGGAATGCGCCCTTGTGAGCGTAGCTTGCGGGCGTCGCGGCTGCCGACCTTGTCGCGCAGACCACACTTGAGGGATTCACTGGAACTCATGTTTGGGCCCTGGTTGGTTCGTCGTCCGGTCACCGGACGCACAGGGGTTTGAACGAGGGATTCTCGCTACTCGAATAGGGAACTCACCGATGTCTCGGCGTGGATGTTTCGGATGGCCTGGGCCACGAGGCCAGCGACGCTGATGGTCACCAACTTCTTGGGCGCAGGGTCGGCGGTGGGAATGGTGTCCGTCACCAGGATGTGGTCCACCGGGGCCTCATCCAGGCGCTGGACGGCCGGACCGCAGAAGACCGCGTGGGAGACCGCGATCACGATCTCCTTGGCGCCCGACTTGCGTAGGACACTGGCGGCTTGGGTAATCGAGCCGCCGGTGGAGATCATGTCGTCCACGATCACGCAGTTACGCCCCTCCACGTCACCGATCACGTGCTCGATCTTTGTCTCAGAGCCGGAAATGCGACGCTTGTCCACGATGGCCAGATCCGCCTCCAGGCGCTTGGCATAGGCGCGCGCCATCTTGGTGCCACCCACGTCCGGAGTGACGACCACGGGCGCCTCCAGGCCCAGTTCCTGGACGGCCTTCAGCAGAACGGGCCGCGAGTACAGGTGATCCACGGGGAGGTCAAAGAAACCCTGGATCTGAGCAGCGTGCATGTCGAGGGTCACCAGGCGGTCGGTCCCCGAGACGCTCAGGGTGTTGGCCAGGACCTTGGCGCTGATGGGCACGCGCCCCTCATCCTTGCGGTCCTTGCGCGCGTATCCGTAGTAGGGCATGACCGCCGTGATGCGGCCGGCGCTGGCTCGCCGCAGGGTGTCGGTCAGGAGCAGTAGCTCGACCCAGTTTTCGTTGACCGGCGGACAGGTGGGCTGCAGAACGAAACAATCGCGACCCCGGATGTCCTGGTTGATCTTGATGTCCACCTCCCCATCGGGAAAGCGCCCCACATGGGCCTCCGCGAGGGGCATGTCCAATTCCCGGGCAATGTTCTGTGCCAGCTCGGGGTGGGCGTTCCCCGCAATCAGGGTCATCTTGCCGTGCAGTGACATGGTGGCTTCAGTGAGGGTGGGAATAACGGAGAGGGGAAACGGACCACAAGAACTCAGGCGGACCGAATCTGGCGGGTCAAGATAGCGTCAATTCGCTCCCGTGCCATCGGTTGGACGCATCTTCCTTGCGGGCACCCCCACCCAGACCTCGCCGGGTCCCATGGCACTCTCACGGGTCAGAACGGCCCCCGCACCGGTCGTGGCCCCATCGGGAACCTCATTGGGGGCGACGATAGTGGTGCCGCTGCCCACGAAGGCCCCATCCCCCACACGGGTCACGTGCTTGGCCTGACCGTCGTAGTTGGCGAAAATCGTGCCGGCGCCGATGTTTGTACCCGCGCCCACCTCAGCATCCCCCAGGTAGGACAGGTGCTTGGCCTTGGTCCCCGCGCCCAGGCTCGCGTTCTTGCACTCCGTGAAGTTGCCCACCTCCGCCCCCGGTGCCAGCCGGGTCCCCACCCGCAGGTGGCTGAAGGGGCCCACCTCGCAATCCGTACCGATGACGACACCCGAGCGGATGACCGTGCAGGGCAGGATGTGGGTCCCCGCACCAATGCTCACCCCGGCGTCGATATAGGTGCTGGCCGGATCCTCGATCACCACCCCAGCATCCATGTGCTCTTCCAGGATGCGCATCTGCATGGCCCAACGCACTTCGGCCAGTTGGGAGAGGGTGTTGACGCCCAGAGCCTCTTCGAGCTCCAGATCCACGGTGACGACTGACCGCCCCGCTTCCACAGCCATGCCGGGTAGGTCGGTGATGTAGTACTCGCTCTGGGCGTTGTCGCTGGAGAGGCGCGGCAGATCGGCGCGCAGGGCCTCCCCATCGAAGCAGTAGACGCCCGTGTTGACCTCGTCCACGAGTCGCTGCTCGTCCGTGCAGTCGCGCTCTTCAACGATGGCGGAGAACTCACCCTCGGCTCCGCGCAGCACGCGGCCGTAGCCCATGGGATCGGGAGAACAGGCGGTCATCATGGCGATCGATCCGGCTCCAGCCCGGGTCTGCTCTGCCACGAGCCCCTCCAGGCTCTCCGGCCGCAGAAGGGCCATGTCGCCGTAGAGAACCACAACGCGCTCGCTGCCCTCCAACTCTCCGGCCGCCATCTGCACGGCGTGACCGGTTCCCAGCTGAGGCTCCTGCACCACGAAGCGCAGATCGCGATCGGGCAGAAGGGCGCGGGCCTCGGCCTCCACGGTTTCCCCCCCGTGCCCAATGACCAGCACGATTCGGTCGGGGTCCAGGGAGTCGGCCTGCCCGAGGACCCAGCCCAGCAGGGACTTGCCACAAAGGGGGCTCAAGACCTTGGGCCGCGTGGACTTCATGCGCGTGCCCTTGCCTGCGGCCAAGATGACGACGGTGGTTTGAGTACCCATGGGGATGGCGTGGTGGAGGGGCGAAGTTGCGGGGATCGCTGGCAGAGTACCCGGGGAGACCGGGTGGGGCTACCGCCACGCCCCCCTCCCACCGTAGGCTCATGCCCATGTCCACCCCCCTGCGCCGGGCCCTGTCCCTTACGGTCGGCTGGCTCGCCGACCGGCGCGTCCCGCACTTCCTGCGTGGACCCCTCTACAGGGGCTTCGCGCGCTTCACCGGCGCCGACCTCAGCGAGGTGCGCGGCCCTCTGCGGGAGTTCCCCAGTCTGGGCGCATTCTTCGTCCGCCGGTTGAACCCCGATGCACGCCCGGTGGACCCCGCCCCCTCCGCTCTGGTCTCACCCGTGGATGCCCGGGTTCAGACCCTGTGCCGGATAGAGGAGGACACGATCCTCCAGGCAAAGGGCCACGCCTACAGCGTGCGTGACCTGTTGGCTGGAGTGGGAGCGGATGTCGACCTGGAGGGCGGTCACGCCTGGACGCTCTACCTGGGACCCAAGGACTACCACCGCATCCACGCTCCAGAGACCGCACGCCTTCAGGAGGTGCGCTGGGTCCGGGGCTGCCGCTATTCCGTGGCGGCCAAGGTCCTCGATCGGCGGCGGGTCCTCGACGTCAATGAGCGCTGCGTGCTGCGCATGGAGAGCGAGCGCGGGCCCCTCCTGTTGGTTCTGGTGGGCGCCTTGAACGTCGGGCGCATCCGGGTGCAAGGCGTGGACGCGACCGACTCGGGCGTCCTGCGCGAGGAGCGCAAGGTGCAACGAGGTGAAGAGCTCGCGCGCTTCGAGCTGGGCTCGACGATCGTTCTCCTGACCCCGCCGGGCATGGCCGCCCCATTGTCTGACCTGGTACCCGATGCCCCCGTGTGCTTGGGACAAGCCATCGGGCGCTACTCATGAGCACCCAGGGCTCACCCGTTGACCCCAAGACCGGTCGCCTTCTGGACCTGACGGCCGCGGCGGTTCTCGGGGATTGGGAGTGGCTGGTGGAGCTACGCAAGCAGGCACCCGCTGGCGAGCCCGACCGCGCCTGGCGCGAGACGCTCCTGCAGTGCCATCTGTTCGGCGGCTATCCCCGTGTGGTGGAGGCCTTCGAAACCCTGAACCGCCACGGCGGAATGGGTGCGGTCCCCGCTGAGGAATCGGAAGCCGCTGGCGACCTCGCACGAGGCCGCCAGCTGTTCGAGACCATCTACGCGGACCTGGCGCCCGATGTGGAACAGAGGCTGGACAGCTTTCACCCTGACTTTGCTCGCTGGATCAGCGAGCACGCCTACGGCAGGGTCCTCTCGCGACCCGGTCTGGAGCCACGCATACGGGAGCTGTGCGCCGTGGTGGCCCTGACGGTCACAGGTCAGGCGCGTCAGCTGGCATCCCACGTTCGTGGAGCGGTCCGACTGGGCTCCGACAGGGAAACGCTGCAGGCGGTCCTGAGCCGGGTCGAGGCCCACACGCCTCCCGAGGCGATGGAGAGGGCCAGAGCCTGCGTGGAGCAGTTCGGGAGATGAGGCGGGCCGCTAGCGACGGCCCCCCAGCCGCTCAGCCTCCAGACTGACCCGCAAGAGGTCGATGGGCTGACGCGATCGCAGGCTCAGGGAGGGATTGGGTGGCAAGGGGCCGCGTGGGAGAGTGCGCAGGCGTAGGGGCTTGCCATTCACCCATACCTTCAGGTCCCCTCGCTTGGGATGCACCTCGATCCTCAATTCGAGCGGGTCCTGCCTGGAATCCGGGAATGCTGAGAAGCCGCTGAAGCCTGCAACGGGCCCTGCCCTTACCTGCTTCAGCAGATCGCTGGGGTCGCCGCGGCCGGCCATGAAGGCCGGTCGGTGTTCGTCATCCTCAAACACCAGGTTCAGACCGGCCAGTTCGAGAGCAAGTTCATTGCGCTGGCCGGGGGCGGAGAAACTGGAATGCAAGAGCAGGCGCATGGTGAATGGACGTTCGAGGTCCAAGGGCTCCCCAAGGCTCAAGTGCAAGGCGTGGTCGGGGTCCCAGAAGTCGGCGTCCGTGGTGCGGGCAGTGGGGACCCGCAAGCCTCCAGAGAACAGGATCCAGTCCCCTACCTGCCAGGCTCCCACCTCGCGGGAGGTGAAGTCCCACGTCAGTCGTACGGCCTGCCGCTCAAGGTACTCCAGGTTCCTGGGCGCGAAGACCTCCTGAAGGGTAGGCGCAACCGGAGCCCGGACCCTCAACTCCGCGCGGATATGACTGAACTCGGCCTTCTCCGATTCACTCAGCAATCCCGAGAACTCCGACTCGATCTTCGCGATGTCCTGAAGGATCGTGTCGGCATCGGTCCCCAATCCGTAGCTGGTACGCAGGGCGCGCATCTGCCGGTCCTTCCCCTCCAGCTCGACCGGTGGTGCGCTGGCGCGGATGCGCTCAGCCAGATGGGCCAGAACGTCCGGGGACTTCACAATGCCCGCAGGGAGGCTCGTGCGCGCCCCTGCGAGGTCCCCTTCGTGGAACAGGAACAGGCTTCGCAGGAGTTGGTCGTCGGCACTCCCCCCCATCGCCTGGGACTTCACGTCCGCCAGATCCAGGAGGTCGGGCGCTTCCAGCAAGCGATCGCTACGCGGGAGGCTGGCGCTGCGGATCAGGTGCACCCGGAAGGGAGAGAGGTTGGGGGCTCGCACCTCGAAGCCCCGCTTGAGCACGTCGGCGGTCGTGACAATCACCGTACCCGGATAGGAGATACGCCCGAAGGTGGGGTCGAAGGTGGAATTCCGGCGGGCCTGCAGCTTCTCGCGTGTGCGCTCGATCAGATTCTCGAGCAGCACACACTCCACCCGCAGCAGGTCCATCTCGCCATGCACTCCATTGCGCCACGGTTCGGCCAGGCGGCGCTCAAGGATCCGCCTGGCCTCGCCGTAGCTCCGATCCGCGCACAGAGCCCGGACATACTTGCCGTCCTCGATGAAGGCGGCCCGGGCCGTGCGATCGAGCTGGACTTGTGCCTCCAGGGCCAGGTCCTGCGTAGCTCGCTCAAGCACTCCCCGGGAGCCGACTGAGTGGCCGCGAGACGCCAGCCAATCCGGGGGGATCTCCTCGGGGACGATGCCCAGGCTCAAGGCTTCAGCGTCAAAGGCACGCTCCAGATCCGTGGCGGGCCGGGGCAGGTCCCCCGTGGGAATGCCCAGACGCAGGCGCTCAGCTTCTTCGCGCACAAAGGCGGCCAACTGGCCGTCCTTACGTAGGTAGTCGTTGTAGGCGATTGAACGCCGGGACTCCAGGTCCGGACGCACGCCCGCGAGCAGCTGCTGGCGGTCGGTCTCTGAGAACCCCCGGGTGTCCGCGCCCGATGAATCCAGCAGGAGTGTGCCGCCTTCCAGGAGCGCCAGGGCCGACTCCCAGCGGTGGCCGGCCAGGACCTCGTCAAAAGCGGGCACGACCACGGCGCTCAGGTGACTGCGTAGAGCCGATCGCGCCGCCGCCAGAGCCATCGCGTGCTCGCTGTCGAGACGCACCGCCTGGCGTTCCATCCACTGGGTGAAGCGCCGGCGCAGGTGTCCCGCCGGCAGATCCCGAAGCGTCGCGCAGCCGGTGCTGGCCCTCAGAGCCACGGTCACGCTGTCGTCCAGATACGACCGCACCTGCTCGTACTCGTGTCCGAAAAGCCACGCGCTCACCTGCTGCTCGCCCGATTGCTCCAAGCGCTCAAGACGCTGCTCAAGATCCGCGAGCACGAGCTGCTCAAGGTCACCCTGGGACGCGTGCCAGCCCACGGGAGGTTCGGCCAGCAGGGTAAGTTCCACCAGGGCTTCACCGGGACGCAGCTTGCCCACCTTCCAAGCGTTCTCCAGGCGTGTGAAGGCCGGCCACGGGCGCACGCTGGCGACCGCCGGACCCGGATCCGGGGAGGTGCCCGACTGCCAGGGGCGCCAGATGGCCAGCAAGGCCACGGCCACGGCGGATGCGGCCAAAATCAGCGGTAGACGCCAAGGCGAGTCCTGCTCGGCCACGGGATCCAGGTTCGCGAGCCGCACGGCAGGGGCTCGCCGTTCGCGCAGTCGTTCCAGGTCCGCCAGGAGCTCAGCCGGCGTTCGATAGCGCTGCACGGGCTCGCGTGCCAGGCACTTGCGCAACACCAGGGAGATGCCCTTCGACAGGTGGGGCGCGAGCCGCCGTGGTTCGGTGACGCGGTGGTAGAGGACCCCCGAGAGGATCTCCCCCACACTCTCCCCCTCGAAGGGCGGGCGAGCACACAGTGCATGGTACAGGGTCGCACCCAGGGACCAGATGTCACTGCGTTGGTCGGCCTTGGTGGGATCACGCGCCTGCTCGGGGCTCATGTAGTGCGGCGTTCCCAAGGTGCCTCCCGAGCGCGTCATGGAGGGGTCGTCCTCGGAGAAGGCGAGGCCCAGATCCACGAGCTGCGCCCGCCCGCGCTCATTGATCAGGATGTTCGCGGGCTTGATGTCCCGATGCACGACGCCGCCCTCGTAGAGGTGCTGCAGCGCATCGCACAGGGGACAGAAGAGGCGCAGGGCTTCCCGCTCCGTGAGCGCTCCGCGCTCAGCCAACCGCTCAGCCAGGGAGATGCCCTCGACCAACTCCATGGCGTACCACCAGCGCCCGTCCTGTTCGCCCATGTCGATGGCTGAGATGATGCCCGGGTGAGCCAGGCGCGCCGCGGTGCGTGCCTCCCGCTGTAGACGGCGCGCAGCCCGGTCGGTGCCCACGAGCTCGGTGTGCAGAACTTTGATGGCCACGGGCCTGTCAACGGCCAGCTGCACTGCGGAGTACACGATGCCCGTGGCCCCGCGACCGAGGATGCCCTCGATCCGGTAGCCCCGAATCTCGGGACGATTCGCAGCGGCAGATGCGGACGAGGAGGCCTCGGGCAGTTGCCCGTCATCGGGTTGGGTGTCCCGCGACCCCCAGCCTCCACCATGACCTACTGCCCGGTCGCCAGGAACCATGCCCGCCACTCCTTGTCGGCTGCACGCCAACCCATACCAACGGCCTCTTGGAAGGCCACGTCATAGCGCGCTTGACGTGTCCCCGTCTTGTTCTGCACGCGCTGAGGTGCACGCGGGGCGCTGCCCTTGAGGGACTCCTGGAACCGGCGCAGGCTGCCCTCGCCGTGCTGCTCGATCCAAGCCACGATCGCCATGGACATGGCCACATCCGCGGGCCCCAACTCCCCGAAGCGCTTCTGCGCGAGGCGATCAAAATCCACCAGGGCCTTGTCCTCGGCCAAGAGGCCCGAACGGAGGTTGCCCTTCCACGCTCCGGCCCGGAACTCCTTCTGATTGAAGACGTACACCTCCTTGGACTTGGCGTTGGTGCGCGACTCGGTGCCGACCGTGGTCAGTCCCGCGACGCACATCACCTGGTTGCACTGGTGCACGCGGAACTCGAACAGGCATGCGAACCCCTCGTCGAACCAGGGCGGCAGGAGCCGACCGTCGTAGAGGTGCTGGTTGATGAGAATGTGGCCTCGGTGGTGAAAACTGTGGCCAGCGAGGTGAGCCTCTGGCCGACCCATGCAGCGCGCTGACGAGACCGCGCGGGGCTCGGAGAAGTAGAAGCCGTGCGTCTTCTTGACCGCCTCGCCCCAGCCCGGGGGAACCGTGTCGGTCAATCCCACCAGGGAATCGACACTGCGCAGGTAGGGTTCAGAGTCCTGGCCGAATACGTAGAACTCGTGCAGGGCGCTCACGCGGGCCGCGTGCACCGGAGCCGGGGTCTTGCCCTCTTCCGGTCGCATCAATCGCGCCACCCACTCGCCTCCCCGCTCGAGGCCGTCAACGATCTCCTGCAGGAAATCCTGATCAAAGGGACCGGCCGCCAGGACGCTCGTACCCACGGCGATCTCCCCGCCGGCGCCGCCTGCTTCCAGCACGGCGCGGGCGTTCTGAATCGAGGCCGCTCGGCCCGCAACGACCCACTCTCCATCCAGCTGTTCGAGCCCTCGCGCGCGCTCCAGATCTCCCGGCTTGAGCCAGCGCCCTTCGAAGTAGACCTCACCCGCATCCAGGTGTTTCTTCTCGGCCAGGGTGACCCACTCGCCTTCGTGTTGCACGAGACCCCGCTGACGCATGTCTTCGGAATGGTCCTTCGCCTTGAGTCGCTCACGCTCCTCCGGCTTGACCCACCGACCGTTGTAGGGAACCAGCCCCAGAGCCTTGTTGGCGCCAGCGTGATCCGGCTCGAAGCTGACCACTTTCTTCATCGCGCGCCGCATGTCCGCTCGCAGCTGCTTCTTCGCGGCCCACTGGCCCAGGACGAAGTAGTCTTTCGCGCTCTTGCAGTCCTTCCAGCGTTGGTCGAACTCCTGGGAGGGGGTCAGCCCTCGCTCCAGGCGAGAGATCTCCGAGCGCGCGAACTTGAGCTCCCCGAAGCGCGTCTCGAAGAGCACCTCGCTGGCCGTCTCCTTGAGGATCGTGCCCTCGAACCTCCGGCCGTCCTTGAGCAGGATCAGGTCGGCACTGGCGGTCGCAACGGTGAGTGCCAAGGCAGCCAGCAGCAGGACAGGACTCAGGAGGGTGCGCAGCATGGGTTCGTCGGGGGGGCCCCCCGCATCTATAAGATCGGACGCCTGGGCAGACTACGCAACGAATGGGCACAAGAATGGAACTCTGCCGGCGCAGAGGCAGCCTGAGCAGGGTTCTGGCCCTCCAGAGGGCTCCTGGGGCCCGGCACATGCCAAGTGCCGGTCCCGGGATCAACCGCGCCTGAACTGGCGTCCCGCCGAGACACACCCCAGCAGAGCTACCACCCCATACCCCACAGTCCAGGACACGGACCCCGTTTCAGCCCAGGAGTACCAGGAACCGAGCGCTGACAGCAGGGCTATACCGGCTGCGATTACGCCACCCACCGTCGAACGCCGTTCGGACACCAAGCCCCTGAACGCAACACATAGGGCGACGATCAGAACTCCAAAAATCACAATACCTCTTAGATCCATGAGTCCAGTGCTAATAAGCAGGTGCCGAACCAGTCAAGTAAAACTCACCTACCCCGGCGTGGACAGGGCATCCCCTCGCAGAGATCGTGGTCGGGTAGACTCGGCGCGACCGTGGACTCGCAAGGGTGCACGACTCGCGCTGCGACATCATGAGACTCGCCCCCATTTTTCTGTATGCCGTATTGGGACTTGCTCCTGCTGGCTTCTCGCAGGCCTACAAGGTCGCCGAGACGCTGACCATCGACGCGGTCCCCTCGTGGTTTCCGGTGGGCTTCTGTCTGCTGACCCATGAGGGGCGGCAGTATGTGTCGTACTACAATGCGGATCACCAAATGACCGTGGCGGCGCGGGATCTCGATTCCAAGGTCTGGCAGAAGGTCGTGTTGCCGAGCAAGATCGGTTGGGACAGCCACAACTACGTGACCATGGCGGTGGATGAGCATGGGAACATCCACCTCTCCGGAAACATGCACTGCGTGCAACTGGTCTACTTCCGCACGACAAAAGCAGGGGATATCAGCAGCTTCAGGCAGTTGAAGATGACTGGTGCGGACGAGAAGCGTTGCACCTATCCCCGTTTCCTCACGGGGGCCAACGGCGAGTTTCTCTTCACGTATCGTTCTGGGGGCAGCGGCAAGGGCAGCAACATCTACAACAGATACGACACCGGGACGCAACGCTGGTCACGCTTCCTGGACACGCCGCTGTTCGATGGTGAGGGTGAGCGCAACGCCTATCCACATGGGCCGGCGCAAGGGCCGGACGGCCACTTTCACGTGGTCTGGGTCTGGCGCGACACTCCCGACTGCGCCACGAACAACCACCTCTCCTATGCTCGGAGTCGAGACCTGAAGCACTGGGAGACGGCAGCCGGAGAGCCGGTGAAGTTGCCGCTCACCCTAGGGCAGAAGGAGCTCTGCATAGATCCGATCCCCTCCCACGGAGGGATCATCAACGGCTGTGAGCGCCTGGTCTTCGATCGGAAGAACCGCCCGATGATCTCCTACCACAAGGCTGACGAGGCCGGTCACATGCAGATCTACGTGACCCGGTTCGAGGACGGGGCCTGGCGATCACGGGCGGTCACCAGCTGGGATCGGGAGATCTCCTTCAGCGGCGGTGGAGCGATGCCGTTCATCGGCATCCGGATCTCCGGACTCCAGCGGGTTGAACCCGACAGGTGGACCCTCACCTATCGGCATCGTGATTTGGGCTCGGGGCGCATCGCCCTCCACGAGGAGACCATGAAGCCCATGCGGGAGCCCGTATCCATCCCGGCTCGCACGCCGCGGGAGCTCCTGCAACCGCTGATCGGGTTTGACGAGATGCGCGTCAAGATATCCGAGGACCTGGGAGATTCGGGACAGCCCGGAGTGAGGTACATCCTGCGCTGGGAGGCGCTGCCTGCGCACCACGACCGCCCCCGGGAACCACCCCTCCCACCGGCCAGCACCCTGGAATTGGTGAAGCTGGAGAGGTCCTAGTTTCCGATGGAAGGTTCTGCCTGGGCAGAGACCCTACTGAGGGTCGGCGTCGAGCGCATACTTCTGGATCTTGCGCTGCAGGGAATAGCGGCTGATGCCCAGGAGCTCGGCAGCAGGCGACTTCATGCCGTTGGAGGCACGTAGGGCGCGCCGGATCGTGCGCATTTCAACCTCGGCCACGGCGCTGACCAGGTGGGGTACCTCACCACCCGCCAAGGCTTCCTCCCCACCTTGCTGAACAGCGGGTGAGAGATCCTCCAGCTGCACCTCGTCGCGCACGAGAACCACGAGACGTCGCATCTCATTCTCCAGCTCACGCACGTTACCCGGCCACGGATGATTGACGATGCACGCAAGGGCCTCGCTGCCCAGGGTGGGCGCGGCCCGGCCCGCCTCCCGAGCGGCCCGCGCAAGCAGATGCTCAGCCAGCAGGGGCACGTCACCACCCCGCTTTCGCAGCGGCGGAAGATCGACGGTCAGGACGGCAATGCGATAGAAGAGGTCCTTGCGGAAGGTGCCCTGAGAGACCATCTCCTTCAGGTCCCGGTTGGAGGCCGCCAAGATGCGAACATCAACCGTCACGCTGCGTGTCGACCCGAGCACACGGAACTCCCCATCCTGCAGCACGCGCAGCAGCTTCTTTTGCAGGTCCGGGCTCATGTCCCCGATCTCGTCCAGGAACAGAGTGCCCCCGTTGGCCTGCTCGAGGATTCCGCGCTTGGACTGGAATGCGCCCGTGAAGGCCCCTCGCGCGTGGCCGAAGAGCTCGGACTCCAGGAGGGTGTCCGGCAAGGCGGCGCAGTTCTCGGTGACGAAGGCCTTTTTCCGCCGCGGTCCGTTGTGGTGGATGGCGTGGGCAATGAGCTCCTTGCCCGTTCCGCTCTCGCCTTGAATCAGCACCGGTAGGTGCGATTCCACGATGCGATCCACCTGCTTGAAGACCGCTGCCATGGCATCAGAGGCCCCCACGATGCTCTTGTAGTCGTAACGGCCCCGGGCACGCCCCAGCTCCGCACGCACCACAGCAAGCTCTCCCTCGCGGTCGCGCACCTTGCGGCCCAGCTGCTCGTTCAGCCCCTCGATCTGTTGGCGGGAGAGATCCAGGTGGTGATTGCGACTGCGCAGTGTCTCGAGCAGGCGCGCATTGCGAATGGCGATCGAGGCCTGGGCGGCCAGCATCTCCAAGAGGTCCAGGTCCTCCTGGTCGAAGGCCCCGGACTGCAGTCGGTTATCCACGTACAGGATGCCCTCTACCTCTTCGCCTTCGGTGCCGTCGGTCAGGATCGGCAAACAGACAACCGAGCGCAGGCGCAGGTTCTCGACGCTGGCCATGTCCGCGAACCGTTCGTCATCCGAGGCATCCACGCTGAGAACGGGCTTGCCTTCACGCACGACGCGATCGGCGATACCCATCGAGAGGCGTGTGCGTGGAACGGCTACATTGGTGTGATCAAAACTGCGTGCCACACTGACACTCATATTGCGCGCGGCATCGGGGGCGCCGGCTCCCTCAGCTCCGTCCTCGCGCAAGAGAATGAAACCCCGCTCACCGCCGACCAGAGACACAGCTGAGTCCACGATCAAGGCCAATAGGGGTTGCAGCTCCGTGCGTGCCGCCAGCTCTCGGGTAATGCGCGCGAAGACTCGCAGATTCTCGCGCTCCCGATGGGCCTCGCCCGTAAGCGTGCGCATGCCTACCTCTTCTTCGGTCTCCGACTGCTCCCAACCCGGTACGTCGTCGCCGAGAACGATCCGCACCCCGAGCCCCAGACTGACCTCGTCGCCTGCACGCAACATGCACCGGTCCACGGACTCCCCGTTGACCTCGATCCCGTTCGCGCTTCCCAGGTCCAGGATCCAAGGGGCGCCTCCTTGGCTCTCGATACGCGCGTGGTGACGCGAGACACGGGTGCTGACCAACCGCACGGCATTGTCATTGGCCCGGCCGATGGAGATCACGGCCAGATCCAGGTCCAGGTCTGTCTGGACACCATCATCGAATACGGTCATTTTCATGGGCAGGGTGGAGCCGGCTTGGAGAGCGACCCCAGGGGGGGGTGTGCGATCCTGCACACCCAGGTTGAGAATAGCCCATCATGGGTGTCTAGTAACCGCACAGTGTGTGATGGGTGGCCATGCGCTTGACCCTAAATGGTGTATTTACATAGAGTTACGTCGATGAATACTGCGACCAAAGGCCAAGAACCGGATTCGGCACCCTGGTACACGGACGGCCTGCGATTCGGCTGCACGGCCAGTGGCCGCTGCTGCAGCAATCACGGAGAACACGCCTATGTGTACCTGATGGAAGCCGAGGTCCGGGCTCTGGCCGAAGCCCTGGGTATGGACGAGGGTGAGTTTCGCAGGACTCACACCCGCGAAGAGGAGGGCTGGACCCTCCTGGAGCCCCAGGGCACCCACTGCGTGTTCCTCGGTGAGACCGGTCAGTGCGGGGTCTATGAAGCCCGGCCCATCCAGTGCCGAACGTGGCCGTTTTGGCGCGAAAACCTGACGAGCCCGGAGGCCTTCGAGGCGTTGGTCGGGAGCATCTGTGCGGGGGCGGGCTGTGGCCGGCTCTACAGCGCGGAGCAGGTGCTACACATCGCCGACAGCACCGAGGCCTGGTACGAAGGAGAATTGGACGAGTTCCCGGCCTCAGCGCAGGTGGGAACGGCACCCGAGCACTTCCCCCCTCGAGTAGCTCCCAGAGAGGAGTAGGCTCTGCTGGATGCCTCACGAAGGTCCTTCAAGCAACGGCCTCTCCCCCGGACCGATCTTGCGCCGGAATCCGTCAGGGAGGAGGCCGAGCCCCATGGGGTACTCTCGGCCTGTGAAACGCACTCTCGATATATCCCTCGGAGCAACGGCCCTCCTGGCTTGCACCCTGTTCCCGCAGGTCGATTCCCCTGATCTCTCCCCGTGGGACTGGGAAGCCGCCCACGCCATGGGCAGCATCACCGATCACCTGAGCGCGTTGCACCTCTTGGAAGACGGCACCCTGATCGGTCTCGACGATGATGGCTGGGTGATCCGGATTCCCTCGCTCGTGGAAGACGCGCCCCCCGCCGGCTGGCCGCGCTCACCCCTGGCGGGTGGTGGAGACCTGGAGGGGCTGTGTGCCGCCGAGAACGCCGATCTGCTCGTACTCCTTGAAGACCGCTGCGAGATCGTGCGTCTGGACAGCCAAGGCAGGTCCGTGGGAACCCACCCCCTCAGCGCCAAGATCCCCAGGGGAGGCCAAGGCCTCGAGGGCCTGGCCCGCGTACCTGCAGCCGATGGCACCACGACGCTGTGGCTGGGACACCAGGGCGCGCGCAAGGTGTACGTGGTGCGAGCACCTCAAGGCCGGGAAGACGCACTACCGCTTGAGCTCCTGCGGACCCTGGACCTGGGCGACGAAGCGCGCGGCATGGTCTTTGACCCACAATCAAGAACTGTGCTAGCGGTCATGGACGAAGCCCACGAGGTGTGGCTCCTCGACCAGGATGGAACCGTCCTCGACCGAAGGCCATGGCCCAAGGGGACCAGAGACATGGAGGGCATCACTTTCGACCCGTTCGGTGCCCTGCTGCTGGCCCTGGACGGTGGCGGTGTGTGGTCGATACCTCCGCGTCAGCCCCGGGCCCTGGGGGCGTGGCAGTTCACCTCCGCCGCTACGGAGCACGGGGCAGAGCACGGACGAGCACCGCGGCCTCCGACACCCCTGACCCTGAAAGCCGACGGCCTGGCGGGGAGGATCGAGGACGCGCATCTCCATCTGCAGGTGACCAGGGGGGGCGTCGAGCGGATGGTGGAGTCCCCCTTGACTCTCACCCCCGGTGCCCGAGTGCGGGGCGCCGCCCTGTGCGCCAACCAGCTTGCCGGCTCAGCCGCCCCACCCAGCTGGACCCTGGCCCTGTTCGAAGAGGGGCCCGCCGGACATGCCCTCTCCCTGCACAAGCTGATGGTCTCCAAGACATCGAAGGATGTCCGCATGCAACGGAGCGGTCTGGTGCTGCTGAGCCCCGGGGCCCGGGAAGAGGCAAACGAAGAGGCCCCCACGCAGGCGCAACTCCTGTTGTGGCAGGGTGCCGATGGGGATGTCCTCTGCGCAACGAGTTCTCCCGGCGACCACGGAGTCGTCCTGGTGAAAGCACCCCTTGACGCAGAGCCCCACCGGATCGGTGCCACGGCCCTGGACTTTGAGTGCACGGGCCTGGAGTTGTCGACCGACCAACCCGGCGTACTGATCGCCAGGGGCCCCGAGCAGCGCTGCCTCCTGGAGATCACCCCCCCCGATTCAGAGCACGAAGGTGATCGCTAGAGCGCTGGAGGCATTCGACCCCGTACCGCAGGGCCCCTTGAGGTCCCGATACCAGCACTGAAAGCTCCAGGTGTCGCCGGCGAGAATGTGCCCCGCGCTGCCCAGGTTGTTCCAGGTCCAGCCCACGATCCCCGGCCCCTCGGTCAGCACCCCGGAGCCGTCCGACAGACGCGCCCCGAAGCGGAACAGGGAACCACCCACACAGCGCATGCCATCCGCCATGGGCAGCGCCGGTATCGTCGCGTCGCCCATGAAGATCAGACCGAACTTGGAAGTGGGCAGACCACTCACGGAGAGCATCAGATCGTCCGTGGTGATCGAGGCGCTTCCACTGGTGAAGATCGACCCGCCCGTCCCCGCTGAGTTGGCGCACCCCGCGGCTCCCGTGCCCGCGTTTCCGCAGGGGCAGGTCCCATCCGCATAGCAGAAGCCCACGCCCAGGGAGTCGCGCTTCAATTCCAGAGCCCAGGCCGCCCCGCGCCCATTCCCGGCACCATCATCACCGGGCGCCCCTGCCAGGAGCTCGCTCATGCCATCGCCGTCGGTGTCCCCTGCGACCGCGAGCCCGAAACCCAGTCCATCCCCAGCCGCCAGGGGACCGGAGAGACCTCCGTTGGCTCCATCGATCAGGTGGGATTCGCTCACGCTGCCGCCGCCATCCAGCGCCAGAACACGGATGGCTCCAGCGTCGGAATCCCCACCGGTCGGTGACCCCACCAGCACACCGGGCAGCCCCCCGGTCCAGTCCCTGGCCGCCTGGGCCAGGGCCGCCCCCAGGGCCTCACCGGCCTGGGCTCCGATGTCCGCTCCCCGCAACTCCGCTTGCCACGTCACCGCTCCCGCACCATCCAGCAGGCAGGTCCAGAGCGATCCGGTCTGGCCGCCACCCCAGTCCGAGTAGGGCGTCCCGACAACCAGATCGGTGGCGCCATCCCCATCCACGTCTCCTATGCCCGTCAGGCTGGCACCGAAGCCGTCGCCGTCGTTCAGGGTTCCCCCAAAGCCGCCGCTCGTCGCGCTGATCTTGGACCAGGCACTCACCTGTCCCGAACCCGTCAGGGACAACAGGTACACAGCTCCCCTCTGGGCAAACGAGGAAGAGGAGGAGTCATCGTCATGGGCCGCCCCCACAGCCAGTTCCTGTAGCCCATCCCCATTGCGGTCTCCCAGGCTGGCAAGGGCCGAGCCAAAGAAGTCGCCAGCATCGAGGCTGACTCCAAAACCTCCGCTGCCCGAGGCGATCCAGCTCTCGGACTGCACCGAACCATCCGCCGCCAAAAAGAGAATGTCCACGCCGCCCCGGCCCCACAACTGCCGCGAGCCATCGCAGGAAGCGGGATAGGTTGAATAGGTCAGGAGATCCCCGTTGTCTTCGGCCACCACGAAAGTGGCCATGGGGCCCGGGCAGCCCGGCAGGAGAGCCACGCCCTCCTGGAAAGTGCCCGGCAGGGAGTAGCTGCGCAGGGCCGTGCCCGAGGGTGTCAGTTCGAGCACCAGATTGTCGGGATCGTAGATGGCGTACAGGATGTCGGTGCTCGCCTCGTAGTGCAGACCGGACACATCGTCCCGTCCACCGGGCGGCGGAATGATGCCCATGAACTGCACTGCGGAACCCGCTTGAAGATCGAAGACGAAGATCTCTCCCGTGTCCTGCAGCCCGGCGTAGACGAGCCCCTGCACCACGGTCAGGGCTTCGAGCCCGCGGTTGTTGGATCCTTGCATCCACGGGGTCAGATCCCAGCTCTGTCCCGTGGGCGTGCCCGTTGTCAGATCCAGTTCGATCACCGAGTCGGGATGCTCCACGCCGAGGTAGACCACGGGCAGATCCTCGTCCGGGAGAGCCACCGCCTCCAGGTCGCCTCCTACCCAGAAGTTCTGCTGCACGCTGCCGTCGGTCTCGACGAGCGCCACCCTTCCGTCGTCACTGACCACGACAAGCCGCTGCAGCCCGGGGTGCCAGACACAGCCCGAGGGTTCAAAGAAGGCCGGAAGTGAGGCACCCAGGGAGGTGGCCGACCCGCCGGGCCAAGACGTTCCTCCGAAGGAAGTGCCCACCACACTGGCGCAGAGCTCCCTGCGCCCATCCCCGTCGAGGTCCGGCAAGCTGGCCAGGGCGTGACCGAAACGATCCCCGTCAGCCAGGCTGAGGCCCAGTCCACCCAGCCCATCACCGATCGAGCGCGCGGAGGCCACGCTGCCATCGGCCCGCATGAACAGGATCCAGATGGCCCCGCGGTCCTTCCCGTTGCCGTCCGACAGAGGTGCCCCGACGGCCCAGTCGTCGACGCCGTCCCCGTTCAGATCTCCGAGCCAGGCCAGGCTCGCTCCGAATCCATCCCCATCGGCGAGGGGACCCGCGAATCCCGCCGCGCCCTCGGAGAGGCGCAGCTCCTCCACCACGCTGAGGGATTGTGCAGCACCGTCGCTCGCAACCAGAAGAGCCAGCAGGAGTGCGGCCACAAGCGATCGGCAATGTTCGAAATGGGCTCGGTAGGGGAACATCGGAGGCTGTGGAGACAACACCCCACCTTGTCAGTGTACGCGCCCCCGCGGCGGCCCGGGGACCGAATCTCCCTTCGGGACAGGGCTCCGCAGAGCCCAACACTCAGCGGCCTTGAAAGCGCGGCTTGCGTTTCTCGGCGAATGCGGCCAGGGCCTCGAGGCGATCCTCGGTGGGGAGCACCTTCTCGTAGCAGTCGGCCTCGAACGAGAGACCCTCTTCCAATGGGCACTCACAGCCCTTGTCGATGGCAGCCTTTGCGGCCCGCACAGCCACCGGGCCATTGGCCGCGATGGCCTCTGCGAGCTCAAGCGCCGTAGCCTCCAGCTGGCCCTCGGGCGCGAGGCGGTTGACCAGGCCCATGGCTTCCGCCTCGGCAGCCGTGATGCGTCGGCCGGTGAGGATCAGGTCCTTGGCGCGGCTCTTGCCAACCAGACGAGGGAGGCGTTGGGTCCCTCCCGCACCGGGGATGATGGCCAGACTTGTCTCGGTCAAACCGATCTGGGCGTGGGGTGCGGCCACACGCAGGTCACAAGCGAGCAGAAGTTCAGTTCCCCCACCAAATGCGAAGCCCCCTACAACGGCAATGGTGGGCTGGGGCAGCGCCTCCACGTCGTCCATCAGGGAGCGGATATTGCGCACGAACTCGGGCACCCGTTCGGTGGGCATGGTGCGCCGCTCCTTCAGGTCCGCTCCGGCGCAGAAGGCCTTCTCCCCGCGGCCGGTGATAAGCACGCAGCGCACGCTGAGATCCGAGGCCAGCTCCTCCAACAAGGTGCGAAAGCGGCGCAGAGTCGGGAAGGACAGACAGTTCATGACCTCGGGCCGCTCCAGGGTCACCCAGACCAGATCACCATCCCGACGCATGGAGACGAGCTCTGGCTGGTCGGGAACGTCAGCGGGAAAGTCCTGGGCGACGGGAGACGTGGTCATGGTGTCATCGTACCCATCCGGAGAGGTCGACTCGACGCCCGTGAGTGCGAAGTCCTCCGGGTCCACCCCCCGGCCAGAGCCTCGTGAACAGATCCGGCCCGGATTGGCCCCGAAACAGCCTTGGCGGCCATTGAAAGTGCGGCACCGTCGGTCGGACTTGAGCCCACATCCCCGCCCTTACCGAGTTCTCGGACTTCTGTGTCCGAAAGAGGCTGGGGGTGTCATGTGAGGGTGTGAGCCGTTTCCTAGCCCCAAGTTGCAATGAACATTCCCCAATCTGCGTTCGTACTCCGTCCAGGTCCGGCTGAAGGCAATGCCCCCGATCCCATTCCAATGATCCAACCTTCAGCGCCGCCCACTTCAGCCTCCACCCACTTCTGCACTCTCTGGAACAGCTCGAAGCCCTCATTCAAGAGCGTCCTCTTTCTGCGCGCCGACACGCATCCCGAGAAGATCCGCCGGTTGCCCCGCAGCGCCACTCTGCTGCTTGACCTCGAGGACAGTATCGCTCCGGAGCTCAAGGCAGCGCAACGAAGGCGAATCACCGAACTGCTGGAATCGGGAGTTCTTAAGGGACGCAAGACCATGCTGAGGATCAACGGCCCGGACAATCCAGACGAAATGCGTGCCGACCTCGCGCAGTGCATCCACCCCGATCTGCTCGGCCTCATGTTACCCATGGTCCGCTCTGCAATGGAGGTCAAGGAGATCGCGGAGATGGTCAGCATCGAGGAGAAAAAGCGCGACCTCGCACCAGGCCATACCTGCTTCGTCCCGCTGATCGAGCGCCCAGCCGCAGTCCTCGAAGCCTCCGCCATTGCCCTCGCCTCGCGCCGCAACGTGGCCCTGGCCTTTGGGCACGCCGATTTTTGCCGGGAAATGGGTGCCGAGATGGACGAGGCGGCCGTGCAGGTGCCCCGCTCCATGGTCCTGATGGCCGCCAAGGCCCATGGTCTGGAGGCCATCTCCCCGGTGTATCTGCAGCTGGATGACCTGGCCGGCTTCAAGGCCCAGAACGAGCGCATGAAGCGGCTCGGCTTCGATGGTTGCTTCGCCCTGACTCCTGGCCAGATGCACACGGCCCTCGACGTCTTTGGCCGAACCCAGGAGGAGATTCAGGGCGCCAGAATGGTCGTTGCAGCTATCGAGGCTCAGGGAACCGTCGCCCAACTGGACGGACGAATGATCGGCCCGCCCATGCTGAAGAGGGCACTGAACATCCTCGCCGATGTGCAAGATTCCTCCCGCGGGGTAGCGTGAGGGTCATGCAAGGCAGACTCCCCACCTACGGCCTGGACCTGCGAACCGCGCGTCCCGGCGATATCCTCGCAAGCCCCCACGAGGTCACCGTTGATTCCAACTGGCGCATGATGTGGCAGTCGGCCTTCCCCGCGTCGAGCCGGATCTCGACCAGCACCGAGTACGCCAGGAGTTGTGGGCTCGAGGACGTCGCCATGCCCGCAGCCATGCTGCTCAACATGACGCTCTGCTTCTCCGTGGAGCCCTTCTCACAGACCTGCCGTTATCACCTCGGACTAGAGAATGCGCGCCAGGAGGCCGTCGTCCGCGAGGGCGACACGTTCCGCAGCTTCACCCGGCTCGAACGGATGGGAAACACCTCCCGCGGGGACGCCAGCGTCCTCCACACCACGCATATCCTGGTCAATCAGCGGGATGAGCGCGTCTTCTCCCTCTCCAAGCGCTCCTACTACGATCCGATTCCCGAACCCGCCGAGCGCGAGGCAAGGCCGGATCAGGGTGAACACTCCAAGTACTTCAGCGGAGTCGGGGAGTCGCGGATCGATCGATTCCACGCGCTGGAGTCGTTCCCCAAGGCCCCTCTGGAGCCCCTTGCCGTCGACGATCTGATCCTGCACCCCGCAGTGCGCCCCATCGGCTGGACCGAGAACCTGGCCCTCTCGACCCTCTACCGCAACACACACCCCATCCACTGGGATGCGCAGCGCTATGGCCGCGAGGGTATCGTCGTCTGCGGCGGATTCGTGCAGTCTCTGGTCTTCGCCATCTGCGACCGCGAGCTGCGCCAGGTAATTGACGAGGTCCTCGAGCGATCCTCACACGTCAACACCATCGCTCCCGAAGATCGAATCGGAGCCATCAGCCGCGTGCTGTCCATCGAAAACGTGAGCGATAAGCTGGAGATGGTCCGCGTGAAGACCCTGGGCCTCAAGAACGTCGATGTCGAGAAGGAGCTAATCGGTGTGGACATCCCGCCGACCTTGCTCGACGAACGAGAGCGCAAGCCTTCGGAGATCGAGTCCATCTGCCAGGCCCAGTGCCCTGTCCTCTCGGGCAGGATCGCCCTGCAGGCGGTTCGCACCATCCTCCGACCCCGCTCGTAACGGTTGGGGCCGGTGCCCCGGAGGCTGCGGGCCCAACGGGCCATTGTGCTCTGAATGGCCCAGAATCAGGTCCTGAGGGCCCGATTCTGGGTACGCCCCCTTGTGCCGAACGGCCTGCCCCCAGGGGCGGGGCAGATTTCGAAAACAGGTGTCCACTGCGCCACCCCGGACTCACACAGGGGTGACAACGCGGTCAAGGAACCCCTCTGCCGCGTCAGAAAACCCCTACCCGGAGAAATCAGTCATGTCCCCTTCCTTGAGAAACGTCCTGCTTCCCATCCTCGGCACCCTGGCCTTGGCCGTACCGGCCTCAGCCCAATGCCCCCAACCCGACTCTCTTGACGGTGGCCCCTGCTGTGCGCGCGCCAAGATCACCCTCCCCAAGTTTCCCGGCTTCAAGCAGACCTCATTGAGCCTCTGCTGGCTGGATTGCGATTTGGACAAGCAGGACAAAGTCACGGTGAGGTGGAGCCCCCCCACCACGGGCAGCACGATGCCCTCCAACGACTATTCGTCAATCCTGCGCATGCGGGACTCAGCTGGAAACATGATCTGGCGCGGCAAGATGCGCCTCACCTATTCCCGCACCTGGGAGGAAAGGGAGCCGGTCAATCAGGGCAAGTACCAGGTTTGGCGCTTCCTCGTCAACGGCGACCTCCGCCACACCAACGCCGCTGGCGCACCCCCCTGCCCGGTCCCCTCATGCGCCAGCGCCCACCAACGTCGAGTCCGCCATACGGGATACGTGGACTGGGCTCTCGACTGCAACACCCAGAAGTGGAGCAACTCCTGGATGCTGACCCACGCCTGTGACAAGTTTGAGCACATCGGGGGATTCCCCCGGGGCGGTGGATACCACCCCGACCGCTCCTTCAGTTTCGTTGGACCCGCAGCCGGTTTCGTCCCCAGCGCCCTGACCCCCATCGAGAAAGGCATGGAGACGATCGAGGCCGTGCGTCGCCTGGTGCGCCCCTTCTCGCCGTTCTTTGGCTCCACCACGGCGAGTCAGTTCGAAGAAGTCGTGACCTTTCAGATCGCCCCGCAGCAGCAGCCCCAGTGTGCATGTAGCCCTGTAGGCAAGACCGGCCAATTCGCCGTCGCCGACCTCCTCATCAAAGGAGTCTGCGGAACGAACGTGACGTCCGGTGGGCAGTGGTTGCCCGGCTTCGTCTCCATGGGAATCGGCGTCTGGACTGACCCGAATGTCTACCCCGGCACCGAAATCGTGCGCTGGAACATGGGCGAGTACAGCTACTACGAGCCGTGCACCCAGACAACCCGTACGGAGATCTTCCACGGGGCGACGACGTTCCGGGGCTACGAGGCATACTCCCTGCTCTCATCGGGCCCCTCTATCCCTCTGCCCCTGACGTTCATCGACCAATCCAACGCCCTGCGGGCAGGAGCCACGAGCAACAATATCCCGTTCATCAGTGATCACGTTCTGAACCTGAACCACTGGTAGACGCAGGGCACTCATCTGACTGCCTGCCACGCGGGCCGGACCCCTCACCCGGGGTTCGGCCCGCTTTCTGTGTGTCCCGCCTGCTCGCGATGCGCGTGCAGAGCTGGAGGAATCCGGCGCGATAGGCCCGGGCCGGTAGCGTTCGCGAGGTCAGTGCCCCTGTCAGGGATGGGGCAGATACCGAAAAAAGTGTCCGCTGGAGCTGTCTGGCCTCATGTAAGGGTAGCCCGGCGTGATCGGCACCGGGCAACTCACACCCCTAGCCTACGAGGAGCCACCATGCTCAATTCC